>CAJDUZ010000095.1_pt1 | contig 10970 bp, 9 predicted proteins | sample 7391221 | NCBI WGS metagenome assembly CAJDUZ01 (sample SAMEA7055692, study PRJEB34461) | soil metagenome | biome: terrestrial ecosystem; feature: Peninsula; material: soil | place: Antarctica | collected 2016
TAATTTTTCATTTTCCAAAACATCTAACCCTGCACCGGCGATTTTTTTATTTTTTAAGGCGACCACCAAAGCTGCTAAATCGGTTACTTTTCCACGGCATGTAGAAATAAAATAAGGAGTTCGTTCCAACGAATTAAAAAAATGTTCGTTAGCCATTTGCTCGGTCTCGTGCGTAAGAGGGACGTGCAGGCTGATGACATCGGCCACTTCAATCAGTTCGATCAGGCTGACGCGGCGCACGCCGGTTTGCGCATAGATCTCGTGGCTCGCCGGCAGCCACGTGTCGTAGGCGACGACCGGCATGCCGAGCGCTTGCGCATAGTGCGCGGTGCGCTGGCCGATCGAGCCGAAGCCGACCAGCCCGAGTGTCTTGCCGCCGATCTCGCGCCCTTGGCTCAGCGCCTGCCGCGGCCACTGGCCGGCGGCAAGCTCGGCCGTCGCACGGTAGGCGCCGCGCAGCAACAGCATCGCGCTGGCAATCACGTACTCGGCCACGCTCGCCGCGTTGGCGCCGCTGGCCGGGATCACCTGGATGCCGCGATCGGTGCAGGCTCCCACATCGATGTTGTCGAGCCCGACACCGAGCCGCCCCACCACCTTGCAACGCACCAGTGCCGCGAGCAGCTCGCCGCGCACCTGCGTGCGGTTGCGCACGATCAGCGCATCGGCGCCGGCCGCCTCAGCCTGCAGCCGCGCCTCGTCGTCGACCAGCTTCGGGTCGTAGAGCACGTCGTGCAGCGCCTGCAGTTGCGCAACCGCGCGTTCGTCCATGAACTCGGAGATGACGATGCGCATCGCTTGGCCGGACCGTTCCGGCTCGGTGAACGAACTCAAATGAAGATCCCCTTGGGCAACGGCACCTGCAGCGCAAATCGGAACACACCGTACAGGACGCCGAGCACCGCGGCCGACGCGAGGCCATAACCGGAGACGGTGCGCACGCTCCAGCGTTCGTGATTGGCAATGACGAGCAGCAGCGCGATCGCGATGGCGCTGCTGGTCAGAAAGCCGATGCGATCGAGCAGCAGCGCCCAGGCCAGCACGACCAAGGCCACGCCGGCGCGCCGCGCCATCGAGCCGCCGGCCGGCGCTTGCGCGCGCGTGCGGCCGCGCCATGCGAGCACGAGATAGGCGAGGCCCAGCGCGATCATCAAGCCCGCAACCGTGCGCGGAAACACGGCGCCGAGCGACGAGAAATCCTGCGAATAGACGATGGCGGCAATGCCCGCGCCGATCAGTATCACGCAGCCGATGACGCCGGCGACATCGCGCGAATGCACCTCTGGATTCATGGAGCCCCTCCCGGCGCCGCAGGGGCACGCATCGCGCGCCGTTTCGTCAGCAGCGGATACAGCAACCCGAGCACGATCAGCGCAATGATGCCGATCGAGATCGGTCGTCCGAAGAACTCGGCCAGCACGCTGCCGCGCGCGCCGCCGATCAGGTGGCCCTGCACGAAGCCGCGCTCGGCAATCGGGCCGAGGATCATGCCGAGCACGATCGGCGAGGCGGTGAAGCCCATGCGCGCCAGCCCCCAGCCGATCACGCCCAGCACCGCCATCTGCTGCACTTCGCTGGTGTTGTTGTGCACCGCAAAGCTGCCGATCACGGTGAGCAGCGCAACCGAGGGCACGAGAACCGCCTTCGGAATCGCCACGATCGACTTGAACGCGTAGCGCCCGATCACCAGGCCCGCCGGCAGCATGATCAAGGTGGCGATGAAGAGGCCCCAGATGAAGGTGTAGACGATCTGGCTTTGTTCGCCGAACAGCGAGGGCCCGGTGCGGATGCCCTGCACCAGCAGCGCGCCCAGGATGATCGCGTCGGGTGGCGTGCCGGGAATGCCCAGCACCAGGGTCGGGATGAGGCCGCCACCCACCGTCGCGTTGTTGGCCGATTCGCTGGCCATCACGCCATTGGGCTCGCCCTTGCCGAAGTGGTGCTCGGGCCTGGCCGCGCGCTTGGCCTCCGAATAGGCGACCAGCGAGGCGATCGAGCCGCCGGCCCCGGGCAGGATGCCCACCAGGGTGCCGATGATCGAGCTGCGCGCGAGGTTCAGCTTGCCGCGCCGCATGTGGCCGACCGCTTCGCGCAGCCGGTAGCCGGCCACGCGGCCTTCTACCGTCAGGTGCGGCCTGGGCGTGGCGACGAGATCGATGATGACCGGGATGCAGTAGAAGCCGATCAAGGCCGAGACCACGTCGATGCCGCCGAGCAGGGCCTGCACCGAGCCGACGTAGCGGATGTCGCCGCCCACCTCGGCCGCACCCACCATCGCCAGCAGGAGGCCGATACAGCCGCCCATCAGCCCCTTGATGGTGCTGCTCTCACCCAGCGAGGCGATCAAGGTGAGGCCGAACACCGCGAGCCAGAAGTATTCGACCGGCCCGAACTTGAGCGCCACCGCGGCCAAGGGAGGGGCCAGCAGCAGCAGGAAGCCCGCGCCGACCAGGCCGCCAAACACCGAGGCCAGGCAGGCCAGGGTCAGCGCCAGGTCGCCGTGGCCGTTGCGCGCCATCGGGTACCCGTCGAAGGTGGTGGCGATCGACGACGGCGTGCCCGGCGTGTTGAGCAGGATCGCCGCATAGGCGCCGCCGTAGATCGCGCCGGTGTAGATCGCGCCGAGTGCGATCAGCGCACTGGCCGGCGGCATCGAGAACGTGAACGGCACCAGCACCGCAATCGCCATCGTCGCCGTCAGGCCCGGCAGCGCGCCGATCACCGTGCCGGCCACCACGCCACCCAGTGCGAGCAGCAGGTTGAAAGGCGTCAGCGCGTCCAGCAGGAAATCAAAGCCCGGCATGTGCGTCGTTCAACAGCAGTGGATGAGATCGGCCGCGCATCATCGGCGCGCAAGTGCGGTGCCGATGCTGCGATCCAGCCAGGGACGCTCGGGCGCCCGCCGCCCGGGCGCCCGCATCGAGCACCTACTTGCGCGTGATGCCCATTTCCTTGGCGAGCGCTTCATAGCGTGCCTTGATCTCCGACATGAACTTCGGCATCTCGGCCGGCCCGACGTCCATCAACGCAAAGCCGCCGTCTTCCATCTTCTTGACGAACTCGGGGTCGTGGTTGACCTTGCGCAGGATGTCGGCGAGCTGGTTCTGGATCTCCGGCGGCGTCGACTTCGGCACCGCCACGCCGCGGTAGGCACCGCCGACGAGCTCATAGCCGCTTTCCTTGAAGGTCGGGCAATCGGCCAGCTTGGGGTGGCGCTGCTCCATCGCGACCGCCAGGCAGCGCACCTGGTTGCCGAGCTGCATCTGCACCGTGGTGTAGCCCCAGCTGCCGCTCACCTGCTTGCCCAGCAGCGCCGTGTTCGAAGGCCCGGTGCCGCCGAACGGCACGTACGTGGTCTTGATGCCGGCCATCTTGTCGAACTGCTGCTGCGCCAGGTGGTTGGCCGAGTTGGTGCCCGAGCCCGACAAGGTGAGCGAGCCGGGCGACTTCTTGGCCGCTTCGACGTAGTCCTTCAGGCTCTTGATCGGGCTGTCGGCCGGCACCAGGAGCGCGTCGGGCGTGAAGTGGAACCAGTAGACGGTGGTGATGTCGTCGGTCTTGTAGCCGACGTCCTTTTGCAGCGGCTGTACGACGAGGTGCGGCAGGTTGCTGCCCATCACGGTGTAGCCGTCGCCGAGCATGTTGTTGAGCTGCGACCAAGCGGCCGCCCCACCCGCGCCGGCCTTGTACTGGATCGCCAGGCTTTGCCCGGTGAGCTTCTTGAACACCGGCTCCTGGAACCGGGCCGAGACGTCGGATTCGCCACCGGGACCGAACGGGATGATGTAGTTCACCGTCTTGTCGGGGTAGGCGGCGTGGGCGGCGCTGCTCATCGCAAGGCCGGCGCAGGCCAGCAGGATCGCGCTGGTCGCGGCAAGGGTCTTCATGGGCATTTGTCTCCTGAGTCGGTTCCGGAAAGCTCGCCTCGCGGCGATTCGAATGTTCCCGGACCATATCGCCGATGTGGCCTGCAGCGCCATCCGTCACGACCCGTAGGTCGCACGCGGCGCGCCGCAGGCGGCAGGGGGCTCACTGGCTAAGCTCCGTGCTTCGCACTGCGGTGCGAGCCTCCTTCGGAACGGCCGGGCTTGGGCTCACGCACTCTCGTAAAGCCGCGTCAGCACGAACTCGCGGTGCCCGAGCGCCTCGGCTGCCGTGAGGCGCCCGTTGACCGTGCGCAGCATGCAATCGAGCAGCTGATCGCCGGCCTGGTCGAGCGTCATCTCGCGCTGCAGCAGGCCCGTGGTGTCGAGGTCGATGTGTTCGCTCATCGTGCGCACCGTGCGCGGGTTGGCGCACAGCTTGATCACCGGCAGGATCGGGTTGCCGATGACGTTGCCCTGGCCGGTCGGGAAGAAGTGCACGACGAAGCCCGCAGCCGCGCAGAGCGTGACCATCTCGGCCGCGGCCGACGACGAGTCCATGAACCACAGGCCCGGGTGCGTCGGCGTCTCGGCCTTGTCGAGCACGCCGTCGACCGTGCACTGCTTGCCGATCTTCTGGATGTTGCCCAAGGCCTTTTCCTCGATCGTCGTCAGGCCGCCTTCGATGTTGCCCTTGGTCGGCTGCGAGTCGGACAAGTCACTGGTCTTGTGGCGCTCGATGAGATCCTGGTAGCGGTTGAACATGAACATGAAGCGCTCGCGCACCTCGTCGTTGACGCAGCGTTCGGCAACGATATGCTCGCCGCCGGTCAGCTCGGTGGTCTCGCCGAAGACCAGCGTCGTGCCCAGCGGATGCAGCTTGTCGAAGGCGTTGCCGACGGTCGGATTGGAGCCGCACCCCGAGGTGGTGTCGCTCTCGCCGCACTTGGTCGAGACCCAGAGCTCGGAGACGGGGCACTCCTCACGCTGCTTCTCGCTCGCCCACTGCACGTATTCGCGCGCGGCCTTGGAGGCCCGCATGATGGTGTCGTGGTCGCCGTGCTGCTCGATGCCGAAGCCGACCACGGGCTTGCCGGTGGCGCGAATGCCCTCGACCACCTTCCGCGTCCAGCCCTCCTCGATGCCGATCACGACAACGGCGGCAACGTTCGGGTTGCTGCCGGCACCGATCAGGGTGCGGAAGTGCAGATCGAGGTCGGCGCCGAACTGCAACCGGCCGTACGGGTGCGGAATCGCCATCGTGCCCTTGATGTTGTGGGCGACGGCTTCGCAGGCGGCGTTCGACAAGTCGTCGAGCGGCAGGATGATGACGTGGTTGCGCACGCCGACACGGCCGTTCTCGCGACGGTAGCCGAGGAACGTGGAGTCTTTGGAAATGACGGACATGTGGATTCCCCGGTTTACCAGCGCTTGGTCTTGATGTTGTGGACGTGAGCGTGCTCGCCGGTCTTGATCGGCGCGACAACCTTGCCCATGTCGATGCCGTACTTGATGACGGTGTCGCCCACCGCCATGTCGTGCAGCGCCACCTTGTGGCCGATCGGGATGTCCTGACGGGCGTCGACCGTCACGTTCTTGTCCTCGTCCATGATCCAGCCATTGAGCGCCATGCCGGCCTTCACGCCTTCCACCACGACGACGGCCACGGTGTCGCGCGGGTCGTGCAATACGAAATGAATCACTGTTGCTCCTTTGTCGCCGAACGCTCGGCCTGCCGAAGTGCGTGCCATCTTAGCGGCGTGGCCGCCCCTGTCAAACAAGTCATCTAGATGACTTGAATGGTCGCCCGGCATGCGGCTACAGTCGTGCGATGTCGGCCCACCGTCCCGCACCGCTTTTCGAGCCGATCGCCCCCGAAGCGGCCGGCATGCCGCTCTACCGCGTTGTCAAGCGTTCGCTGCTGCAGGCCATCGAGAGCGGCGCCTGCCCGCCCGGCGTCACACTGCCGAGCGAGGCCGAACTGGCGCGCGCGCTCGGCGTCTCGATCGGCACCTTGCGCCGCGCCGTCGACGAGCTTGCCGCCGAGCACATCCTGGTGCGCCGGCAAGGCCGCGGCACCTTCGTTGCGACGCACAACCCGAGCCGCTTCCTGTTCCAGTTCTTTCATATCCAGCGCCGCGACGGCTTGCGCGAGGTGCCGAGCGTCGACTTCGTCTCGTTCGAGCGCGTGCGCGCCGACGACGAGGCCGCCGCGGCGCTGCGCGTGCGCGCCGGCGACCCGGTAATCCAGATCGAGAACCGCCTGCTGCTGCAGGGCCGCGCAGCGATCTACGACCGGCTGACCCTGCCTGCGACGCTTTTCAAAGGCCTGACCGAAAGGCGCTTTCGCGAGCGCGACGCCACCATCTACCAGCTCTACCAGTCGGACTTCGGCATCAGCGTGGTGCGTGCGCATGAACGCGCCCGCGCCGCCGCCGCCGATCGCAACGCCTCACGCATCCTCGGGCTCGCGATGGGCGTGCCGGTGATGCAGGTGCACCGCACCGCCCTCACCTTCGGCGACCGCCCGGTCGAATACCGCGTCTCGGTCGTCGACACGGCCCAGCATGACTACGTCAACCTGTTGACCCGGCCGGCTGGCGGGTAGCGCCGCGGCCCACAAGGCCGCGGGCTGGCGAAGCGCCTACAGCTTCGCCTGCAACTCCCGCACTTCCTTCTGCGCCGCGAACTTGTCGCCGAGCTGCGCGAGCTGCTCGAGCTCCTTGCGCGCCTGCGCCTTGTCGCCGGCCGCCAGGTAGATCTTCGCGAGGTTCAGGCGAAAGCCGTTGTCGGCCGGCGCTTTCGCCACCACTTTCTTCTGCAGCTCGATCGCCTCGGCGGTCTTGCCGTGGCCTGACAGCAGCATCGCCCAGGTGTCCATGAAGGCCGGCTGATCGGGCATCAGCTGGTTGGCTTTTTCCGCGTGCTCGAGCGCGCCGTCCTTCTTCAGCTTGTCGAGCGTCCAGGCGAGGTTGTTGTGTGCGAAGGCGTTGTCGGCCTGCAGGGCTAGCACCTGCTGGAAACGCGCCGCCGCGCCGGCGTAATCCTGATCGGCGAGCGCGACGTTGCCGAGGTGAAAGAGGAAAAGCGTGTCCTTCGGGTGTTGCTTGATCCACGCTGCCGCCACCGCATCGGCATCGGCGCGCTTGCCGGCCGCGCGCAGCACCGTGTGCAGCTTCTCGGCCACGTCGGTCGCCGGGCCTTTCTGCTGCGCCAGACGGTATGCGGCGGCCGCCTGCGCCCAGTTCTTGCGCGAGGCCTCGATGTCGCCGGCAAAGACATAGCCGACCGCCGCGTCGGGCCGTTGCTTCTGCACCTCGCGCGCGGTGGCGAGCGCGTCGGCCGGCTTGCCGGCGGCGAGCTGCAGGGTGATGAGCTTTCGCTGCGCCGGCAGCAGCTGCGGCGCGATGGCCAACGCGCGCTGCAGGCTCTGCATGGCAGCGTCGTTGTTCTTCGCGGTGTAGTAGGCATCGGCCAGGCCCATCTGCGCCTGCGGCGAGTTCGGCTGCATCGTGGCGAGCTTGCCGAACGTCGCCAGCGCCTGGTTCACGTCGCCGCCGGCCAGATGGCTGCGGCCCAGCGCCTCGAGCAGCTGCGGGTTATCGGGCAGCGCCGCCACGGCCGCCTGCGCGGCATCGAGCGCGGCCTTGTAGGCCTTGCCCTCGAGCTGGTAGTTGATCAGGACCAGGCGCGGCGCCGCCTCGTTCGGATTGGCCTGCACTGCCTTGTTGATCAGCGCCAGCACCTCGTCACGGCTCTTGCCGGCCTTGGCGCGAATTTGCGCAACGGCCAGCAGCGCGGGCGCATTGCCCGGCTCGCGCTCGAGCAATTTGTCGAAGCGCTGCTCGGCCTGCTGAGGCTTGCCGTCGCGCAGGTCGAGCGCGGCCAGGCTCTCGATGGCGGGGAAGTACGCGGCATCCTGCGCCAGCGCCTTCTCGAAGCTCTGCCGCGCGCCAGCCTCGTCGCCGCGCAGCAGCAGCACCCGGCCCCGCAGGTTGGCGGCGAGCGGCTTGTCGGGCTGCTTCTTCTCGAGCCCGGCGATCGCCTGCAGCGCGGCGTCGGTGTCCTTGCGGCGCAAGTGCGCCGCAATCAGCGCCATGTCGGCCGTGATGCCGGGGTCGCTGTCGGCCACGGCCTCGAGCTCGCTGAACGCCGCCTCGCCGTCCTTGCCGCTGGACAGGTGCGTCAGCGCCAATGCGGTACGGCTGCGCGCGTCCTTCGGGTCGGCCTTGACGGCCTGCGCGAACAGCGTCTCGGCCTTCTCGAGATCGCCGTTTTGCAGGTAGATGGCGCCGGCCAGCGAGAGCGTCTCGGCGCTCGGCGTGCCGGTAAGCAGGGGTTGCACGGTCTTCAACGCCTTGGCCGGCTGGCCCGAGCGCAGGTAGCTCTGCGCCAGCAGCCGACGCGCCGGCTCCAGGCGCGGCGCGGCCTGCAGGACTTGTTCGAGGTACGCCTCGGCCTGCGGCAGCGCGCCGTTGCGGTAGGCGACGGCGCCGGCCAGTTGCAGCACCTGCACGTTGTTCGGTGCGGCTTTTTGCAGCTGATCGACCAGTTCGCCGGCACGTTTCAGGTCGCCCGACTGGAACGCGACGCGCGCCTCGAAATAGTGCGTCTGCGGATCGCTCGGCCGGGTCTTGTGCAAGGCCTCGAGCTGCGCCTTGGCCGCCGTCATGTCGTTGCGCGACAGATAGACGTTGAGCAGGCTGGCATGGGCCGCCGGGCTGTCCTTGCGCACCGCGAGCACCTGTTTCCAGGCCTCGATCGCCGCCGCCTCGTCGTGCTTGCCGTAATAGAGCAGATCGCCCTGCCACTGCAGCACGTCGGGGTTTTTCGGGGCCTTTGCCAACGCCTCGTCGAGCGCCTTGAAGGCGCCCGGCAGGTCGCGCTGGCTCGCGAGCTCGCGCGAGCGCAACAGCAGCGCCGGCACGTAGTCGGGCTGCGCCTGCAAGGCCGCATCGAGCGCGCTCTTCGCTCGGTCGCTTTCATGCAGGCTGATGTAGGCCAGCGCCAGCGAGGTCTGCAGGTCGGCGTTGGCGCCCGGCGTCGTCAGCGCCGTGCTGGCGTAGGCATCGGTCACCTTCTTGGGCTGTCCCTGTGCCAGCAGCGCCCGTGCCATGGCCGGCGCCACCTGGTCGGGCGCGTACTTCAAATCGCTCGCCTTGCCGAACTCGATCGCCGCCCCCACCGGATTGTTCTCGTCGAGCAGCGCCTTGCCCAGCAGAAAACGCGCCTCCGGCAGGTCGGGGTTTTGCTGCAGCGCGTTCTTCAGCTGGATCACCGCCGCCTTGTTGTCGTTTGCCGCCAGGTATTTGTGCGCCGAGGCCAGCAGCGCATCGGGGGATTCACGGCCGCAGCCGGCCAGCGAGGCCACCGCAAGGCTGATGGCGAGCACGAAGGCGGATCGAGACACGGGCATCCTTTATCGAAAGCGCCAGGAAAACCGGGCGATCCGGGCAATGTAACTGAGCGCAAACACCGCGCGAGAGCGTTCTTTGTGGCTTCCTGCGGAACTCTCGAGCCTTTGCACCTTCGAACCCGGCCAACAAGGCAATAAATGCTTTCGCGCGGTGGTCTTCGACAAGCTGGAACGTCAATTGCTGCGCGGATATAAGCCCAGCTTCAAAGGACGTTTCGATGGTTTCAGCGTGGTGGCTCCTGATGGCATTCTGGCTCGGCGGCTGCCTTGGCATGCTGCTGGCGGGGTTGCTGGCGGTGAGCCGGAAATCCTCGGAATTCGACGCTGAGCAAGAAGCGTCGATGACCGGGACGCACAAGCCGATACACCGACGTTTCTAGTCCGATCGGCCGTTTCCGACGAGCACCTCGACACACGCGGGGTGCCCGAGGAACGCTTGCGGGCTGGCGCTCGCGCCGTAGGCGCCCGACTGGAACACCACCACCAGGTCGCCTTCGGCCGCCACCGCGAGTTCCATGCGGTCGGCAAGGAGATCCAGCGGCGTGCAGAGCGGCCCGACCACCGAGGCCCGTTCGGTTTCCTGCGCATCCATGCGATTGCCGATCGCCACCGGATAGTTCTTGCGCAGCACCTGGCCGAAATTGCCCGAGGCCGCAAGATGGTGATGCAGACCACCATCGGTCACCAGGAACACCTGGCCGCGCGAGATCTTGCGCTCGACGACGCGCGCCACATAGACGCCGGCCTCGCCCACCAGGTAGCGGCCGAGCTCGAGCACCAACGACGCCTCAGGCAATTCGCGCTGCGCGCGCGCCGCCAACACCTCGAGGTTTTCCGCAATGGGCTTCAGGTCGAGCCGCTGCTCACCGGGGAAATACGGGATGCCGAAGCCGCCGCCGAGGTTGAGGAAGCGCACCGGCGCCGGCGCAGAGGCGGCCAGCCGCAATGCCAGCTCGAACGACAGCCGCTGCGCCTCGCAGATCGATTCGGCGCGCAGATTCTGCGAGCCGGCAAAGAGGTGGAAGCCTTCGAACCCGAGGCGCGCCGCACCGATCTGCTCGAGCAGCGCCGGCACCTGTTCGACATCGACGCCGAATTGCTTCGGACCGCCGCCCATCTTCATGCCCGAGCCCTTCAGCTCGAAGTCGGGGTTGACACGCACGGCCACCCGTGCCGGCACCCCAAGCTCGCTGCAGATGCCCGCGAGCAACCCCACCTCGCGCGCCGATTCGAGGTTGATCAAGACGCCCGCCGCCACCGCCTGGCGCAACTCGGCCGCCTGCTTGGCGGGGCCGGCGAAGCTGATCTCCGCCGGCGCCGCGCCGGCATCGAGCGCCACCTTGAGTTCGCCGGCCGACGCGACATCGATGCCATCGACCAGGCCGGCCATGAAGCACACCAGCGCCGGCATCGGGTTGGCCTTCATCGCGTAGTGCAGCTTGATGGCATGCGGCAGTGCCGAGCGCAGATCGGCGGCCCGCCGTTTCAGCAGCTCGCGCTCATAGGCATAGAAGGGGGTCTGGCCGACCTGCGTCGCGAGCACCGACAGCGGCCGGCCACCCACCAGCAGTTCGCCGCCGGCGACCGCAAATTGCTTCATCGCGGCGTGCGCCGGTGCCCCGGCAATCTCGCGCGCAGGCACCACTGCCGGCGATTTCGATGCGTTCTCGAGCATGTCAGCCGCCTCCCCA
>CAJDUZ010000134.1_pt1 | contig 10845 bp, 11 predicted proteins | sample 7391221 | NCBI WGS metagenome assembly CAJDUZ01 (sample SAMEA7055692, study PRJEB34461) | soil metagenome | biome: terrestrial ecosystem; feature: Peninsula; material: soil | place: Antarctica | collected 2016
TACAGCACGTCGCCCCGACCCCGCGCACGCCATCGCTGCGACGCCACTCGCTGTTGTGACGCACCGGCCGCCGGACGTGTCCGGCGAAGCGACGAACACCCTATCCCCTATCCCCTATCCCCTAACCATTTGAAACTGCAGAAGAAAGGAATGAAATGAAGAACTCGCAAGCAATCGGGCAGTACGAGCGACTGCGTGCCGAACTTGCCGAGGCGTACGCCGAAGCCGAATGGAGTTCCTCGCGCATCGACCGCATCGCTGACGAATTGGCTGCTCTCGAACGCACCCTCGCAGCCGCGGCGCCGCTGGAAGAGCAGGACGCGGTGGCGGCCTGGATCAGCACGGCTCGGCGCGACCTCGGCTCGCATGATGACCTCGGGATCAACTATGGCGCGGGTGTTTCGAAGGCGGCTGGCGCATCGCCCGCAGCCAAGCGACACGATCTGACGAGCTGACGCACTCCACAGGCGCTTGAACGCGACCGACCGCGGTTCAGACCAAGCGACGGTCGGTAGACGGAATTCAGCGCGGCGCCATCCGGGTGGCGGATCGCGCGAGGCTCGGATGTGGCCAGGCCGGCGGTACCTGAACCGGCTCAGCCGCCCGCGCCCCTTCGGCAGCGGCGCGCCCGGCGTCCAGCGCTGCCTGCAGCGCCGGCACGGTGATCGTCGGGTTTTCGCCCAGGCCGCGCACGATGCAGACCCCGTCGGCGCCGCAGGCGGCCGCATCGCGTACCTGCTGCGCCTCGAGCACACCGCCGATCGCGACCACCGGCGCCGGAGCCATGCGGCACCACCACGCGAGGTTGGCGAGCCCCTGAGGACGCCACGGCATGGCTTTGGTCAACGTCGGCCAGACCGGCCCGCAGGCGATATAGCGCGGGCCGAGGCCGGCAGCGCGGCACAGCTCCCAAAGGGAGTGGCTGCTGATGCCGAGCGCCAGGCCGCGCAACCGGCCGCGGCCGCCCTCGCCGAGCGCGAGCAAATCTTCCTGGCCAAGGTGCACGCCGCTCATGCCGAGTTCGCGCGCAAGCATCCAGTGGTCGTTGATGAAGAGTTCGGCACCGGCCGCGTGACATGCCGCGATGCTGCGCTGCACCTCGCAGCGCAGCATCGCCTGCCATTCGGGACCAGGCGACGGCGGCGCCTTGATGCGCAACTGCACCGTCTGCACGCCGGCCTGCAGCACCTGCAGCAGCCGCTGGGCACTGTCGACGATCGCATAGAGACCGAGGGTGCGGTGCGCGGCAGACCTTGACGGACGCGCGGGCGTTGCTTGTGGAGGAAGCGTTTCACCCCACGAGAGCAATGGAAGATCGGATGATGCACTCGGCCGGCTGGCCACCGGCACGCTCGTCTGCCAAGCCGCAATGTCGGCGCGCCCGGACGCAGCCGCAGCGAGCGTGGCGAGCACGGCCGCATCGGCTGCGACGAAGCCACGGGCAAGCGCAGCCGCAAGTTGCCGCACGAACCGGTCATGCTCGGCCGGACCGTGCAGGGCCGCATGGCCGTGCGAATTCGAGCGACCGTGAGGGCTCACGGGGTCATTCGAGGCCGAGCGACTGCCGGAAATCAAAGCACCGTGCGAGGCCATCAGCCAGCCCCGCGCCTCCTCGGTGTCGAGCCAGGCGAGCGCGCGACCGTCGCGATCCCGCATGTCGGTGATGCACACCGAACGCACGCCGATGGCGCGCAGACGGCGCGCCAAGTGCGGGACATCGGCGTGGTCGTCCGCGAGGCTCGCGCCGTCGGCCACCTGGGCACGCCTCGCGTCGCGCCCGGCGAAGAACTGGACCGCCTCGCGCCGGCTGCTCACGAGGAGGTCGGCCCGCGGCAGCAACGCGTCTCGAAAGAGCCGCCCGGCCGACGCATCGGCGTTCGCCTGCGCCGCCGCGTTCATCGCTTCAGCACCGAAAGGCTCGCGATGCTGCAACGGCATGCCGTCCAAGACCAGCACGACCGATCCGGCCTCGCGCCATCGGTCGATGCGGCTGACCAGCGTGCGCATCTGCGTCGCATCGTCAACGGTTCCACCTGCGATGGCGTCCCGCGCTGCCGTCGTGGCGAACGCGCCTTCGGTGGCGCCGGCGAGCGCGTACCTCATGGCGCCGTGCCCAGCAGCAGCGGCTCGCCACCGACCGGCGTGCTGGCCACCGCATAGTCCTGCGCCGCCATCACGCCGGCACGCCAGGCGCAGCGCCCGGCCTCGATCGCCAGGCGGAACGCCGCCGCCATGGCAACCGGGTCGCGCGCCTGCGCGACGGCCGAGTTCAGCAACACCGCATCGAAGCCGAGCTCGAGCGCCTGGGCGGCGTGCGACGGTGCGCCGATGCCGGCATCGACGATCAGCACCGCCGCGGGCAAGCGCTCGCGCAGCACGCGCAGCGCATACGGGTCGAGCAGGCCCTGGCCCGAGCCGATCGGCGCGCCCCACGGCATCAGCAAGGGGCAGCCGGCATCGAGCAGGCGGCGGCAGCCGACGAGATCGTCGGTGCAGTACGGAAAGACCGTGAAGCCGTCGCGCACCAGTTCGGCGGCCGCCTGCAGCAGCTCGAACATGTCGGGCTGCAAGGTGTGCTCGTCGCCGATGACCTCGAGCTTGATCCACGGCGTGTCGTAGAGCTCGCGTGCCATCTGCGCGAGCTGCACCGCCTCGCGCGCGGTGCGGCAGCCGGCGGTGTTCGGCAACAGCCGCGCGCCGCACGCGCTCAAGGCCTGGCGGATCGCGGCGACATGGCCATTGTCGCCGGCAGCCGCCAGGGTGCGCTTCAGGCCGACAGTGACGACCTGGGTCTGCGCGGCGACGATCGCATCGTGCAAGGTGCGCGGCGACGGGTAGCCGGCGGTGCCGAGCAGGAAACGGCTCTGCAGGCTCACGCCATCGACGCGCCAGGAATCGGCCTGCGGCCGCGGGGACGGGTTCGGGTTCATTGTCTTTCTCCTCCTTTCACCCGCCCACGATGGGCTGGAACAGCAGCACGGCATCGCCGGGCTGCAGCAGTGAAGCGGCGCGCGCGTCGCGCGGGACGAAACGGCCGTTAAGCGCCGTCGTCGCGTCCTGCGGTGCATGGCCGAGCGAGACCACCAGCTCGGCGAGCGTGGTGCCGGCGGGCACCTGATGGGCGCGGCCGTCGAGCATCAGTGGAATCAGCGAGCGTTCATTCATCAGGATGTCTCCAGAGTCGCCGGTGTTGTCAGGCCGCAGCCGCTCAACGCGTCTTCCACCAGCGCCGGGGCGATCAGCCAGCCATGGCGGAACAGGCCATTGATGCGCACGCGGCCGGGTTCGGCTTCGATGCGCGGTTCGTTGTCCGGCAGCGCCGGACGCAGGTTGCGGTCGAGGCGCAGGATGCGCGCCTCGGCCAGCGCCGGCATCACGCTGTGCGCGGCCGCCATCAGCTCCACGGCACTGCGCAAGGAAACCGGCGAGCGGTCCTCGCTCTCGATTTCGCTGGCGCCGATCAGCACCACGTCGCCCGGCCGCGGGACCAGATAGACGCGATGGCGAGGATGCAACAGTCGAACCGGCCGCATCAGGCCGTGTCCCGGCGCGTGCAGCCAGACCGTCTCGCCGCGCACGCCGCGCACCGCGAGCTCGGGCCGTGCGCCGGTGCCGCGCACATCGAAGACCCGATCGAAGCGCCGCGTCGAGCCGTCGTCGAGGATCAGGGCGCCGGGCTGCACCGAACGCACCGTGCGGCTCCAGTGCCACTGCACGCCGCTCGCGGCGTCATGCAGCGCCTGCAATGCGCCCAGTGGGTCGATCTGTCCTTCGCCGGGCAAGAGCCAGGCGTGCGCCGCGCCGTGCAGCGCCGGCTCGAATTGACGCAATCGGTCGGGCGCCATGGACTCGACCCGATGCGAAGGGTTCGACGCGGGGCCGGCCAGGCGCGCCAGCACACGGCGTGCGGCGCCGAGGTCGCTGCGATGCGCAAGCAGCCAGCTGCCGTCGGTGCGCAAGGCCGGCGGCGCCGGCAGCGCATCGACGATGTCGCGCCAGAGCCGCAGCGAGCGCCAGCCGAGCGCGGCCACGTCGGCCGAGCTGTTGTCGAGCTCGGCCAGCGGGCTCAGCATGCCGGCGGCGCTGTACGCCGCGGCCTGTTGGCCGTCGAAGCTCGGCGCGGCGTTCGCCGCCGGGTCATAGACGCTGACCGCGTGACCGGCACGGGCCAACTGCCACGCCAGCAGCCGGCCGAGCAGGCCGGCGCCGGCAATGCCGATCGAGCTCATCGAGCGGCTCTGCACGGAGACGCCCCCGACATGGCGCGGCGCTGCCGTCATGCCATCACCAGTCCGCCGTCGACGAACAGCACCTGGCCGGTGACGAAGCGACTCCAGTCGGAGGCGAGAAACAGCACCGCGCCGGCGACATCGTCTGGGCGCGCGATGCGCCGCAGCGGGGTCGCGGCGATGATCGCCTCGCGGAAGTCTTCACGCGTCGCACGGCTGCCCTGCGTCGGATGCACCAGGCCCGGTGCGATGCAGTTGACGCGGATGCCGAACGGCCCGAGCTCGGCGGCGAGGTTGCGGCTGAAGCCGACCAGCGCCGACTTGGCGGTGGCGTAATCGTGATAGGGCACGAGTGGCCGCTCGACCAGGTCGCTGACGATGTTGACGATGCTGCCGGCGGCCCGCTGCCGCAAGTGCGGCAGCGCCGCGCGGCAGACGTGGTAGGCGCCGCCCACCGCGTCGTCGAAGCGCGTGCGGTAGTCGCCCCAGGAAAGTTCGTCGAAGCGGCGTCGCGCTTCCGGGTCGAACGCGTACGGCGCGAAGGCGTTGTTGACGACCACGTCGATGCGGCCGACCTCGTCCAACGCGCGCTCCAGCATCTCCTGCACCGCCGCTTCGGAACGCACATCGGCCTTGACGGCCCAGGCGTCGCCGCCGGCCGCACGGCAACGCTCGACGACCTCGGCGGCCGCGGTGTCGTTTTGCAGATGATTGACGACGACCGTCCCGCCCTCGGCGGCAAAGGCCTCGGCGATGGCGCGGCCGATGCCGCGGCTCGCGCCGGTGACGAGCGCCACCTTGCCGGCGAAATTCATCGTACGCTCTCCCTCGGCTTGGGCGGCAGCAGATCCTGGCTCACAACGTCGGCCACCTTGATCGGGTTCCGGATAAGGCCGAGCTTGAGATAGGCGTCGGCGCCCTTCTGCAGTGCCGCGAGGTCGAACGCGCCGAGCCCGTGCTGCAGCGTCACCGGCGAGACGCTGGCGGCGTTGCGCAGGCGGATTACCTCGAGGTTCAGCGCCGGGTCGCTGCCGTCGATCGCACGCTTGACCGCGAGCTGCGACGCCTCCACCGGATCGGCAATCATCCATGCGGCGCTTTGACGGTAGGCAGCCAGGAAGCGCATGAGCACCTCACGCTTTGCGCGGTAGACCGCGTCGCGCACGACGTAGAAGTCGCTCGGCACATTGAGATAGTGGCCGACCTCGATCACGTCGACTTCGGGCAGGCCCCTGCGCCGGCCGATCAGCAGCCCGGTGTCGGTTGCCGCCGTCGCGTCGACCTGGCCCTGCAGCAGCGGCGCGAAGTTGAGGATGCCGGTGACGACGATCGTCACGTCCGATTCGGCGAGCCCCGCCTGGTGCAGCAGCACCAGCAGGTTTTGCCGCGTGCCGCTGGAGAGGCTGTAGACGCCGATCTTCTTGCCCTTCAGGTCGGCCGGCGTCGTGATGCGGCTCGACTTCAGCGCCACCACGTTGAAGACGTTTTGCGGGTAGATGTCGTAGATCGCGCGCAAGGCCGCGCCCTTGTCGAGCGCCGAGAAGAACGAGCCCGGGTCGGTGAAGGCGACATCGGCCTGGCCGCTCAGGATGTTGCGGATCGCGTCGCCGCCGCCGTTGCCCGGCACGTAGGCCAGCTCGATGCCGTGGGCGCTGAAGAAGTGCTTGTCCTCCTCGACCAGAAGCGGCGTGACCTCGGTAATGGGTCGGCTCCAGCCGGCGACGGTGACGCGCTCGAGCTTGGCCGATGCCGCAGCGGCGCGGCCGAAGGCGGTGAGGCCGGCGAGGCCGGCGAGGCCGGCGGCGATCGTGTGCAAGGCGGCACGGCGCCCATGATCTTGTTGCATGGTGTTTCCTTTCAGCTTCGACCGGTGTAGGCGCGCAACAGCCAGCGCTCGAAGGCAAGCGTTGCGCCATAGAGCGCCATGCCGAGCACGGCGATCAGCAGCAGCACCGCGAACATCAGCGGCGTGTCCATCATTCCCTGTGAGGCGATGATCAGCGCGCCCAGGCCACGGCTCGTGCCGATGAATTCACCGACCACCGCACCGACCAGCGCAAGCACCACCGCCACCCGCAGGCCGGCGAGAATGCCCGGCAGGCCAAACGGCAGCTTCAGGCGCAGCAAGGTCTGCAGCCGGGTCGCCCCGAGCATGCGAAACAGCTCGAGCCGCGCCGGGTCGACCTGTTGCAGCCCGGTCATCGTGTTCTCGAGCAAGGGGAAGAAGCAGATCAGCGCGGTGATCACCACCGTCGAGGTCATGCCGAAGCCGAACCAGACGATGAAGAGCGGCATCAGAGCGAGCTTGGGCACCACCTGGCTGGTGACGACATAGGGCATCAGGAGGCGCCGCAACGCAGCCGATTCGGCCAACACGATGCCGCCGGCGAAGCCGAGCACGCAGCCGCCCGCCAGCCCGAGCAGCAGCTCGGTGCCGGTGGCGAGAATGTGCGGCTTGAAGTAGCCGCTGGCGAGCCCGGCCCAGAGCGCGTGCAGCACGACGCTGGGGGCAGGCAGCACCAAGGCCGAGAGGCGCTGCCCGCGCGCATAGGCTTCCCAGACGAGCAGCAGCACAAGCAGCAAGGCGGCCGGCGCCAGGCGCGAGAAGCGATTCATGGCGCGGCGTCCATCGCGTGGCGCAGTTGCGCGCACAGGGCATTGAAGGCGGCACCGTAGCGCGTGTCGACGGGGCGCGGCCGGGCAATCTCGATCGGCAGGTCCTGGACGATGCGGCCGCGGTTCATCACTGCGACGCGATCGGCCAGGTAGACCGCCTCGGCGATGTCGTGGGTGACGAAGAAGACCGTGGTGCGGCGCAGCCGGCACAGCGCCAGCAGGTCGGCCTGCAGTTCTTCGCGGGTGATCGCATCGAGGGCCGCAAACGGCTCGTCGAGCAGCAGCAGCGCTGGTTCGAGGATCAGCGCCCGCGCCAGCGCGACGCGGCTTTGCTGGCCGCCGGACAACTGCCCTGGATGGTGACGCCCATGCGCGGCCAGGCCGAGCAGCGAGAGCAACTGCTCGGCGCGCGCGATGTCGTCCGGCCGCGGGCGCTGCTGCAAGGTCATCGGCAAGAGCACGTTGTCGAGCACGCTCAGCCATTCGAGCAAGGTCGGCGCCTGGAACACGAAGCCGAGCTGCGGGCCGGGCGCGAGCACTTCGGCGCCCTGCAACAGCACCTGCCCGGCTGCGGGCCGCAACAGCCCGGCCGCGAGCTTCAGCAAGGTCGTCTTGCCACAGCCGCTGCGGCCGACCAGGCAGTGGAACTCGCCTTCGGCGATGTCCCAGTCGACCTCGCGCACGACCGGCGGCCAGCCCGGATAGGTGTAGCTGACCTGCCGCATCTCGAGAAAGGCTCCTGCGTCGGTAGCGCCCGGCCGGCCGGAACCGGTGAGGCCGTGCGGCGGGCAGCCAACGAGGCGAGCGTGGCGCTTCATGTCCGGTACGGCGCAAAGCCCTCGGCCGCGAGTTCGGCCGATTGTTCGATCTCGACGATGCGCACGAGGTCCAGCAGGTTGTAGCGGCCGTCGTGGTGCCAGCCGGCCTCGGGTTGTGTCATCGCACCGATCGCGGCAATGCGCGTGACGCCGGCGCGTCCGAGCCGTTCGGCGAGCCGGTGCAGATCGGCCGGTGCCACGGCAAGACCCGCCGTCTGCAGGTAGGGCCGCTGCGCCGCGACGAGATCGACGGCCTGCTCCGCCGCATCGACCGCGACGACCTGCACCGTGCGATCCAGCGCCGAGGGTGTGAGCGGGTGCGGCGCGTCATGGCAGGCGACGCACCACGGCGCGGCGGCGTCGCCGATCAGCGTGCCATCGGCCTCTGTCAGCGCCCGCAGTTCGTGGCGCTGGCGCCAGCCGGCAACGCCGGCCGCCTCTTCGAGCGTCAGACGCCGGCGAGGAAAGCGCCGTTGCAGGTTGGCGAGTTCGGCCGCGAGGTGCTGCGCGAACGCGCGCGGCCCGACCGGGGCGCCGCGCTCGACGTAGTAGACGTGCGGCGAATAGCAGCCCTGCTGGTCGTAGCGCACCACATCCAGCGCTGCGAGGCGCGCGACGGCCGGGCCGCTGCGCGCATCGAGCGCGGCGCGGCCGACGATGCCAAAGCCGAGCCGGTGACCATGCAGCAGCACGCGCGCCGTCACCGGCACCTGCTCGCGAATCTGCGCCAGCGCCTCGTTGCCGCCATAGGCGAGCACGACCTCGGCACGGGCATAGAGCGGCGCCGCGGCGGCCGCGTCGTCGCCCGGCCACCAGACCACCGCCAGGCAAGCAGCCATTGGCAGATTTGTTCGAGCGCGCGCTCGACATGGCGCCGGCTGAGCTGCCGGCCTTCACAAGCAAGCCGCAGACGAGGCTCCACAGCGGCAGCGCCGGCGTATTGCCGGCCCATACGTGCGCCAGCAGCCGCGGTCCGCAGGCGCGCATCGCCCCGCCCTTGGCGGCCGGTTGGAATTCGTCGAGCAGTTTCGGGTTGGTGAAGTCTTCCGCCACGAAGCGCTGCAGTTGTGGCGCGCGAAACGTCTTGAAGAAGCTCGTCAGCCCGAGCCGGATCATCTCGGTGTCGTAGCCGGTGACGATCGGCAGCAGCCGCTCGGCCTCCTGGCGATACGGGTCGGTAGGGTCAAGCAGCCGCGCGATCGCGCGGTCGATGATCGCGATGAGCTGCGACACGGTCAGGGTCTGCAGATGCGCCTGGCTGGCCGCTTCGACCCGGCTCGCGAGCGCGTCGATCTGCGCGGCGCTCAATCGCGGCACGGCAACCTCGAGGCGCTCGGCACCGGACTCGAACGCGAGCGTATGCCACTTCACCTCGGCCGCGTCGAGACCGGGCAGGTAGCCGGCGACCGTGCGGCAGACTTTCATGCGCGCGCGGCCCGCAACAGCTCTTCGGCCGCGAGCGAACAGCCCTTGGCCGCCGCGCCCTCGGCGCGGCCGAGCAGCCGGAACCCTTCGCTGGACGCGACACCGACGTCCTCGGTCAGGATCGTCGTCACCGAATTGAAATTGGCGAGGTCGCAGTGCACCAGGATGCCGCGCTCACCCGGCGCCACGTCGCGGCTGCTGGCCGGATCGACGAGCCGCGAGCGGATCCAGTGCGGCCCGGACTTCACCGATGGCACCAGCCCATTGCCCGCGTCGTAGAACTGCGTGCTGAGCTCGGTCATCCCGTACATGTTGATGCAGTGCTCGCGACCGCGCTGCGTCATCTGCTCGAGCAGATGCACGAAGCTGTAGCTGGCACCGAGCAGCGCGTACGGCTCGCCGCTGCGCTCCACCGCGCGCAGTTCCTCGAGCAGCGGCTCGGTCTGCAGGCCTGCCGCGTCGACGAAATGGCGGCTGGCCGCCGTGCCGAACTCGCGCCGCGCCAGCGCCAGGTAATGCGCCAGCGACGAATTGGGCAGCGCCGTTTCGTCGGGAAAGAGGATGCCGATGCGGATCCGCTCGCGCCCGGCCATGAAGCGGCGCGCGAAGTTGCGGGTCATCGAGCGGTCGTAGACAGCGAGCGTCGGGTGGCGGTGCCGGCCGCGCAGCTCCCCGCGCGTCGTGCCGCTGGTCATGAAGACACGGTCGCCTGCCGTCGCTGGCGTGCAGCCCAGGTCGAGCTCCTTGAAGGCATCGATCGGCACGGCCGGGATGTCGCGCCAGGTCTTCACCGTGCGCGGCGTCGCGCCACGCCGGCGACAAAGGCGCCGGTACGCCTCGTTGCGCGCGTGCTGCCAGGCATGCAGGCGCAGCGCGAGCGTGTCGAAGGCGGCTTCGCTGCTGTCATCGCTTTCGATGAAGGCGAGCACCGCGGCGACGATGTCGTCCGGGGCCGCATCGGCGGTATCGCCATCGGCTCGCGCGGACGCTGCCATGGGCTTGCTGTGCATTGGGAATCCTTCGTCGGCGTCGAACACCGCTCCGAAGGTGAGCCCGCCCCGTGGCGTGAGGGATGACGAGTGGGGCTCTTCTTCCGCCGGTACTAACCGGTTCAAGTTCACGGGTCTGGATCTCAGCACGCTTGCGCGTGCACCCCGGAGCACTTTGAGTTGTACCGCGCCCGCCACGGCAAGTCAACGATCGTGCCGTTTCCTTTTGTCACGACGACGATTGAAGTGCTTCGGCGGCACAGGGATTGCCGCCCAAGGAATGCCCACTCCGGGTCCATCACCAACAGGAGCAATTCGATGAGAACGACCGGCTCGGAGCACACGGGTTCCAGCACCTCGGGCACGCCAGACAGCATGCGCAGCCAACTGATCACGGACGAGGAACCGCGGGCGCTGCTGCGCGAGCACGGAAATCGAGGCAGTCGCCGACGCCAGGCGTGCCTACCTGCAAGCCGACGGCGAAGTCAGCGTCATCAAGCGCCGCAAGGCCGGCTGAGCTCGGTCCTCAGCCGTTCCGCGGCGTGCTCGCGGCCCAGGCGCCCAGGCCGACCATCGCGCCGAGCATGAAGACCGTGAGCCCCGGCATCGCGCGCGCCATGTCGAAGCCGATCTTGCCGGCCTGCGGGCCGGCGAGTTGCAGCCGGCGCCGCGTCATCTCGGCGCCGAGTTCGTCGAGCCGACCGGCGAGGCTGCGCTCGGCTGCCGGCAGCAGCACCGTTTCCTCGTCGGCGACGTGGATCGCGCATC
>CAJDUZ010000098.1_pt1 | contig 10705 bp, 10 predicted proteins | sample 7391221 | NCBI WGS metagenome assembly CAJDUZ01 (sample SAMEA7055692, study PRJEB34461) | soil metagenome | biome: terrestrial ecosystem; feature: Peninsula; material: soil | place: Antarctica | collected 2016
GTTTGGAAGGTTCATTCATGGGAAGACTCCGGCTCTCTACAGCGCGGGCCCTGCCGCTCTGGCGGCAGGGCCGGGGAGGGCTCAACGGCTCGGCCGACCTACTTCTTCGCGAGGAAGCCGGCTTCCTTCATCAGGTCGTGGTGCATCTTCTCGGTCTTGTCGAGCCACGCCTCGAATTCGGGACCCTTCAGCGCCGTGGTGTTGAAGGCGCCCTTGTCCATGAAGTCCTTCCACTCCTGTGTCGCCCGCAGCTTCGTGAAGAGCTGCTGGTAGAACGCAACCTGCTCAGGGGTCACGCCAGGCGGCATGAAGATGCCGCGCAGCATCAGGTAGTCGACCGGGATGCCGGCCGAGGCGCAGGTCGGGACATCGCTCCAGGCCTGGGTCGCGGTGAGCTTGGTGGTGTAGGGCATCGGATCCTTGTCCATCACGCACAGCGCCCGCAGCTTGTCGGCGCGCCATTGCGACTCGGCCTCGATCGGGTTGTTGACGGTGGAGTCGACGTGGTTGCCGACGAGCTGCACGGCGACCTCGCCGCCGCCCTTGTAGGGCACGTACGTCATCTTCTTGCCCGCGGCCCTCTCGATCATCGCGGTGATGATCTGGTCTTCCTGCTTGGAGCCGGTGCCGCCCATCTTCACACTGTGATCGGGCTTGGACTTGACCGCATCGAAGTAATCCTTGGCAGTCTTGTACGGCGAGTCGGCATTGACCCACAGCACGAACTGGTCGAGCGCCAGCATCTGCACCGGCGTCATGTCACGCCAGTTGAACGGCACGCCGGTGGCGAGCGGCGTGGTGAACAGGTTGGACAAGGTGATGATGATCTTGTGCGCGTCGCCCTTGCTGCCCTTCACATCGAGGAAGCCTTCGGCGCCGGCGCCGCCCGAGCGGTTGACGACGATGATGGGCTGACTCATCAGCTTGTTCTTCGCGACCACGCCCTGGATGAGGCGAGCCATCTGGTCGGCACCCCCTCCGGTGCCGGCCGGCACGACGAACTCGACCGGCTTGGTCGGCTCCCAGGCCGCGTAGGAAGGTGTGGCCATCGCGAAGGCCACGGACACGGCGCCGAGGAGCGGCCAGGTCGAAATGTTCGTCTTCAAGTTCATCTCCAGGTCAGCAAGCAGATCAACCATTTTGTTGACGGCGAGCGGCAACGGGCAACCCAAGTAAACCCGGGGTGTTCAATAAGCTTTAGAAATGGTTTGCATAACTTCTTCTGAAGGAACGCCGCGCAAGGCACGCACGCGAAAGCGCGCGGCGCTCCGCCGCGCACGATGGCGCGTGCCATCAAATACCGAGCCAGGTGCCGAGCGCGATCAGCGCCGCCTCGTCGTAGCGCTCGAAGCCGGCGTAACCGGTGGGTGCGAGCTTCTGCCGCCCTTCCTCGTTCGTGCCGAGCGTGAGCAGGTAGTTGCGCACGCTCTCGAGTTGCTCTTGTGTCAGCTCGGGACTGGCGATGATGTGCTTGATCGGCACCGTGCGCGACTTCAGCAACACCTTGCCGCCCTGATCGGTCCAGCCCTTGATGACCGACTTGGCCGCAGTCGCAGCCACCGGCGTGAGCCGGTTCTCGACGAAGAACGGTATGGCGTCCTGGTAGCGTGTGTAGACCATCGAGACCTGTTTGGTGTCGAGGCCCGCATCGCGCAAGGTGGCGCGCACCATCACCGCGGTGATCGAGTCCTCGTCGGGCGCACCGAGCATGCGCCCCTTCAGATCCGCGATCGATCGCAGCGTCGAGTCGGCGCGCACCAGGAACTGCGCCTGATATTCCTGATAGCCCTTGGCGACCGCGACCAGGTGGTAGCCCGAGTTCTTCATCGCCTGGATCGACACGTGCGCCGGATGCACCATGGCGAGGTCGTAGGTGTGAGCGGCCAGGCCCTTGCGCAGCGCGTTGTAGTCGCCGACCGGCTCGATTGTCACCGGCTGCTTGAGGATCTTCGCGAGGTCGGCGGCGATCGCCGCATAGCGCGCGCGCACCTGCTCGTGAGTGACCCGATACGTGACGCCCTCGTTGATGGCAAAGACGAAGGCGTGCGCCCACGGCGCCGTCAAGGCCAGCAGCACCGCGCATGCCGCGCGCCAGATGTGTCGACGCATTCGAAATCCCTCTCCGCCGCGGATGAAAGAGCGTGACCCGGCCGCGCTTCCGGGGCCACGCATCATGTCACCGCCGGATGCGGCTGCCAACGCATTGCGGGGCCGCAGGAGGCAGCGGCGCAGGCCTCTCGTGCGAACTTGCACACCCAGGCATGATTGCGGTCCCTGAGCCGAGACGGAACCTTCCGATGAGCGAGCGTGAACCGATGATTGCCGATTTCCGACGCGCCGGACTGCGGGTCTTCGAGCGCGGCTGGTTGTCGTCGAACAACGTCCTCTTTGCCGCCGACCCGCATCAGGAAACGGTGCTGGTCGATTCCGGCTACCACAGCGACGCGCAGCAGACGATCGCGCTGTTGCAGTCGGCCCTGCAGGGCCGCGGCCTGCAGCGCATCGTCAACACGCACCTGCACTCCGACCACTGTGGCGGCAATCACGCCTTGCAGCAGGCGTGGAACTGTCGCATCGACGTGCCGGCCGGCGAAGCCGGCAAGGTCGACCGCTGGGACGACATCGCGCTGAGCTACGCCGGCACCGGTCAGCACTGCCCGCGCTTCCGGCGCACCGGGGTGGTTCGCAGCGGCGACGAGGTCACGCTCGGTGCCTGGCGCTGGCAGGCGCACGCCGCACCCGGCCATGACCCCGAATCGCTGGTGCTGTTCCAGCCCGATCTCGGGCTGCTGATTTCGGCCGACGCGCTCTGGGAGAACGGCTTCGGGATCGTCTTCCCCGAACTCGACGGCGAAGCCGCATTCGCCGACGTCGCCGCAACGCTCGACCGCATCGAGGCGCTGCCGGTGCGCTGGGTCATCCCGGGGCACGGCGCCCCGTTCGGCGATGTCGCCGCGGCGCTCGGGCGCGCGCGCGGCCGTCTCGAAAAGCTAACCGCCGATCCGGTGCGTCACGCGCACCATGCAGCGCGCGTGCTGATCAAGTTCCATCTGATGGAACTGCAGCGCCAGCCGCTCGCCCTGCTGCGGCAATGGATCGATGCGACAGAGTATTGCCGCCTCATCCATGCCCGCTTTGGCGGGAGACGGCCGTATCGCCAATGGTGCGAGGATCTGCTTGCCGACCTGCTGGCCTCGGGCGCGCTGCGCCTCGATGGCGACATCGTCGTGAACTGCTGACCCGGCGCGCCGCACCCGGCGCAGCCTGTGGGCGCCCGACTCGAACCGCTTCGCCCGCGCGCGCTCGAGCTCTCAGAGATGGCACCTCAGGGATAGAGGCCGCGCTCCTCGCGCGCCGCGAGTATTCGCTCGCACGCCACCGCGAAGGTCGCGGTGCGCAGGCTGATCTTGTGACGGTCGGCCATGTCCCAGATCTTCTTCAAGGCATCGACCATGATCTTGTCGAGCCGCACGTTGATCTCGTCTTCGCTCCAGAAGAAGCTGGAGAAGTCCTGCACCCACTCGAAGTAGCTGACGGTGACACCGCCGGCGTTGCAGATGACGTCGGGCACGACGAGGATGTTGCGCTCGGCGAGCACGTCGTCGGCCTCGGGCAGGGTCGGACCGTTTGCGCCTTCGAGCACGAGCCGCGCCTTGATGCGGTTGGCGCGCTCCGGCGTCACCTGGCCTTCGAGTGCGGCCGGGATCAGGATGTCGCAGTCGACGCTCCAGAAGTCCTCCTCGGAAATGCGCTCGCCGCCGTCGAACTCGCCGATGCCGCCGTCGCGGTGCTGTGTTGCCATCAGGCCCTGCATGTCGAAGCCGTTGCGGTTGGCGATGCTGCCGGTGTGGTCCTGCACCGCGACGATCTTCGCGCCGGCGTCGACGAAAAGCTCGGCCGCCGAACTGCCGACGTTGCCGAAGCCCTGCACCGCGACGCGCGCGCCGTCGAGCGGCAAGCCGATGCGCCGCGCCGCCTCGCGACCGGTCACGAAGACCCCATGGCCGGTCGCCTTGACGCGGCCGAGCGAGCCGCCGAGGTGCAGCGGCTTGCCGGTGACGACGCCGGTTGCGGTGCTGCCGGTGTTCATCGCGTAGGTGTCCATCATCCACGCCATGATCTGCGCGTTGGTGTTGACGTCGGGCGCCGGGATGTCTCGGTGCGGTCCGATGACGATGCCGATCTCGCTGGTGTAGCGCCGCGTCATGCGCTCGAGCTCCTTCTTCGAGAGCTGCTTCGGGTCGACCCGCACGCCGCCCTTGGCGCCGCCGAACGGCACGTTGACCGCGGCGCACTTGATCGTCATCCAGGCCGCCAGCGCCATCACCTCCTCGAGCGTCACGTCGGGGTGAAAGCGCACGCCGCCCTTGCCGGGGCCGCGCGAGATGTTGTGCTGCACGCGATAGCCCTCGAAGTGCACGACGCGGCCGTCGTCCATCTCGATCGGCACGTCGACGATCAGCGCGCGCTTGGGCCGCTTCAAGGTCTCCGACCAGTACGCCAGCGGACCGAGATAGGGCAGCACGCGGTCGATCTGCGACAGATAGGTGTGCCAGGGGCTGGTGGCGGTGGGATTCAGATAGGACAGGTAGCTCATCAGGTACTCCCGTTCGAGTTCAGCCCGAACTCGTCGCCGAGTTCGCGCGCACGCTGGCGTGCCGCTTGCATTGCGGCAATGAAGATGGCCTTGACATCGTGAGTATCGAGTGTGGCGATCGCCGCGGCCGTCGTGCCGCCCCGGGACGTGACGCGCTCGCGCAGCACGCCGACCGGCTCGGCCGAGCGCTGCGCGAGTTCGGTCGCGCCACTGAAGGTGGCAAGCGCGAGTTGCCGGCCCTGTTCGGCGCCGAGCCCCATGCGCATCGCCGCCTCGATCATCGCTTCCAGGAAATAAAAGACATAGGCCGGGCCCGAACCCGAGAGCGCCGTCACCGCATCGAGATCGGCCTCGCGCTCGACCCAGAGCGTCGCGCCGGTTGGAGCCAGCACCGCCTCGACGCGGGCGCGCCCGGCCGCGTCGACGGCGCCACGCGCGTAGAGGGCAGCGACGCCACGTCCGATCAGCGCCGGCGTGTTCGGCATCGCGCGCACGACGCGCTCGCTGCCGACGGCCGTGGCGATCGCATCGCTGCGAATGCCGGCCATCACGCTCAGGTGCAAGGCGTCGGGCGTGTAGTGGGCGCAGGATGTGGCGGCCGTCTGAAAGTACTGCGGCTTCACCGCCCAGACCACCAGGCCGGCTTCAGCGAGCGTGTCGTCGGCCACGGCGAGCGCGTGCACGCGGTGCGCGGCCGCGAGCCGCTGGCGCTGGCCCGGGTCGGGATCGACGACGACGATGGCCTCGGCCGGGTGGCCGCTTCGCAGCAGCCCGCCGATCAGTGCGGTGGCCATGTTGCCGCCGCCGATGAATGCGATGCGATCCATCGTGCGAGTGTACGCATGCCGCCTGGCTCATCAGCGTGCTCGCGGGCGATGGCGGCAGGCCGCGACGAGCCTGGCCGCGATGTGCTCTGCTGCCGCATCCGATACGCCACGGCCGCCATCAGCAGCACGAACCCATGGAGACCGCCGCCCGCCACCCCTCGAAGTGGTTCTGCCTCATGCAGCCGGTGGTGTGATGCTTTGCACGCTGACTTGCGCGGCATCGCCGGCACGCGCGCTGCAACCGCGAAGCGGCGTCCTTTTGGCAGGGATCGTCGCCATAATGCCCCGAGTCATCCGCGGCCGTAAGCCACGCCTGCGCGGCACACCCACATTCGAATCCATGGACATCACCCAACTGCTGGCGTTCTCGGTCAAGAACAAGGCCTCCGACCTGCACCTGTCGGCAGGGCTGCCGCCGATGATCCGCGTGCATGGCGATGTCCGGCGCATCAACGTCGACCCGCTCGAGCACAAGCAGGTCCACGACATGGTGTACGACATCATGAACGACGCGCAGCGCAAGTCGTATGAAGAGACGCTCGAGTGCGACTTCTCGTTCGAGATCCAGGGACTGGCGCGGTTTCGGGTCAACGCGTTCAACCAGAACCGCGGTGCCGGCGCCGTCTTCCGCACGATTCCGTCGAAGATCCTGACGCTCGAGCAGCTCAACACACCGGCGGTATTCGCCGACCTGTCGCTCAAACCCCGCGGCATGGTGCTCGTCACCGGGCCGACCGGCTCGGGCAAGTCGACCACCTTGGCGGCGATGGTCAACCACCTGAACGAAAACGAGTTCGGCCACGTGCTGACGGTCGAGGACCCGATCGAATTCGTCCACGAATCGAAGAAGTGCCTGATCAACCAGCGCGAGGTCGGCCCCCACACGCTGTCGTTCTCCAACGCGCTGCGCTCGGCACTGCGCGAAGATCCCGACGCCATCCTCGTCGGTGAAATGCGCGATCTGGAAACGATCCGGTTGGCGCTGACCGCGGCCGAGACCGGCCACCTCGTCTTCGGCACCCTGCACACCTCGAGCGCCGCCAAGACCGTCGACCGGATCGTCGACGTGTTCCCGGCGGCCGAGAAGGAAATGGTGCGCGCGATGCTCTCGGAATCGCTGATCGGCGTGATCTCGCAGACCCTGTGCAAGACCAAGGACGGCAGCGGCCGGGTCGCGGCGCACGAGATCATGCTCGGCACCGCGGCGATCCGCAACCTGATCCGCGAAAGCAAGATCGCGCAGATGTACTCGTCGATCCAGACCGGCAACAGCATGGGGATGCAGACCCTGGACCAGAACCTGGCCGACCTGGTGCGGCGCAACATCGTCTCGCCGGCCGAGGCCCGCGGCAAGGCCAAGTTTCCGGAGAACTTCCCCGGATGAACCCGGCGGGTGCCGCGCGCGGTGCCCGTTTGCATCCACGTCGGCACGGCGCCGGCAGGCACGTCGATCAAGGATCAACATGGAACGCGACCAGGCCTCCAAATTCGTCAACGACCTGCTGCGGCTGATGGTCTCGCGCAACGGCTCGGACCTGTTCCTGACCGCCGATTTCCCGCCCGCGATCAAGGTCGACGGCAAGGTCACCAAGGTCTCGCCGCAGCCGCTGACCGGCCAGCACACCCTGGCGCTCACACGCTCGGTGATGAACGACAAGCAGGCCGCCGAATTCGAGCGCACCAAGGAGTGCAACTTCGCGGTCGCGCCGCAAGGCATCGGGCGCTTCCGCGTCAACGCCTTCGTGCAGCAGGGCAATGCCGGCCTGGTGCTGCGCACCATCCCGCAGACTCTGCCGACGATCGACGACCTCGGCCTGCCGCACGTCTTGAAGGACATCGCGCTGACCAAGCGCGGCCTGGTCATCATGGTCGGGGCCACCGGCTCGGGCAAGTCGACAACGCTTGCCGCGATGGTCGACTACCGCAACGAGAACTCCTACGGCCACATCATCACGATCGAGGACCCGGTCGAGTTCGTGCACCCGCACAAGAACTGCATCATCACGCAGCGCGAGGTCGGCATCGACACCGACGGCTGGGACGCGGCCCTGAAGAACACCTTGCGCCAGGCGCCCGATGTGATCCTGATGGGCGAGATCCGCGACCGCGAGACGATGGATCATGCCGTCGCGTTCGCCGAGACCGGCCACCTGTGCATGGCGACCCTGCACGCCAACAGCGCCAACCAGGCGCTCGACCGCATCATCAACTTCTTTCCCGAAGAGCGCCGCGGGCAGTTGCTGATGGATCTTTCGCTGAACCTCAAGGGCCTGGTGTCGCAGCGCCTGCTGCCGCGCCAGGAAGGCAAGGGCCGGGTGGCCGCGGTCGAGATCATGCTCAACACGCCGCTCATCTCCGACCTCATCTTCAAGGGCGAGGTGGCAGAGATCAAGGAGATCATGAAGCGCTCGCGTGAACTCGGCATGCAGACCTTCGACCAGGCGCTGTTCGACCTGTTCGAGAGCCAGGCCGTGACCTACGAGGACGTGTTGCGCAACGCCGATTCGGTCAACGACCTGCGGCTGCAGATCAAGCTCAACAGCCGGCGCGCGCGCAACCCCGACCTGAGCGCCGGCACCGGCAACATGCGGCTGGTGTAGCCGGGCTTGGCTACACTCGACGCGGCGCTCGTGGCCGCTTCGACTTCGACTTCGACTTCGACGCGGCATTCGGAGCTGCCTCGTTTCCCCGGAGCCTTTCGATGAATCCTCGCCCCGCCGCCCCGCCGCGCTCGCTGGCCTTCCTCGGGCTGGGGGTCATGGGCTACCCGATGGCCGGGCACCTGGCACGCGCCGGGCACCGCGTCACCGTCTACAACCGCAACACGGCAAAGGCCGAGCAGTGGGTCGCCGAACATGCCGGGCTTCGCGCGGCGACACCGCACGAAGCCGCGCAAGGGGCGGAAGTGGTCTTCGCCTGCGTCGGCAACGACGACGACCTGCGCTCCGTCGTGCTCGGCGACGCTGGCGCCTTTGCCGGCATGCAGGCCGGCGCCGTCTTCGTCGATCACACCACCGCGTCGGCCAGGGTCGCTCGCGAGCTCGATGCGGCGGCGCGCTCGCACGGGCTGCAGTTCATCGACGCGCCGGTCTCGGGCGGCAACGTCGGTGCCATCAACGGCACGCTCACCGTGATGTGCGGCGGCGACGCGGCGGCTTTCGAGGCGGCGCGGCCGCTGGCGCTCTGCTACGCCAAGGCCGTCACCTTGCTCGGGCCGAGCGGCGCCGGGCAGCTGACCAAGATGGTCAACCAGGTCGCGATCGCCGGCCTGCTGCAGGGCCTCTCGGAGGCGATTGCCTTCGGGCAGCGCGCCGGGCTCGACATGCAGGCCGTGCTCGAGGTCATCGGCAAGGGCGCGGCGCAGAGCTGGCAGCTCGACAACCGCGGCCCGACGATGGTCGACGACCGCTTCGACTTCGGTTTTGCCGTCGACTGGATGCGCAAGGATCTCGGCATCGCACTCGACGAGGCGCGGCGCAACGGCGCGCAGCTGCCGGTGGCGGCCTTGGTCGACCAGTTCTACGCCGATCTCCAGGCGCGCGGCGGCAATCGCCTCGACACCTCAAGCCTGATCCGGCGGCTGCGCGACGCCGGCTGAAGCAGCCAGGGCGCCGACAAACGGCGGCGGCCGGGGCGGGTATCGCGCCACTCGACCACTCGCGCCCGAGTGCGTGCGAGCTACTGCGTGACCGGCGGCGGCGGCTTGGTCTGGATGCCCGAGAGCTCGGCCTCGGAGATGATCTCGAACACCTTGACCACCTTCTTCACGCCGCCGACGCCGCGCGCGATCTGGGCGGCGCGGTCGGCCTCGCGCTCGGTGACACGGCCCATCAGGTAGACGACACCGTTGGCGACGATGACCTTGATCGAGCGCGCGAACAAGTCCTTGGCGTCGACGAAGCTTGCCTTGACCTTGCTGGTGATCAGCACGTCGCTGGAGCGGGCGCCCAGCGACAGCGCCGGGCCGATGGCCAGTTCGTTGACGACGTTCTGCACGTTATCGACGGCCTTCACCGCGTTCCCCACCGCCGCCTTGTCGGCCTCGCTCGGCACCTCGCCGGTGATCAGCACCAGGCGGTTGTAGCTGGTGACGCCGACCGAGCCGCGCCCGCGCAATACCTCGCGCGCACGGTTCGTGGCCTTGACGTCGATGACCTCGTCCTCGAGCTGGGCGCCGCTGGTGCGGCGGTCGCTCGCGACCATCGAGGTGCCGACGACCGCGCCGCCGACCAGCAGCGGCGCGCAGCCGCCGAGGGCACCGGCCGCGATGGCGGCGGCAGCCGCGACATGCAGCAAACGAGAGTGGCTAGCCTTCATGTGTTTTCCTGTTCGCCGAGCAGTTGCAGGTCGACCGCGTCGCACAGGCAATGCACGACCAGCAGGTGCACCTCCTGGATGCGCGCCGTGCGTTCGTGGGGCACGCAGATGTGGACATCGGTCTCGGTCAGCATCTCGCGCATCTTGCCGCCGCCGTTGCCGGTGAGCGCAACCACCGCCATGTCCTTGGCGTGCGCCGCCTCCACCGCCTGCAGCACGTTGGTCGAATTGCCGCTGGTGCTGATCGCCAGCAGCACGTCGCCCGGCGAGCCGAGCGCCTGCACCTGCTTGGCGAAGATCGCGTCGAACCCATAGTCGTTGCCGACCGCGGTCAGGATCGACGTGTCGGTGGTCAGCGCGATCGACGCCAGGCCGGGGCGCTCGCGCTCGAAGCGGCCGACGAACTCGGCGGCGAAATGCTGCGCGTCGGCGGCCGAGCCGCCGTTGCCGCAGGTGAGCACCTTGCCGCCGCCGGTGATGCAGCCGACCAGGGCATCGACGGCGTCGGCGATCGGTTTGGCCAGCATTTCAGCGGCTGCGTACTTCAGGTCGGCGCTGTCGAAGAACTGCTGCTGGATGCGTTGTTCGAGCATGGGCCCGGATCATATGTCAGGCATGCCGGCTGTCGCGCGCGAGCCTCGCCTCGGTCTCGTCCCATCAGGTTTCATTGGGCGTGACGCAAGTTAGCGCTCGCTTGGAAAAAATAGGTCGTCCGACAGCGCTTACACGATCATGCCGACGCTTCGGCCGAGGACGCGCTCGCAGGAACGAAGCTTGGCGAACTCGGCGCTCGCCACTTGCGTCTTTCCGCCGTGGCGCGGGTGCAGGCCAATATCGATCGTCACTCAGTGCTGTCAGGCGAGACGAGGGCGACGAGGCGGCCGGGAGGCGCAGCCTCAAGCGCGCCAGTCGGCCGCAGCGCCGGCCAGCGCATCGACCAGGGCCAGCTGCGCCTGCCAGTGGT
>CAJDUZ010000188.1_pt1 | contig 10645 bp, 9 predicted proteins | sample 7391221 | NCBI WGS metagenome assembly CAJDUZ01 (sample SAMEA7055692, study PRJEB34461) | soil metagenome | biome: terrestrial ecosystem; feature: Peninsula; material: soil | place: Antarctica | collected 2016
CGACCACGTCTACAAGATGGACTATTCCATCATGCTGAGGGACCACGTCGAGCATGGCCTGGGCTGCACGGTCGGCTGCATCGAGGTGCCGCGCACCGAGGCCTCGGCCTTCGGCGTGATGGCTGTGAGCCCCGACCGGCGCATCACCGACTTCCTGGAAAAGCCCGCGGACCCACCGCCGATGCCGAACCAGCCCGAGATGGCGCTGGCCAGCATGGGCATCTACGTCTTCGATTCGAACTACCTGTTCCGCCTGCTCGAGGAAGACAACGCAGACCCGGACTCGAGTCACGATTTCGGGCACGACATCATCCCGCGCGCCGTCGCCGAGGGCCGCGCGCTGGCGCATCCGTTCGGCATGTCGTGCGTCACGCGCGCCAGCAGCGGCGCTGCCTACTGGCGCGACGTCGGCACCATCGACGCGTTCTGGGCCGCCAACCTCGACCTGGCGTCGATCGTCCCCGAGCTCGACATCTACGACACCAACTGGCCGATCTGGACCTACCAGCGCCAGCTGCCGCCAGCCAAGTTCGTGCTCGATGGCAATGGCAACCACGGCATCGCCTACAACACCATCGTCTCGGGCGGCTGCATCGTCTCGGGCTCTGAAGTCAGCAATTCGGTGCTGTTTTCGAGCGTGCGGGTGCATTCGTTCTGCAAGATCGACCAGGCCGTGCTGTTGCCCGATGTCGATATCGACCGTGGCTGCCGGCTCAGCAAAACGCACGGAAGGCGGGGTGGTGCTGATCACGCGCGACATGCTGGCAGCCTTGGAGCCGGCGGCGCGGGCGCCAGCGTCTTCGTAGGCGGCCTGCCTGCTCGCGAGCCGATGCGCATCCTGCAGGTCAGCGCCGAACTCTTCCCGCTGCTCAAGACCGGCGGCCTGGCCGATGTCACCGGTGCCTTGCCTGCGGCGCTGGCGGCGGCCGGGGAGGACGTGCGCGTGCTGCTGCCGGGCTTCCCGCAAGTGATGGCGGGCGTGGCCGACGCCGTGCCGGTCGCCGAACTGCGCGTGCCGTGGAGTGATGAAAGGGTGCGGCTGCTGCTCGGCCGCATCGCTGCGCCGGCCGCAGGCCAAGCCGAGGCGGCCGGCGATGCGCCCTTGCAGGTCTACGTCATCGACGCTCCTGCGCTCTACGACCGGCCCGGCAATCCCTACGAGGACAGCCAGCGCCAGCCCTATGCCGACAACCAGCGGCGTTTCGCCTTGCTCGGCTGGGCCGCGGCGCGGCTCGCCTTTGGTCTGGACGCCGGCTGGAGGCCGGAACTGGTGCACGCGCACGACTGGCACGCCGGGCTGGCGCCGGCCTACCTCGCGCTGCTGCGGCCACGCGGCGCGCCGCGCGTGGCCAGCGTCTACACCGTGCACAACCTGGCGTATCAGGGCCTGTTCGCGGCCTCGGACTTTGCAGACCTCGGCCTGCCGCAGCGCGCGTTCGACGTCGACGGGCTCGAGTACTACGGGCATGTCTCGTTCATGAAGGCGGGCCTCTACTACGCCGACCGGCTGACCACTGTCAGCCCGACCTACGCACGCGAGATCCAGACACCACAGCAGGGCTGCGGCCTCGACGGTCTGTTGCGGGCGCGTGCCGACTCGCTCACCGGCATCCTGAACGCGGTCGACGAGGCGGTCTGGGACCCGGGCCGCGACGTCTGGCTGCCGCACCCCTACGACGTGCGCCGTCCGGGCGCCAAGGCGCGCTGCAAGGCGGCGCTGCAGGAAGCGCTCGGTCTGGCGGTGCTGCCCGATGCGCCGCTGTTCGTGATCGTCAGCCGGTTGACCGAGCAGAAGGGCTTGCATCTGGTGCTCCACGGATTGGATGAACTGCGCGCCCGCGGCGGCCAGTTCGCGCTGCTCGGCAGCGGCGACGCCGCATTGGAGGACGCTTTCCGCGAGCGTGCCGCGGCCGCGCCGCAATCGGTCAGCGTCACGCTCGGCTACGATGAGCCGCTCGCGCACCGACTGTTCGGCGCCGGCGACGTGACGCTGGTGCCCTCGCGCTTCGAGCCCTGCGGCCTGACCCAGCTCTATGGGCTCAAGTACGGCAGCCTGCCGCTGGTGCACCGCGTCGGCGGACTGGCTGACACCGTCGTCGACTGCACGCTCGAGGACATGGCCGCCGGCCTCGCCACCGGTTTCGTGTTCGATGGCTTCGATGCGGCGAATTACAGCCGCGCGCTGCGCCGTGCCTTTGCGCTTTACGCGCGGCCGGCCGACTGGCGGCGCGTTCGCGCCGTCGCCATGCGACGTCCGGCCGGCTGGGCGGCGGCGGCCGCGCAATATATCGAGGTGTATCGACAGGCACTGGGCTGATGTCGCGCCCACGTGCCCGCATGCGATGCCCGCAGGCGCGGTTCAGCGCCGGGCCTGCTTCGCGGCCGCCCACGGCAGTTTCGGATCGCCCTGCGGCCCCGGATAGCCGCGCAGTTCGTCGAACAGCGAGGCCAGCACCGCGTCACCGCTGCTTTCGACTTGCTGCTGCAGGCGCTCGAGCAGATGCGCGCGCCAGGCGCCGAGGTTTGCGATGCGTGGTGCAAGACCCTTCGGGTGCAGGCTCAGACGCAAGACGTTGAGCGGTGGCTGCAGCAGTTGCGGGTCGGCCCCTGCCATCAAGGCCGGCATCGCGCGGTTGTACGAGACCAGGTTCCAGTGGCGGTCGACGGCAAGCGCCGGGTAGGGTTCGTGGCCCTTCAGAACCAGCTCGACCGCCTGACGCGCGGCCGCCATCGCTGGATGGTCGAGGCCGCGCTCGCCGTACATCGGCGCATAACTGAAGCCGGACGTGGGCCGGCGCGAAACCGACGACGCACTGCGCTATCGTGGGGCCGATGATTCCCGCTGCGGCCAAGCCCGTCTCTGCTGCGCCTGCCGCCGCCGCGCGCGCGCGCTTCGATCGGCTCGACGCGCTGCGTGGCGCGGCGATCGTCTGGATGGCGGCGTTCCATTTCGCGTTCGACCTCAACCACTTCGGCTTCATCCGCCAGGATTTCTACACCGACCCGTTCTGGACCCTGCAGCGCGCGTGCATCGTCACGCTGTTCCTGTTCGTGGCCGGCATCGGCCAGGCGGTGGCCTGGCAGCAGGGCCAGGGTTGGCCGCGCTTTTGGCGACGCTGGTTGCAGATCGCGGGCTGCGCGCTGCTCGTGACGCTGGGTTCGTGGTGGATGTTCCCGCGCAGCTACATCAGCTTCGGCGTGCTGCACGCGATCGCGCTGATGCTGATCGTCACGCGCTTGACCGCGCGCTTTGGCGCGTGGCTCTGGCCGCTCGGCCTCGTCGCACTCGTGCTGCCGCTCGCCTTCCATCATCCGTTCTTCGATACGCGGCTGACCGACTGGATCGGCTTCACGACGCATCTGCCGGTCACCGAAGACTACGTGCCGCTCTTTCCCTGGCTCGGCGTGATGTGGTGGGGCGTGGCTGCCGGTCAGTGGCTGCTGCGCCGACGGCCGCAGTGGCTTACCGCGACCAGCGCGCCGGTGCTGCAGCCGCTGGCAACGCTCGGCCGCTGGAGCCTCTCGTTCTACATGCTGCACCAGCCGGTGCTGATCGGCCTGTTGATGCTGGCGAGCTGGGGCATCGCGCACGCCGGTTGAAGCGGGCGCAGGGGTCCGCGAGCGGAGCGGCGAACACTTCGCCCGCTACCATCGCCGCATGGCGAAGATCCTGTTCGGCTTCCACGCCGTCACGGTGCGGCTGAAGACCGCCCCGAAGACGATCATCGAATTGCATGTCGACCTGGCGCGGCGCGATTCGCGCATGCGCCAGTTTCTCGAGCGTGCGCGGCTGGCCGGCACGCGCATCGTCGACAGCGACGACACGAGCCTGCAGAAGATGAGCGGCACGCACCGCCACCAGGGCCTGGTCGCCAAGGTCGAGGCGCTGCCGCGCAGCCACTCGATCGACGACACGCTCGATGCGGTCGAGGGTGCGCCGCTGCTGCTGGTGCTCGATGGCGTCACCGATCCGCACAACCTCGGCGCCTGCCTGCGCGTTGCCGACGGCGCCGGCGCGCATGCGGTGATCGCACCGAAAGACCATGCGGTCGGACTCAACGCGACCGTTGCGAAGGTTGCAAGCGGCGCGGCCGACAGCGTCCCGTACTTCATGGTGACCAACCTCGCGCGCACCCTGAACGAACTGAAGGAGCGCGACATCCGCGTCATCGGCGCCGCCGACGACGCCCCGCGCACGCTCTACGAGCTTGACTTGCGTGGTCCGATGGCCCTGGTGCTCGGGGCCGAAGGCAGCGGCCTGCGCCAGCTCACCACGCGCACCTGTGATGAACTGGTGCGCCTGCCGATGCGCGGTGCGGTCGAGAGCCTGAACGTCTCGGTGGCGAGCGCGGTCTGCCTCTACGAGGTGCTGCGTCAGCGTCATTTCGCGCAAACCGGTGGCGCGGCGGTCGGTGCGACGGGCCATGCGGAGGGCAACGCCATCGGCGGGGCGGCGCGTAATGCAATGGCCATTCCCGCGCCAGGTACCGCTGCGGCTCGCTGAAGGAGTGTCCGGATGCCGGTGATCGAGGTCCGCCACCCGCTGGTCCGGCACAAGGTCGGCCTGCTGCGCGAGAACGGCATCTCGACGAAGAAATTCCGCGAGCTGACGCACGAGCTCGCGCGCCTCCTGACCTACGAAGCCACCACCGACTTCCCGCTCGAGCAGACCATTGTCGAGTGCTGGAGCGGGCCGGCGCCGGTCGAGCGCATCGGCGGCAAGAAGGTGACGGTGGTGCCGATCCTGCGCGCCGGCATCGGCATGCTCGACGGCGTGCTCGACCTGATCCCGAGCGCCAAGGTCAGCGTCGTCGGCCTGTCGCGCAACCACGAGACCCTGCAGCCCGAGCAGTACTTCGAGCGGTTCGTCGGCCAGCTCGAGGCGCGCACCGCGATCATCATCGATCCGATGCTGGCCACCGCCGGCTCGATGATCGCGACGGCCGACCTGCTGAAAATGCGCGGCTGCCAGGACATCCGCGCGGTGGTGCTGGTCGCGGCGCCCGAAGGCATCGCGGCCCTGGCTGCGGCGCATCCCGACGTGCGCTGCTGGACCGCCGCCATCGACAGCCATCTCGACGAGCGCGGCTACATCATCCCCGGACTCGGCGATGCCGGCGACAAGATTTTCGGCACGAAGTGACGCACGCGACGCACCTCAGACCCAGCCGAGCACGCCGACCCCGGCGCCGAGCGCAATCAACCACATCAGGCTCCAGCGCGTCGTCACCATCACCGCAATCGTGACCGCCATCAGCGCGAGCGCGCCGGGCCTGTGCGCGGGCGACAGCAGATAGGGCTCGGCCAGGATCCAGCTCGTGGCCAGCAACAGGCCCAGCGTGATCGGCGTGAGCCCATTGGTGAAGGCACGCACGCCACGCGTCTCGCGCCGCTGCGCGCCCCAGCGCGTGGCCCAGATCGAGAGCGCGGTCGACGGCAGGAGCATGCCATCACGTTCGGGCCGGGCGACGATTGCGCGATCGCGATCGCGGCTGTGAACTGACCATCGGTGAGCCAGCCGTGCTGGCCGACGATGTAGCGGTGCATGCCCGGCGCCGTCGTGATCGCGCCACCCACCGCCAGGAGGCTCAGCACCATGAAGTGCGCAAAGAGACCGAGCAGGTCGAGCGCGCTCAGGCTCGGGTGCAGCGCGGCCAGCGAGTTCTGCACCTCAGTTGCGCCACCGCGCTGAACGGGATGCGCGGAGCGCCACCGACTCAGCCGAGGGCGGGGTCCCCGGGCGGAGTGAATAGGAATTTGCTGAACGGAGCCCGGGGACCCCGTCCTCGGCGTGCGCCCTGTGCGGATTTGCGATCTGTTTCACTTCAGCGAATCCGGTGCCAGGCGGCGGCCACACCGACCGTGCCGAGGCCAACGACGACCCAGACCAGCGGCCAGCGCAGCACCGCGACCGCGATGACCGTGAGCGTCGTCAGCGCGATCGCGACCGGCGCGCGCATCGGATTGGCCCGCAAGGTGCCGAGCAGCTTGACGGCCGTCGCGGCGACCATGCCGGCGGCGACCGCACCCATGCCGCGCAGCGCGCCGGCCACCATCGGCAGGCGGGAGAATTCCTCGTACAGCGCAGCGAGCACCAGCACGATGACCAGCGGCACCGCCAGCAGGCCGGCCAGCGCGCTCATCGCGCCGCGCAGCCCGAAGGAGCGGTCGCCGAGGATCAGCGCCATGTTCACGATGTTGGGCCCGGGCAGCACCTGGCTGATCGCCAGCATGTCGACGAATTCGGCCTGACCGAGCCAGCGCTTGCGCTCGACCAGTTCGCGCTGCGCGATCGCCAGCACGCCGCCGAAGCCCTGCAGCGCGATCGCGTTGAAGGCCATGAAAAGCTCGCCGGGCGATGCCGGCTGCGGCCGCGGTTCAACCGGCGCTGCAGGCGGACGTTGCGGCGCCGGCGCCGCAGCGTTCATCGAAGCACTCGCAACGCGTCCGGATTGACGATGTAGGTGGGATTGCCGGCAATGAAATTGACGACGTTCTCGAACGCCGCGCGGAAATACAGCTCGTAGCTGTCTTGCTCGACATAGCCGATGTGCGGTGTGCAGACGGCGTTCTCGAGCCGCAGCAGCGGCTGGCCCTGCAGGATCGGCTCGGTCTCGAAGACATCGACCGCCGCCATGCCGGGGCGGCCGCGGTTCAGCGCCGAGACCAGCGCGCCCTCCTCGATCAGTTCGGCACGCGAGGTGTTGACGAGCAGCGCGGTCGGCTTCATGCGCGCCAGTGCATCGTGCGTGACGATGCCACGCGTCGCGTCCACCAGCCGCAGATGCAAGGTGAGCACATCGCAGCGCTCGAAGAAGTCGTCGCGGCTCGCGGCGGCGATCAGCCCGTCGTGGCGTGCGCGCTCGAGCGACGCCTCGCTGCCCCAGACCACCACTTCCATGCCGAAGGCTCGGCCGTAGCCGGCGACGATCTGGCCGATGCGGCCGTAACCCCAGATGCCCAGCGTGCGGCCGCGCAGCATCTGGCCCAGGCCGAAGTTCGGCGGCATCGAGGCCGACTTCAACCCCGACTGCTGCCAGGCGCCGTGCTTCAAGTTGCCGATGTACTGCGGCAGCCGGCGCATTGCCGCCATGATCAGCGCCCAGGTGAGCTCGGCCGGCGCGATCGGCGAGCCGGCGCCTTCGGCCACGGCAATGCCCATGCGCGTACAGGTCGCGAGGTCGATGTGCGCGCCGACCTTGCCGGTCTGCGAGATGAGCTTGAGCTTGGGCAGCTTCTCGAGCAACTGGCGCGGGAAGTGCGTGCGCTCGCGGATCAGCACCAGCACTTCGGCATCGCGCAGCCGCACCGCGAGCTGGCCGATGCCTTTGACGGTGTTGGTGAAGACCTTGGCGTTGTAGGGCTCCAGGAGGCTCGCGCACTTGAGCTTGCGCACCGCGTCCTGGTAGTCGTCGAGGATGATGATGTTCACTTGGGCAGGCGAGATCCGGCGGGTGGCGCCAATTGTGCACGCGACGGCGCGTTAGCATCCGGTTTCCGGCGCGCCGCGCCGCTTGCAGGAAGGCAGTTCATGTCCATTTCGATGTACTCGGCCAGCGTGCCGATCTTCGTGCGCATGCTGGGCAATCTCGCCAGCTGGCTCGACAAGGCCGAAGCCCACGCCCAGGCGCGCAGGTTCGATTCCAAGCTCTTCCTTGGCGTGCGGCTGGCGCCCGACATGCTGCCCTTCATCAAGCAGATTCACATTGCCTGCGACGGCCCGCGCATCGGCCTGTCACGGCTGGCCGGCATCGAGGCGGCGAAGTTCGAGGACAACGAGACCGATTTCGCGCAACTGCGTGAACGCATTGCGCGCACGATCGAGGCGCTCCAGGCCATCCCGCGGGGGCAGATCGACGGCACCGAAGACCGCGACATCACCGTGCCGCGCCGCGATAGCACGATGCACTTCAAGGGCGAGGCCTATCTGCAGACCTACGTGCTGCCCAACTTCTTCTTCCATGTCGCCACCGCCTACGCCTTGCTGCGCCAGGGCGGGGTCGAACTCGGCAAGAGCGACTATCTGGGCGCGTTCTGATCGTGCCGTTACAGCGGCGGCATCGATTCCAGGCCGTCGGCCGCTATCGCGCCGGAGACGCGCACGCGCCGTGCGCGGCTCGGAAAGTGGCGGTTCAGCGCCGCCAGGCGCCGGCTCGCTTCGGCCTGGTCGTGATGGCGCGAGACCAGGCTGAAGACCTCGGAGCGCAGGTACCACAACTCGTGCAGCGAGCGCGCGACGCGGATGCGGTTGAGCGTCTCGCCGACATGCGACGGCCGGATGTCATCGAGCGCGACGGCGAATTCCCGGCGCGCCTCGGTGAGCATGCGCCCGCTGTCGAGGCTGCGCGGCTTCCAGGTGGCGACCCCATCCATCGGCGCCGCACCGAACCAATCATGCAGCCGTTCACTCAGCGGCCGCCGGTGCCGCCATGCCACCGGCGGGCACACCTCGACCCGCAGTGCGCCGAGGCGCAGCGGCGTCATCGAGACCAGCAGACGTTGCAGGAGAGTGGGGCGCATCGCTTGTTCTATCGGCCGTTGCGGCCGGAACTTGAGGAGCCATTGTCAAAGGCGCACGCCATGACGCAAGTCACGATCAGCCGGGTGTTTTGCAGCTATCTGTCACAGCGGGCCGCGGCACGCCGTCGTGGCGCGACAAGGCACGTGCGATGAAGTGGCTGCTGCGCACCCTGGGAGTGCTGGTGCTGCTGCTGGTCGTGGCCGCGGCCGCGCTGTGGATCTATGCACAGCGCACCTTGCCGCAGACCGACGGCACGGTGCGCCTGCAGGGGCTGCGCGCGCCAATCAGCATCGAACGTGACGCGGTCGGCATCCCGACGATCAAGGCGGCGTCGGCCGACGATGCGATCTTCGGGCTGGGCTATGTCCACGCGCAGGATCGCCTGTGGCAACTCGAGACGCACCGGCGGATCGGCGCGGGGCGACTGGCCGAGGCCTTTGGCGCGCCGGCACTCGACACCGACCGCTTCCTGCGTGCACTGGGCGTGCGCCGCGCGGCGGCGGCGCAATGGGCCCATGCCAGCCCGGCGGCACGCGCCTCGATCCTCGCCTACACCGCCGGCATCAATGCCTACCTCAAGCAATCGATGCGCGCCAGGCCGCCCGAATTCGTGCTGCTCGGGCTGCAGCCCGAGTCGTGGACGCCCGAGGACAGCATGGCATGGGCCATCATGATGGCCTGGGATCTCGGCGACAACTGGTCGACCGAGTTGCTGCGCATGCGACTGGCGGCCAGGCTTTCGGTCGCGCGCATCAACCAGCTGCTGCCGCCGTATCCGGGTGCCGAGCCGCTGCCGGTGGCCGACTACGCAGCGCTCTACCGCGAGCTGAAGGTCGACGGCAAGCTCGGCGAGCATGCCTTGGCCGCGGCACCCGAATCGGGCATCGAGGGCATTGGCTCGAACAACTGGGTTGTCGCCGGTTCGCACAGCGCCACCGGCGGCCCGCTGCTTGCCAACGACCCTCACTTGAAGCTGAGCGCGCCGGCGCTGTGGTATCTGGCGCGCCTCGAGGCGCCCGACCTGACGGTGGCCGGCGCGACCATCCCTGGGTTGCCATTCATCGTGCTCGGCCAGAACGCGGACATCGCATGGGGCTTCACCAACACCGGCCCCGACGTGCAGGACCTCTACCTCGAGCGCATCAAGCCCGGCGATCCCGGCCGCTACCAGACGCCTGACGGCTGGGCAGCGTTCGAGACGTTCGACGAGACGATCAAGGTCAAGGGCGCGCCCGATGTGAGGATGACGCTGCGGGCGACGCGCCATGGCCCGGTGATCTCCGACTCCGGCGCCGCCGAGGGCATCCTGGCCACCGCCCAGCCGGCCTATGCGCTGGCGATGCGCTGGACCGCGCTCGACGCCGAGTCGATCTCGCTCGATGCCGGGCTGGCGATCGGCCGCGCCCGCTCGGTGACCGAATTCGTCGCCGCATCGTTCGGCTACATCGCGCCGATGCAGAACATGGTCGTCGCCGACCGTAAAGGGCATATCGGCTTCGTCGCGGCCGGCCGCGTTCCCGTGCGCCGCGCCGACAACGACTTGAAGGGCCAGGTGCCGGCACCGGGATGGGATGCGCGCTACGACTGGGACGGCTTCGTTCCGGCCGGCGAGACGCCGCGCGAGTTCGACCCGGCGCGCGGCTGGATCGCCACAGCCAACCAGCGCATCACGCCGCCCGACTATCCGTACTACCTGACCAGCGAATGGACCGTGCCGTATCGCTACGACCGCATCGAGCAGTTGCTCCAGGCGCGTCCCAAGCACGATCTGCGCAGCTTTCGCGACATGCAGGCCGATGTGAAGTCATTGGCCACGGTGCGGCTCTTGCCCTTCATCAAGCGCGCGCAGCCGAACCATCCGCTCGCTGCCGCGGCGCAGCGCGAGCTGGCGCCGTTCGACGGCACGATGGCGGCCGACCGCGCCGCGTCACTGATCTTCTGGGCCTGGACGCGGCACCTGACGCATGCGCTCTTCGCCGACAAGATCGGCGAGGAGACATACCAGCGCAGCCTGGGCAGCCGCAATTTCCGCACCGCGCTCGAAGGCGTGCTCGAGCGCGACGATGCCTTCTGGTGCGGCGAGCGCCGCACGCCGGCGCAAAGCAACTGCGCCGCGGCCGTCGA
>CAJDUZ010000100.1_pt1 | contig 10574 bp, 7 predicted proteins | sample 7391221 | NCBI WGS metagenome assembly CAJDUZ01 (sample SAMEA7055692, study PRJEB34461) | soil metagenome | biome: terrestrial ecosystem; feature: Peninsula; material: soil | place: Antarctica | collected 2016
CCTCGCAGCTCGACCCGCCGCCCGACCGCTGTGCCGGTGGACCGCCACCCTGATCTTCTGCGGCGTGCTGAGCGCCTGCGGCGGGGGCGGCAGCACCGCAGACCCGGCGGTCCAGCCGAGCGCGCAGGCCGACACGTCCGACGGCCGGGTGCAGGCGCTTGCGGCGAGCGACACCGGCTGGACCAAGGTCGCCGACGAGAACCAGGCATTCGACGTCGAGGGCACGCGCACGGTGCGTTACGGCAGCGGCTCGACCTGGCTCACCCGCACCGTCTCCGGCCACGTCGCCTGCAGCAATGCCTGGTTCGGCGACGACCCGCTCTTCGGCGTCGTCAAGCAGTGCCAGATCGGGCCGGCCGGCTGGAGCCAGGTCGCCGTTGAAGGCGCGGCCTTCGACATCAGCGGCGCACAGACGGTGCGCTACGGCAGCGGCTCGAGCTGGATCACGAAGACGGTCTCGGGCAGCGCCGAATGCAGCAACGCGTATTTCGGCAACGACCCGCTGTTCGGCGTCGTCAAGCGGTGCGAGGTGATCGCCGTGGCGGACAGCGGCTGGTCGCGCATCGCCGGTGAAGACGAGGGGTTCACCGTCAGCGGCACGCAGACGGTGCGCTACGGCAATGGCTCGAGCTGGATCACGAAGACCGTCTCCGGCAGCGGACAGTGCAGCAACGCCTGGTTCGGCAACGACCCGCTGGTTGGCGTCGTCAAGCAGTGCGAGGTTTCAGGAGCGGCCGGGCCGGCCCCGGTGGCCGGCGTCTGCACGCCACCGGTCGACGCGGTCGACACCTCGATGACCGCGCCCAGCGTCGGCGACGGTACGCCGGGAAGTTGCACCGAAACCGCGTTGCGCCGGGCGCTCGCCAGCCAGGATGTCGTCACCTTCAATTGCGGTGCGAACGCGGCAACGATCGCAATCGGCTCGCAGATCGACCTGCCGACCCACCGCAACCTCGTCATCGACGGCGGCGGCAAGGTCACGCTCGATGGCGGCGGTCGCACCCGCATCTTCAGCCTGATGCGGATGGACTACCGCACCAACCGCAACGGTCTGACCTTGCAGCGCATCGCCCTGGCCAACGGCAAGGCCGCCGGCACCGGCTATGTCGCGCAGGACCCGAACCGGCCGCAGTGCGCCTGGGGCTACGCCGGCGGCGGCGGCGGCGCGATCGAGGTGCGCGACGCGCGGCTCACCGTCATCGATGCTGATTTCCGCAACAACGCGGCGGCCTCGCCCGGCCCCGATGTCGGCGGTGGCGCAATTTACGCGATGGGCTCGCTCGACGTCACCATCGTCGGCTCGCGCTTCAACGGCAACTCGGGCTCCAACGGCGGTGCGATCGGCCTGCTGCAGAGCAACGGCCGCTTCGTCAACAGCGTCTTCAACGGCAACTCGGCGACGGGCAGCGGCATGAACCAGGTGGTCGAAGGCTGCCCGGGCATCGGCCACGCCGGCCAGGGCGGCGCCGGCGGCAACTCGGGCGCGATCGCGATCGACGGCAGCGATGACACCGACGTGCTGGTCTGCGGTTCGAGCTTCGTCGGCAACACGGCCAACGAATTGGCCGGCGCACTCGGGCGCACGCCCAACATCACGCCGCGGCGCACGACGATCGATCGGTCTCTCTTCCAGCGCAATCGCGCGCGCCAGGCCGGTGCGCTTTTCGTCGTCAACTCGGCGCCGATCGAGATCCTCGCATCGACCTTTGCCGACAACAGCGCGGTGAGCTTCGGCGCGGCGCAAATCGAAGGCGGCAGGCTTGCCATCGTCAACAGCACCTTCGCCGGCAACGAGGCAAGCCGCGGCGTCGGTGGCGCCTTGCTGCTCGGCAGCCTCGACGCGTCGAGCTCGATCCGCAACGCGACCTTCGCGAACAACAAGTCGCTGGCCGGAAGTGGCTTTTTCAGCGCGGCGATCTTCGGGCAGACCGGCTTCCCGATCGACAACACGGTGTTCTCGAACAACCTGACCAACGACGGCGGCTCGCCGATGCAGTGCACTTTCACGCCCGCCAGCGGCTCGTCAGACATGCAATGGCCACGCAACCACGTGGCCGGCGGCAACCCCGATACGCCATGCGTGCAGGGCATCGCGTTCGCCGACCCGCTGCTGGGGGCGCTTGCCGACAACGGCGGCCCCACGCCAACCCTGGCGCCGGCCGCCAACAGCCCGTTGCGTAGCGCCGGCCACAACTGTCCGCCGACCGACCAGCGCGGCCGGACACGCAGCAGCGGGCAGTGCACGATCGGCGCGGTGGAGTAGCGGGAACCAGTCGCACCTGCCGGCTCGTGTGCAGACGCTCCGGCGGGTCGGCGGGTCGGCGGGTCGGCGGGTCGGCGGGTCGGCGGCGATCGGACGGAGATCGAGCCACAGCACACGCGCGATTGCACGCGGCATCGCTGGCGGCCCAATAGATGCGGCCGCCCCTCAGGCAAGCGCTTGCACCGATACTGGGTGGCTCAGCCTGGAGATCAACGATGCTCGACCCGTCCCCCTACACCCCGCCCGCCGTGTGGTCCTGGAAGCAGGGCAACGGCGGGCGCTTTGCTGCCATCAACCGCCCGACCGCCGGCGCCACGCACGCGAAGGAGCTGCCGGTCGGCCGGCATCCGCTGCAGCTTTATTCGCTGGCGACGCCCAATGGCGTCAAGGCCACGGTAATGCTCGAGGAACTGCTGGCCGCCGGCCACGGCGGCGCCGAGTACGACGCCTGGCCGATCCGCATCAACGATGGCGATCAGTTCGGGAGCGGCTTCGTCGCCGTCAACCCGAACAGCAAGATCCCGGCGCTGGTCGACCACGGCGAGCCGCAGCCGGTGCGCGTGTTCGAGTCCGGCGCAATCCTGCTGTACCTGGCCGAGAAGTTCGGCGCCTTCGTGCCGAGCGAGCGCGCCCCGCGCGCCGAATGCCTCTCGTGGCTGTTCTGGCAAGTCGGCGCCGGCCCCTTCCTGGGCGGCGGCTTCGGGCACTTCTACGCCTATGCGCCGGAAAAGATCGAATACGCGATCGACCGCTATGCGATGGAAGTCAAGCGCCAGCTCGACGTGCTCGACCGGCGCCTCGGCGAGAGCCGCTATCTGGCCGGCGACGACTACAGCATTGCCGACATCGCCAACTGGCCCTGGTACGGCGCGCTCGTCAAGGGCGTGCTCTACGATGCGGGCGAGTTCCTGCAGGTGCAGGAATACAGGAACGTCGTGCGCTGGGCCGACGCGATCGCCAAGCGACCGGCGGTGCAGCGTGGCCGCAAGGTCAACCGCACCTGGGGCCAGCCGTCGAGCCAATTGCACGAGCGCCACGATGCGAGCGACTTCGACACCCGGACCCAGGACAAGTTGACGCAGACCTGATGCGCACACACCTCGCGAGAACGCACCGATGCTGACCCTCTACGACTGCGCCACGGCGCCCAATCCACGCCGTGCCCGCATCCTGCTGGCCGAGAAGGGGCTCACGCACGAGACGGTCGAGATCGACCTGCGCAGCGGCGAACAGCTCGGCGACGCATATCGCCAGATCAACCCGCAGTGCACCGTGCCGGCGCTGCGCACCGCAGACGGACCCGTGCTGACCGACAACGCGGCCATCACCGCCTACATCGAGGCACGCTACCCCGAGCCGCCGCTGCTCGGCCGCACGCCCGAAGAAAAGGCCGAGATCGCGAGCTGGAACTGGCGCATGGAATTCGAAGGGCTGCTGGCCGTCGCCGAGGCGCTGCGCAACCGCTCGCCGTCAATGGCCGACCGGGCACTTTCCGGGCCGGTGAACTACCCGCAGATCCCCGAGTTGGGGCAGCGCGGGCTGGAGCGCACCGAACGCTTCTTCGCGATGCTCGATGAGCGCCTGAACGGTCGCAGCTTCGTCGCAAGCGAGCGCTTCAGCATCGCCGACATCACCGCCGTCGTCGCCGTCGACTTCGCGCGCATCGTCAAGATCAAGCCCGGCGAGCAGCACCCGCATCTGCTGCGCTGGCGCGCAGAGATGGGGCGAAGGAGGTCGATGGCGGCCTAGCTTGCGGCGTCGAAGGCAAGCTCAGCATCAACGCGCGCGCTCATGTTCGGCGCGCAAGCTCCATCGCGAGGACCGATCCACATGTCATACGGCCTTCTCGCCGTCGCCGCGGTCAGTTTCGGCTTGTACAACGTCTTCATCAAGCTGTCGGCAAGCCACATCGACGCTGTGCTCGGCGCAGTCGTCCTGCAGTTCGTCGCGGCCTTCATCGGACTGGCGCTGCTGCTGTACCTGCGCAGATCGGCCGACGCGCCGCTGGAGTTCTCCACGCAAGGCCTGAGCCTGGCGGCCCTGGCCGGCGTGGCCATCGGATTGGTCGAAATCCTGACCTTCTTCATCTACTCCCGCGGCATTCCGGTGGCGGTCGGCAACCCGCTGATCATCGGGGGTTCCCTGCTGGTCACGACCGGCGTGGGCGTCATGCTGCTGCGGGAGTCGATGAGCCCCTTGCAGCTGGCTGCCATCGGCCTGATCGCGCTCGGCGTCGGCGTGCTGGCGTGGGCGGCGCCACGCTGAGGTGGGCGTCTCGAGGGGTCCGTTTTGCTCGCTCCACACCACGTCGTTGCCGGCGTGGAAGATGTTCTGGTTGCCGAGGCGAATCGAAGAGCGCTCGCAATGCCGCGATGCCCTGCCAACTCACCACCGGCCGTGGTATTCCGGGACGCGAGTGATCAGCGGCAGCGCGGCCGCCAGCAGCACGGCGACCGCGACGTAGATCCAGGCCTGCGTGCTGCCGGGGTCGGCGGAATCCGCCAGGATCGCCGTCACGATCGAGACCGTGGTTATTGCGCCGATCTGCAGCGAGGCGCTGCGCAGCGCAGCGAGGGTCGGCGAGTGCTCGGGCGCGAGCTGCAGCCCGGCGTTGCGGCTCGCCGGGTTGATGATGCCGCGTCCGGCACCCACCAGAAAGGCCGAGCCCGCGAGCCAGGCGTAGGGCGAAATGCCGCCGATCGGCGCGAACGCCAGCAGCAACAGCCCGAGCGCAATCACCACGCCACCCACGTAGAGCGGGGGTCGGTAGCCCGTGTGGCGCAGCGCCAGCGCGGCCGTGACGGAGAACACGATCGCCGCCGCGCCTTGCGCGATGAGCAGCGTGCCGGCACCGAGCGCGTCGATGCCGTAGCGATTGGCGGCGTAAAACGGTATCAACACCATCGATCCCATCGCGATGCCGCCGTAGACCGCATTCAACAGGTTGACCGCGCCGAAGCCGCTGCCATGGATCAGGCGCGGCGCGATGAAGGGTTCGCGGCTGCGCTCGATGTGGCGGGCGAACAGCCACAGCGAGGCGACCGCGATGCCGGCGGGCAGCCAGAATGCCGGCGACCCCGGGTGCGCACCATGTTCGCCGAGATTGCTGGCGGCCAGCATGCCGCCGAGCAGACCGAGACCCAGCATCAGCATGCCGGGCAGATCAACCGCGAAATGCGCGAGTTGCGTGCGCCGCCGGTCGGGCGGGATGTAGCGCAGGGCCAGGAGGATGATCGCGATTCCGATCGGGACGTTGACGAAGAACACGCCGCGCCAGCTCCAGTACGTCACGAACAGCCCACCGAAGATCGGGCCGATCATGGCGCCGATCGGAAAGATGCTGCCGAACAGGCTCACCGCCCGGTCGCGCGCGTCGCCGAAATGCTCCACGACGATCCCGGTGGCCGAAGGCGTGAAGCCCGCGCCGCCGGCCGCCTGCAAGATGCGCAGCACGATCAGCAGGAAGATGTCGTCGGCCAGGCCGCAGCACATGGAGGCCACGGTGAACGCCGCCACCGACCACAGGAACACGCGGCGGCGTCCATAGCGTTCGCTCAGCTTGCCGCTGACCGGCAGCATCAGCACGAAACCGAACGAGTAAGCCGTGAGCGTCCAGCCGGCCCAGTTGATCGAGGTGTCGAGACCCTGCTGCAAGGCATGCAGGGCTGTGGCGACGATGGTCGAGTCGACCGACATCATCAGCAGCGCCAGCGCGACGATCGTGAAGATCGGTAGGCGGCGGACCGGCTGCGGCTGGCTGCCCGGCGCGCTGTCGCTCGGCTGGGGTTCGGCGGCCGGGGTTTCGGCGGAATCGCCCGAATCCGCACTCTGGGAGGACTCGGGCTGCAGGCGGCTCATGGCCGCATCGGTGGGGTCGGTGTCAGCGTTCGCGGAGGGCAGCACCTACCCTCAGTAGCATCCAGCGCGCCAGGCCGCGCCAGCAGACATCAGGGGCAGTCGGTCTCGATCCCGCCGCCGGGGTCTTGCACTGCGGCCTTTCCCGCGCGCCGATCGGTGCGAGTCACGCCACGCACCGAAGGCCGCGGCTACGGCTTTTGCTCGGCCAGCAGCTGCTGCTTGCGATCGAACATCTTCGCGCCGAGTTCCTTCATGTCCAGTTTCGTCGCCTTCGCCTTCGGGAACATCTCGTTCTGTTCTTCCTTGACATGATGCTTCACGTATTCCGACATGACCTTGATCTTCGCGTCGAACATCTCTCCTTCCGCAGGGACGCCGCGCACCTGTGCGATCAGATCCTTCAGCGTGTCGTGTTCGACCGTCGCTTCAGGCACCAGCTCATGATCCTTCAAGGCCTGTTTCACCGCGGGGTAGAAGATTTCCTCCTCGAGTTGCGCGTGGATCGTCAGCTCGGTGCAGATCTGTTCGACGAGCTGCTGCTTCTTCGTTGCCGCCCGCGCCTTCTCGTATAGCGCGAAGAGCTCGCTGACGCGTTTGTGATCGGCACGCAGCATCGCGGTCGCCTCCTGCGGCTTCTGCGCAGCGGGGGCTGCCTTCTTGGACGATGTTGCCATGGAAGTCTCCTGTTCGAGTTGACGAGGTGAAAGAGTCGCGCCTGCTCAATGCATGAACAAGGCGATCAGGATGATGATCGGGATCGGGATGCCGAGAAAGAACAAAAGCAGTGAGCGCATGGCTGCCTCCTGTCGAAAAGCAAAAAGGAATCAGAGGTCGCGACGGCGGCCCCCGTAGGTCGCTGCGAGGCTGGCGACGAAGGCACCGATCAGCAGCGAGACGAAGATCCACAAGGTCGCGTAGGCGGATGCCTTGCGCGCCTTGTCGGCCGCGTCGCGCGCGGCGGTTTCGGCGTCCTTGACCTGCGTCTGCAGCTTGCCGAAGACGTCGGTGACGCGCCGTTGCGCATCGGCCTGCGACATCCCGGTGTGCTCGGCGACGAGTTGGCCGACGTAGCGGGCGTCCTCCGCAGGCAGCGTGCCGCTTCTGATCGCACTCGCGAAGATGCGGCCCGCTTCGACGGATGCGGCACCGCCGTTGCGGCTGCGTTCCGTGGAAGCCGGCGCCGTGCCGGCTCCTGGGGCACTCGGCGCGGTGCGGAACAGCGAGTCGACGAAGTAGCCGAGCACGTTGCCGGACCCTCCAGCCGAGCTCGAGTTCGCGGCGTTCGCACCGGCGGCCGCCGCGCCGGTCGTGGCCGCTTGCGCCGTCCCCGCCACCACGGCAGCACCGGCGTCGACACCGGCGCCGACGATGGAACCGAGCGTCGAGGTCAGCAATGCGGCGGTGGCCAGCGTGGCCACGGCCCATGCCAGGAAGCCGTGGGCCGTGTCACGGAAGTAGACCTCGTCGCCATGGACCCCCGGCCACTTGGTGCGCAACCGGCCCGCCAGGTAGCCGCCCATGCCCGAGGCTGCCAGTTGCGTGAAGCTGAGCCAGAGGATCGCCGACACGCCGAGGGCGGTCGCGCTGGCTCCCAGGCCCGCCCATGGCGATACCGAGGAAAGGCCGAGCCCGGCACCGAGCATCAACAGGATCAGCGACAACGCGGCCGCGCCGGCTGCGCCCGCCAAGATGGCGCTCCACGACACGCCGGAGCGCTCCATCGCGACGTCAGTGGCGTCGAGCGCGGGTTCGACGCCGCGCCTCGGGACGCCGGGTTGAGCAATCACTGCAGTCATCTTCTTTCCTCCAATGGGACGACCCCGGAAGCATCGTGGCGGCGGGACGCAATGGCGATAAGAAGCTCGGGCGACCGACAGTCGGACATTGGCGGGACCGCACGTAGGTCGCGGCGCCTTCACCGCGGGGACCGCGCTGCGCCGGCCCGGCATCACCCGCAAGGCAGGCAGCCTCGCGATTTGCGGCACGTCGTTTGCACCGTTGCCGAAGCTGCCATGCGGCCCCCGCCATCACGCCATGAACGTTGTCAACCTCAACAAGGGTTTCGCCGGGCTGGCGATCTTCGCCCTGTCTCTCGGCTTGTTGTACTGGTTGCAGCCGGTGCTTCTGCCGTTGGTGCTGGCGATCCTGCTGACCTTTCTGCTCAGCCCCGTGGTGAACCTGCTGCAGCGCCGGCGCGTGCCGCGCGTGCCGGCCGTGGTGCTGGTGGTCGTGCTCGTGGGATCCCTGCTCACCGGCGCGGGCTGGCTGATGGCGCGCCAGCTCGGCAGCCTCGTCGACGCCTTTCCGCAATACGAGCAGAACCTCGATGCCAAGATCGACGCGATGCAAAGCGACGGCAGCGGCTTTCTCGACAAGCTGCAGATCATCGTCAAGCGCATCTCGCGCCGCGCCGAGCGCCAAAGCCCGGCGCGAGCGCACGCCGAGGCCGCCGCCGCCGCCGCGAGTTCGCCGACGCAGTCGGCGTTGCCGGTCAGAGTGGTCGCCGACGAAACGCCATTCCACCTGAGCGACTTCTGGACGGTCCTCGCGCCGGTATTGCAGCCGTTCGCCACCATCGGGCTGGCCGTGGTGCTGCTGATTTTCATGCTGATCCGTCGCGAGGATCTGCGCGACCGCCTCATCAGCCTGGCGGGGCACCGCCAGGTCGCGCTGACCACCCGGGCGCTCGACGAGGCCGGCGTGCGGGTCAGTCGTTACCTGTTGACGCAGGCCATCATCAACGGCAGCTATGGCGCACTGGTCGCCGCAGGTCTCCTGCTGATCGGCGTGCCGTACGCGCTGCTCTGGGGCTTCTTCGCGGCACTGCTGCGCTACATCCCCTACCTCGGGCCGTGGCTGGCGGCATTGCTGCCGATCGGACTGAGCCTGCTGGTCGCGCAGGGCTGGACGGCGCCGCTGCTCGTGATCGGCTTGTTTCTGGTGCTCGAATCGATCACCAACATGGTGGCCGAGCCCTGGCTCTACGGGCGGGGCATCGGCGTGTCCGCGACCGCCACGCTGGTGATGATCGCTTTCTGGACCTGGCTGTGGGGTCCGATCGGGCTGGTGCTGGCGACGCCGCTCACGGTGTGCCTGGTGGTGGCCAGCAAGTACGTGCCAGCGCTCGCATTCTTCGACACGCTGCTCGGCGACAAGCCGGCGCTGGAAGCATCGATGGGTTTTTATCAGCGGCTGCTGGCGCGCGACGAAGACGAAGCCGCCGAGATCGCCCAGACGCACCTGGAAGAGCACTCGCTGGCGTCGACGTTCGACGAGCTGTTGCTGCCGGCGCTCAGCCGCTCCAAGCAGGACCTCGAGCGCGCAGCGATCACCGCAGACGAACACGAAACCAATCTCGGCGCGGTGGGCACGATCAGCGAGCAGATCATCTCCGCGCACACCAAGGCGGCAGCAGCGCCAGCCGACCGCCCGCTGCCCGAGGCGCGCATCGCAATCCTCGGCCTATGCGCTCGTGACGACGCCGACGAGACTGCTCTGCTGATGCTGCAGTCCTTGCTCGACCCGACCCTCTTCGATTTCCGTGCTTCGGGTGCGGCACTCCTGGCTTCGGAAGCGACGGCCCTGGTCGAAGAGACTCGACCCGCGATCGTCTGCATCGCCGCCGTGCCGCCGGGCGGCAGCGCGCGAGCCCGCCTGCTGTGCCTGCGCCTGCACGGCCAGTTCCCCAAGCTGCCCATCCTGGTAGGCCGCTGGGGCACGAGCGGCGACGCGACGAAGGCGCGCGAGCAACTGCAGGCAGCCGGCGCGAGCGACATGGCGAAGAGCTTGCAGGAGACGTGCCGCCAGATCGAGTCGTTGCGGCAACTGCGCGCGGCAGCCGCGGCTGTCGAATTCCCGTCATCGCGCACTGTCGAAACCCCCTCTTTCTCCGCACCCTAGGCCATCCATGCAGGACGCATCCCATTCAACCGACGCTGTCGATGCAGGCCAACTGCGCGAAGGCGTGGCGCATCCGCTGGGCGCCAGCTTCAACGGCGAAGGCGTCAATTTCGCACTTTTTTCCGCACACGCGACGAAGGTCGAGGTCTGCATCTTCGACGAGAGCGGCACTCAGGAAACCGCGCGCGTCACCTTGCCGGAGTACACCGACGAGGTCTGGCACGGGTTCATCAAGGGGCTGGGGCCGGGCACGCGCTACGGCTTTCGCGTCCATGGCCCCTACGAACCGGATCACGGCCACCGCTTCAATCCGAACAAGCTGCTGCTCGATCCCTATGCGCGCGCCTACATGGGCAAGTTGACATGGGGGCCGGAGCTCTTCGGCTACACCGTGGGCCACCCCGACGGCGACCTGAGCTTCGACACGCGCGACAGCGCGCCCTCGATGCCGAAGTGCGTGGTGGTGGACTCACGCTTCGAATGGAAACAGCCGGACCGGGCGCGCGTGCCGTGGGAGCGCACCATCCTCTACGAGACCCATGTGCGCGGCTAC
>CAJDUZ010000178.1_pt1 | contig 10535 bp, 8 predicted proteins | sample 7391221 | NCBI WGS metagenome assembly CAJDUZ01 (sample SAMEA7055692, study PRJEB34461) | soil metagenome | biome: terrestrial ecosystem; feature: Peninsula; material: soil | place: Antarctica | collected 2016
AATGCAGCCGGTCATAAAGCACGCCGATGCACAGGAACATGGCGCCCGAGACGAAACCGTGCGAGATCATCTGCACCAGGCCACCCGAGAGGCCGAGTTCGTTGAAGAGAAAAAAGCCGAGCGTGACGAAGCCCATGTGCGCCACCGACGAGTAGGCGACGAGCTTCTTCATGTCGCGCTGCACCAGCGCCACCAGGCCGATGTAGATCACCGCCACCAACGAGAGCGCGATCATGAAACTCGCATAGCGGTGCGCCGCATCCGGCGCGATCGGCAGCGAGAAGCGCACGAAGCCGTAGGCACCGAGCTTGAGCATGACCGCCGCCAGCACCACCGAGCCGCCGGTGGGCGCCTCGACGTGGGCATCGGGCAGCCAGGTGTGCACCGGCCACATCGGCACCTTGACGGCGAACGCCGCAAAGAACGCGAAGAACAGCAAGGTCTGGGCCTCCATCGGCAGCGGCAGCGCCTGCCAGGCGAGGACGTCGAAACTGCCGTCCGACTTGTAGTAGAGGTAGATCATCGCGACCAGCATCAGGAGCGAGCCGGCCAAGGTGAACAGGAAGAACTTGAACGCTGCGTGCACGCGTCGCGGCCCGCCCCAGACGCCGATGATGATGTACATCGGGATCAGTGAGGCCTCGAAGAAGATGTAGAAGAGCAGCCCGTCGAGCGCCGAGAAGACGCCGATCATGATTCCCGACAGGATCAGGAAGGCGCCCATGTACTGGTTGACGTGCTGCTGGATCACCTGCCAGGCCGAGATCACGACGATCACGGTGATGAAGGCAGTGAGCAGGACGAACCACACCGAAATGCCGTCGACACCGAGCCGGTAGTGGACGTTGAAGCGCGCAATCCACGACAGGCTCTCCTGGAACTGCATCGCCGCCGTGCTGTTGTCGAAGCCGGTGATCAGCGGCAGCGTCACCGCAAAGCTCGCGATCGACCCGATCAGCGCGATCCAGCGCACCGCGTTCTTCTGCTGCTCGCCGGAGAGCGCCAGCAGTGCAGTTCCAAGGACGATCGGCAGCCATATCGCAAGACTCAGCAATCCCATGTTCTCTTTCTTCGAGCTCGCCTAGACGCCCCTGGCCGGCAGCAGATAGGGCCACAACTGCCACGTCATCAGCCCGATGACGCCCAGGATCATCACCAACGCATACCAGTACAGATAGCCGCTTTGCAGGCGCCGCGTCAGCAGCGCCATGCCGCCGATGCCGCGCACCGAGCCACCGACGACACCGCCGTCGATCAGGCCCGCATCGCCGCCCTTCCAAAGGACCTGGCCGATCAGCCGGGCGCCCCCTGCCACGATGGTGGCGGCGATCCAATCCATGTAGTACTTGCGGTCGAGCAGTCGGTAGATGAAACCGAAGCGCAGCTGCAGTGCCGCGGGGATCGCCGGGTTGACGATGTAGAAGAGCCAGGCAATGGCAAGCCCGGCCAGCATCAGCCAGAACGGCCAGGCCGACAAGCCGTGCAAGGTCATCGCCGCGGCGCCGTCGAACCCGCGCGCGAGCTCGGCCATCGCCGGGTGGCGCGCGGCGTCGACGACGATCGAGTCGCCGAAGAACGTGCCGTACAGCAGCGGACCAATGGTGATGTAGCCGATGACGGCCGACGGGATCGCGAGCAGGATCAACGGCACCGTGACCACCCACGGTGACTCGTGCGGTGCATGCTGGTGCGCATCGTCGGGCGCGTGCGCAACGCGCGCCTCACCGCCACCGTCGTCCAGCGGCTCGCCTTCCGGCGGGAACGGCTTGGCGTGGAAGCGCTCCGGCCCGTGGAAGACCAGGAAGAGCATGCGGAAGGTGTAGAGCGAGGTGACGAAGACACCGGCCAGCACCGCGAAATACGCAAAGCCCGCGCCGGGCAGATGGCTCGCGTGCACCGCCTCGATGATGCTGTCCTTCGAATAAAACCCCGCGAACAGCGGCATCCCGACCAGGGCCAGCGAACCCACCAAGGTCGTCAGCCAGGTGATGGGCATGTACTTGCGCAGCCCGCCCATGTTGCGGATGTCCTGGTCGTGGTGCATCGCGATGATCACCGAGCCCGCGGCCAGGAACAGCAGCGCCTTGAAGAAGGCGTGCGTCATCAGGTGGAACACGCCGACCGAATACGCCGAGGCGCCGAGCGCAACCGTCATGTACCCGAGCTGCGACAGGGTCGAGTAGGCGATGACGCGCTTGATGTCGTTCTGGATGATGCCGAGGAAGCCCATGAAGAGCGCGGTGATCGCACCGATCACCAGCACGAAACTAAGCGCCGCATCGGAGAACTCGAATAGCGGCGACATGCGCGCCACCATGAAGATGCCGGCCGTGACCATCGTCGCCGCGTGGATCAGCGCCGAGATCGGCGTCGGGCCTTCCATTGAATCGGGCAGCCAGATGTGCAGCGGAAACTGCGCGCTCTTGCCCATTGCGCCGATGAAGAGACAGATGCAGGCCACGGTGAGCAGCATCCATTCGGTGCCGGGGAAGTTGAGCTGGGCCAGTTGCGGCGCCCTGGCGAACACATCGGCATAGTCGAGACTGCCGGCAAAGGCGAGGATCAGGCCGATGCCTAGGATGAAGCCGAAGTCGCCGACCCGGTTGACCATGAAGGCCTTCAGCCCGGCGTAGGTCGCCGTCGGCCGCGTGTACCAGAAGCCGATCAGCAGATAGGAAACGAGGCCGACCGCTTCCCAGCCGAAGAAGAGCTGCAGGAAGTTGTTGCTCATCACGAGCATCAGCATCGAGAACGTGAACAGGGATATGTAGCTGAAGAAGCGCTGGTAGCCCGGGTCGTCTGCCATGTAGCCGATGGTGTAGATGTGAACCATCAGCGAGACGAAGGTGACGACGCACATCATCATCGCGGTCAACCCGTCGACGAGGAAGCCGATCTGCATCGTCAGCGCGCCGCCCGGCGCAGCCGCGTCGCCGAGCACCATCCACTCGTAGACGCTCTGGTTGAAGTGCGCGCCGTCGAGCACCGCACGCAGCACCAGCAGCGACACGACGCACGAGACCAGCACGCCGAGGATCGTGATCCAGTGGGCGCCACGGCGGCCGATCTGGCGGCCGAAAAGGCCCGCGACGACGGCGCCGAAGAGCGGTGCCAGCGGCACGACGAGCAGCAGGTTGGGCGAGAGTTGTGCGGCCATGGTGTGCGTCGCTGCGGCGCGTCAGCCCTTGAGGGCGTCGAGTTGGTCGACGGCGATCGAGCGGCGGGTGCGGAACAGCACCACGAGGATCGCCAGCCCGATCGCCGATTCGGCGGCGGCCACGGTGAGGATGAAGAAGACGAAGATCTGGCCTGCCATGTCGCCGAGGTAATGCGAGAAGGCGACGAAGTTCATGTTGACGGCCAGCAACATCAGCTCGATCGCCATCAGCAGCACGATCAGGTTGCGGCGATTGAGGAAGATGCCGATGACCGACAGCGCGAACAGCATCGCACCCAGCGTCAGGTAGTGGCCGAGAGTGAGTGCGCCCAGACTCATCGTGTTGCCTCCTTGAGGTGGCGGCGGATCATCGCCGGTCTCCGACCGGCGGCAGGATCGCGTCGGCCGGCGCCGGGACGTCGAGCGCGGGCTGCAGCGGCACGAGGCGCACGCGATCGGCCTTGCGCGCGCGGATCTGGTCGGCGGGATTCATCTGCTTGGTGTCCTTGCGCTGCCGCTGCGACAGCGAGATCGCCGAGATGATCGCGACCAGCAGCAGCACCGCGGCAATCTGCAGCGGGTAGAGATAGTTGGTGTAGAGATCGATGCCGAGCAGCTTGGTGTTGCCGAGCTTCAGCGCTGCGGCATCCGCCACCGGCGCCTCGGTGAGACGAAAGCCGGGCAGCAACACGGCCGCCATCTCGAGCGCGATGACGACGCCGATGACCGCGGCCAGCGGAAAGTACTTCCAGAAGCCGGTACGCAAGCCGGCGTCGACATCGAGCATCATCACGACAAACAGGAACAGCACCATGACGGCGCCGACATAGACCAGCACCAGCACGATGGCGAGGAACTCCGCGCGCAGCAGCACCCAGACGCAGGCCGCGCTGAAGAACGCCAGCACGAGGAAGAGCGCGGCGTGTACCGGGTTGCGCGCGGTGATGACGCGAAATCCGGCGAACAGCAAGATCGCCGAGAAGGCATAGAAGAGCGCGGTGATGGTGTCCATGAGTCGCTGGAAATGGATTCAGTGAGCCTGCGGCCCGACGCTGGGGCCGGCGCCGTGAGGCCGCGGCCTCACCGGTATTTCGCGTCGGCCTCCCGTGCGGCGGCGATGTCGCGCTCGTAACGGTCGCCAACCGCCAGCAGCATGTCCTTGGTGAAATAGAGGTCGCCGCGCTTCTCGCCGTGGTATTCGAAGACACTGGTCTCGACGATCGAGTCGACCGGGCAGCTCTCCTCGCAAAAGCCGCAGAAGATGCACTTCGTCAGGTCGATGTCGTAGCGGGTCGTGCGGCGCGTACCGTCGTCACGCTCGGCGCTCTCGATGGTGATGGCCAGTGCCGGGCAGACCGCCTCGCAGAGCTTGCAGGCGATGCAGCGCTCCTCGCCGTTGTCGTAGCGGCGCAGCGCATGCAGCCCGCGAAAGCGCGGGCTGAGCGGCGTCTTCTCCTCCGGGTATTGCACGGTGATCGTGCGCGAGAGGAAATGACGCCCGGTGATCTTCATGCCCTTGAAGAGCTCGCTCAGCATGAAGCCGGAAAAGAAATCGCGAATCGGCGTCGCAACAGACATGGCCAGCCCCTACTTCCAGATATCCCACGGCGACTGGATCCACAGCCCCACCACCAGCAGCCAGACCAGCGTGACCGGGATGAACACCTTCCAGCCGAGCCGCATGATCTGGTCATAGCGGAACCGGGGGAAAGTGGCACGCGCCCACAGGAACAGCGTCGCGATCACGAAGGTCTTCGCGAACAGCCAGAACCAGTTCCAGAACCACATCGAGTCGACCAGCCAGGCCGGCGCAGTGAGTCCGAACAGCGACAGCGACACCGGCGCCATCCAGCCGCCCAGGAACAGCACCGAGGCCAAGGTCGAGACCAGGATGATGTTGGCGTACTCGGCCAGGAAGAACATCGCGAACGCCATGCCCGAGTACTCGACCATATGGCCGGCGACGATCTCCGATTCGCCTTCGACAACGTCGAACGGCGCACGGTTGGTCTCGGCGATGCCGGCGATGACGTAGACGACGAAGATCGGCAAGAGCGGCAGCCAGTTCCAGCTCAGGAACGTGAGGCCCATCGATGCGAACATGCCGCGGCCCTGTCCGAGCACGATGTCGGTCATGTTCAGGCTGGCGGAGACCATCAGCACGACGACCAATGCGAAACCCATCGCGATCTCGTAGCTGACCATCTGGGCGGCAGCACGCATCGCGCCGAGGAACGCGTATTTCGAGTTCGAGGCCCAGCCGGCGACGATCACGCCATAGACCTCGATCGACGTCACCGCCATCAGGAACAGCAGCCCGGCGTTCATGTTGGAGACCGCCGCATCGGGGCCGAACGGCACCACCGCCCAGGCGACCAGTGCCGGCATGATCGTCATCACCGGGCCGAGAAAGAAGAGGCTCTTGCTGGCCGCCGTCGGGATGACGATTTCCTTGAACAGGAGCTTGAGCGCATCGGCGATCGGCGTCAGCAAGCCGAACGGCCCGACGCGGTTCGGCCCGGGGCGGATCTGGCTCCAGCCGATCGCGACCCGCTCCCACAAGGTCAGGTAGGCGACGAAAAGCATCAGCGGCACGACCAGCGCCAGGATCTTCACGAGCGACCAGATGACGGGCCAGGCGCCGCCGAAGGAGGCCGCGCCGAACGAGGTGATCGTCTCCAGCATCGTCCTAGCTCCGTGCGCCTTCGGGCATCGCCGCCGCCCGCGCGGCAACCCGTTCGACCTGCAGGGCGCCGAACATCGCGCCGAGCGCGGCCGTATCGGGATGGCCGGCTGCCACGCGCACCGCACGGTCGGCGAGGGTCGGATCGAGCCGTGCCGGCAGCACGACCTCGCCGCTGCCTTGCCTGAGCCGCACCCGGTCGCCTTCGGCGAGACCGAGCCGGTTCCAGAGCTGGCGCGAGAGTCCGGCTTCCGGCGGCCGTGCATCGGCAGTCTGCTGCAAGGAGGCGGCGTTGCGCAACATCGGCGATGCGCTCGAGGCCCGCGGCGCAAGCGGGTGCAGCGCCCGGCAGGGCGCTGTTGTCGAGCCGCATCGCGAGCGCTGCGGGGTCGCCGAGCGCGGCGTCGCGCACCTCTTCGGACGACTCGTAGTCGAAGTTCCCGAGCCCGAGCAGATTGCCCAGCACGCGCAGCACCTTCCAGCCGGGGCGCGTCTCGCCCAGCGGCTTGGCCGCGCCGTGGAAGCTCTGCACCCGCCCTTCGGCGTTGACGAAGGTGCCGGAGGTTTCGGTGAACGGCGCAATCGGCAGCAGCACGTCGGCGACATCGTTGACCGGCCCCTGGAAGGCCGTGAGCGCGACCACCATCTCGGCCGCTTTCAACGCTGCCACGGCGGTCGGGCCGTCGGCCACGTCGAGCACGGGATCGATATCGAGCAGCAGGCAGGCCTTCAGCGGGGCCGCGGCGCCGAGCATGCGACCCGTATCGAGACCGCCCTCGCCCGGCAGCGCACCCACCCATTGCGCGCCGACGCTGTTGGCGGCCTCGCCGAGGTAGCCGATGCTCGCGCCGGTGTGCTCGGCAATCCAGTGGGCGAGTTGCAGCAAGGTGCTGGCCTCGGGATGCTGCGCGGCGGCATTGCCGAGCAGCACGGCCTTGTGCTCGTCCTGGGCGAGCGATGCGGCAATTGCGCGTGCCGCCTCGCCGGGCTGCGCCGGCCGCGGCGCGGCGACGCCTCGCGTCTCGGCAACGGCCGCGGCAATCTCGGCCAGCGTCTGGACCCAGCCGCTCGGTGCGACGGCAAGGCTCTCGGCCATCGGCATCAGCCAGTCATCACGCAGGGCGTGCAGGCTGTGCACCTTGCAGCCGTGGCGCGCCGCGTGGCGCAGGCGCAGCGCAAACAGCGGATGATCCTTGCGCAGGAACGAGCCGATCACGAAGGCGCGTTGCAACTGCGACAGCGACGCGATCGACCTGCCGAGCCAGCGTGCCGCCGGCCGGCCATCGGCCGCGCGAACGATGTTGGTGGGGTCGGCGTGGCGCGTGCGGTGATCGATGTTCTCGCTGCCCAGGCCGCGCACCAGTCGGCCAAGCAGATGCAGTTCCTCGATGGTGCTCGCCGGCGACGCGACCGCGCCGATGCTCGCCGCGCCGTGCTCGGCGCCGATGTGCCGCAGGCCGGTCGCGACGTATTCGAGCGCCACGCCCCAGTCGACCGTCTGCCACTCGCCGCCCTGGCGGATCATCGGTTGCGTCAGCCGCGCCGCGCTGTTCAGCGCCTCATAGGAGAAACGGTCGCGGTCGGCAATCCAGCACTCGTTGACCTCCTCGTTGTCGAGCGGCAGCACGCGCATCACGCGGTGGCCCTTGACCTGCACGATGAGGTTGGTGCCGGTGCTGTCGTGCGGGCTGATGCTCTTGCGCCGTGACAGCTCCCAGGTGCGGGCGGTATAGCGAAACGGCTTGCTGGTGAGCGCGCCCACCGGACACAGGTCGATCATGTTGCCCGAGACTTCCGAATCGATCGTCGTGCCGTTGACGGTGGCGATCTCGGCCCATTCGCCGCGATGGACCATCCCGAGTTCCATCACGCCGCCAATCTCCTCGCCGAAGCGGACGCAGCGCGTGCAATGAATGCAGCGGTGCATCTCGCGCGCCGAGATCAAGGGGCCGAACTCCTTGGGCACGACGACGCGCTTTTGCTCCGAGTAGCGCGAGGCCGGAGCGCCATAGCCCACCGCCAGATCCTGCAGCTGGCACTCGCCGCCCTGATCGCAGATCGGGCAATCGAGCGGGTGGTTGATCAACAGGAATTCCATCACCCCTTGCTGCGCATTCAGCGCCTTGTCGCTGCGGCTGCGCACGACCATGCCCTGTGTCACCGGTGTGGCGCAGGCCGGCATCGGCTTCGGGGCCTTCTCGATGTCGACCAGGCACATGCGGCAGTTGGCTGCGATCGAGAGCTTGCGGTGGTAGCAGAAGTGCGGGATGTAGACATTCGCCTTGTCGGCGGCATGCATCACCATGCTGCCCTCGGCAACTTCGACCTTCTTGCCGTCGAGTTCGATTTCGATCATGTCGTGAGTGGCGTCAGCGCGGCGGCGTCCACCGCGCAGCTCTTGTGCTCGATGTGGTGGATGAACTCGTCACGGAAATTCTTGATCATCGCCCGCACCGGCATCGCCGCGGCATCGCCGAGCGCGCAGATCGTGCGGCCCTGGATGTTGTCGGCGATCGAGTTGAGAAGGTCGATGTCGGCGGGCCGGCCTTCACCGTGCTCGATGCGCTCGACCATGCGGAACATCCAGCCCGTGCCTTCGCGGCACGGCGTGCACTGGCCGCAGCTCTCGTGCATGTAGAAGTACGACAGCCGCATCAGGCTCCTGACCATGCAGCGCGTATCGTCCATCACGATCACCGCCCCGGAGCCAAGCATCGAGCCGGCCTTGGCGATCGAATCGTAGTCCATGGTCGTCGCGAGCATCGCCTCGGCGGTCAGCACCGGTGCCGACGAGCCGCCCGGGATCACCGCCTTCAAGGTGCGCCCTGCGCGCGAATTGCGCACGCCGCCGGCCAGCTCGAGCAGCTTCGCGAACGGCGTGCCGAGCGGAATCTCGTAGTTGCCAGGCCGCTCGACGTCACCGACGACCGAGAAGATCTTGGTGCCGCCATTGTTGGGCTTGCCGACCTCGAGGTAGGCCGGGCCGCCGTGGCGGATGATCCACGGTACCGCGGCAAAGGTCTCGGTGTTGTTGATCGTCGTCGGCTTGCCGTAGAGGCCGAAGCTCGCCGGGAACGGCGGCTTGAAACGCGGCTGGCCCTTCTTGCCCTCGAGCGACTCGAGCAGCGCGGTTTCCTCGCCACAGATGTAGGCGCCGAAGCCGTGCGCCGCCTGCAGTTGGAAGTCGTAGCCCGAACCGAACAGGTCGGTGCCGAGAAAGCCCGCCGCGCGCGCCTCCTCGAGTGCCGCCTCGAAGCGCTCGTAGACCTCGAAGATCTCGCCGTGGATGTAGTTGAAGGCGAGGTGACAACCCATGGCGTACGCCGCGATCGCCATGCCTTCGATGACGATGTGCGGGTTGAACATCAGGATGTCGCGGTCCTTGCAGGTGCCCGGCTCGCCTTCGTCGGAATTGCAGACGACGTATTTCGGCCCGGGAAACTGCCGCGGCATGAAGCTCCACTTCAGGCCCGTCGGGAAGCCCGCTCCGCCGCGGCCGCGCAAGCCCGAGGCCTTGACCTCGGCCACGACCTGCTCGGGCGTCATCGCCGTACCGCCGTCAGCCCCCAGCACCTTGCGCAGCGCCTGGTAGCCGCCGCGTGCGACGTAGTCGTCGAGATGCCAGTTGGCGCCGTCGAGCCCGTCGAGTATCTGCGCGCCGATGTGACGGCCGTGAAAACAGCTCTCGCGGCCGCTGGTCTTGAACTTCGACAAGTCGATCATCGACCGGCCTCCTCGGTCGCCGCATCGGCGGCCAGCATCGCCAGCAATTCGTCGAGCCGTTCATCGCTCATGAAACTGAGCATCTGGCGGTCGTTGACCAGCATCACCGGCGCGTCGGCGCAGGCGCCCTGGCATTCGCTTTTCTGCACGGTGAAGAGGCCATCGGCACTGGTCTCGCCCTCGGCAATGCCGAGCCGCTCGCACAGGTGCTCGAGTGCAGCCTGGCCACCGCGCAGCTGACACGGCAGGTTGGTGCAGACATTGAACTTGTAGCGCCCGACCGGCCGCTGGTTGAACATGTTGTAGAAGCAGGTGACCTCGTGCACGGCGATCTTCGGCATGCCGAGATAGTCGGCCAGCAGTTGCTCGCTGGCGGGCGAGATCCAACCGTGCTCCTGTTGCAGGATCGCCATGCAGGCGATCACCGCCGACTGCTTGTGCGCCGGCGGAAATTTGGCGACCTCGCGCTCGAAGCGCGCCCGGATCGCCGCGGGGATCGGCTCGGCAGCGCTCATCTGACTCCCCTCCGGCGGCTGCACAGCCGCCGCCCCGAGGGAGGACGCGCCACCTTCGGGCGGCCGTGCGGTGAGGCTCATCGGTCGATCTCTCCAAAGACGATATCCATCGTGCCGATCATCGCGACGGCATCGGAAATCATGTGGCCCCGCGCCATCTCGTCGAGCGCAGCCAGATGGGGAAAGCCTGCGGCACGGATCTTCAAGCGGTACGGCTTGTTCGCACCGTCGCTGACGATATAGATGCCGAACTCGCCCTTCGGGTGTTCGACCGCCGCGTAGACCTCACCTTCCGGGACGCGAAAACCTTCGGAAAACAGCTTGAAGTGATGGATCAGGTCCTCCATCCCGGTCTTCATCTTTACGCGCGACGGTGGCGCAATCTTGTAGTTATCGGTGATCACCCGGCCAGGGTTTGCCCGCAACCACGCAGAGCACTGCTGGATGATGCGGTTGG
>CAJDUZ010000157.1_pt1 | contig 10455 bp, 10 predicted proteins | sample 7391221 | NCBI WGS metagenome assembly CAJDUZ01 (sample SAMEA7055692, study PRJEB34461) | soil metagenome | biome: terrestrial ecosystem; feature: Peninsula; material: soil | place: Antarctica | collected 2016
GCCGCACCCGCTGCGGCGCAGCCAGCTGCCGGGCCGCTGGCAACGCCTCTGATCGTTGCCGGTCATTCGGCGGGCGGCGCACATCGCGGTCGAGCTGGCGCTCGGTGCCGCTGCGGCAAGCGGCGCTGGCGCCGACGCGACCGCAGCAACGCCGCTCGCCGCCGTTGCAGCCCTCAGCGGCATCTACAACCTTGCCCCCTTGCTGGGCACGACGCTCAACCAGACGCTGCGCCTCGAGCCCGCCAGCGCCGCCGCGGCATCCCCGCTGCGGCGCGTGGCCGCGCATCTCGCCCCTGCGCTCTTTGCGGTCGGCGCCGACGAAACGCCGGCCTTCATCGAACAGACCCGCTGCATGCACGCGGCGTGGCGAAGCGCCGGCAATCGCAGCCGCGTCGAGATCGTTGCCGGCTGCGACCACTTCAGCCTGCTGCGCGAATTGGCGAACCCTTCAAGCGCGCTGCACGCGGGAATCGTCGCCCTCGCTGCCACCTGATGAGGCGAGCAGATGCGGAGCGACCAGGCCGGGTGAGCGCGCCTTGTGTCAGGCGCGTTCTGCGACCGGCCGTGTGAAAGCTTCGGATAGCGCCCACAGCGCTGCGCCGACCGACTGCTCGATCTTCAGCGCGAGCAGATCGTCGGCGCGCGTGCGGCCGAGGTTGACCGCCACCACCGGCGTGCCCGCCGCGGCGGCGGCGCGGGCAAAGCGAAAGCCGGAATAGACCATCAGCGACGTGCCGGCGACGAGCAGCGCGTCGGCGCGCGCCAGCGCGGCCAGCGCCGCATCGACTCGTGCGCGCGGCACGCTCTCGCCAAAGAACACGACGTCGGGCTTGAGCAGTCCATCGCCGCAGCGCGGGCACGCCGGGACGCAAAACCCCGAGAAATCCAGGCCCTCGAGATCGGCGTCGCCATCGGGCGCGCTCTGTGCGACGCGATGCGACCAGGCCGGGTTGCACTCGAGCAGCCGCGCCTGCAGCGCGCTGCGCTCGAGCCGGGCGCCGCAGTCGAGGCAGCGCACCGCATCGATGCGGCCGTGCAGGTCGATCGCGCGACGGCTGCCGGCAGCCGCATGCAGGCCATCGACGTTTTGCGTCAGCAGCAGTTCGATGCAGCCGGCATTCTCGAGCCGCACCAGCGCGTGGTGCGCGGGGCCGGGGCGGGCCTGGCCGATCGTGCGCCAGCCGACGAGGCTGCGGGCCCAGTAGCGTCGGCGCGTCGCCGCATCGCCGATGAATGCCTGATAGGTGACCGGCGCCGGCCGCTTCCAGTCGCCATTGGCATCGCGGTAGTCGGGAATGCCGCACTCGGTGCTGCAACCCGCGCCGGTCAGCACCAGCAGACGCGGATGACGGCGCACGAAGGCGATCAGTGCAGCGATGTCGGCGCCGGCCATGAGCGGTCTCGCCGATCGAGCGCGCAGGCGGCCCGCTCAGGCCGCCTGCACCGTGCCGGCGCAATCGCCGAAGCCGATCCGCGCGAAGCCCTCGCGCTCGCAGTACGCGCGCAGGATCACCGTATCGCCGTCGGCCAGGAAGCTGCGCTGCTCGCCATCGGGCAGGGTCAGTGGCTGCTTGCCGCTCGACGTCAGTTCGAGCAGCGAGCCGCCCTGCCCGGCCGCGGGGCCCGATTGCGTGCCGGTGCCGAGCAGATCGCCGCTTTGCAGGTTGCAGCCGTTGCTGCTGTGGTGCGCGACGAGTTGCGCGAGCGTCCAGTAGGCATCGCGGAAATTCGACTGCATCAGCCGCACCGCGGCCTCGCCACGCCGGCGCATCGCGGCGCTCTGCAACCACACCTCGAGCGTGATGTCGATGGCGCCCTGCTCGCGATTGGCGGGGCTGTCCAGATGGGGCAGCGGCTGCGGGTCGGACGCCGGGCGCTCGAACGGGCTGCGATACGGTGCAAGCGCCTCCATCGTGACCACCCACGGCGAGACGGTCGATGCGAAGCTCTTCGCGAGGAACGGCCCGAGCGGCTGGTACTCCCAGGCCTGGATGTCGCGCGCCGACCAGTCGTTGAGCAGCACCAGACCGAACAAGCGGTCTTCCGCCTGCGCCATCGAAACCGGCTCGCCGAGCGGGTTGCCGGGGCCGATCAAGGCGCCGAGCTCGAGTTCGAAATCGAGCCTGCGGCACGGCTCGAAGCTCGGCTGCGCGGCCTCGCCCTTCAACTGTCCGAAAGGGCGCTTGAAACCCTGGCCGCTGACGATGATCGACGAGGCCCGGCCGTGGTAGCCGATCGGCACCCATTTGTAGTTGGGCATCAGCGGCGAGTCGGGGCGGAACAGCTTGCCGACGGTGGTCGCGTGGTGGATGCCGGTGTAGAAGTCGGTGTAGTCGCCGATGTGGCACGGCAGCGCCATCTCGACATCGGATTGCGCCAGCAGGCACGTCTCGATCAGCGGCTGCAGCTCGGCACCACGCACGAGCGCCTGCGACAACAGCACCCGCAGGCCCGCGCGCGACTGCGGCCCGAGCGACATGAATGCGTTGAGATCGCCGGCTGCGAGGGGCCGCAGCAGTTCCGGAACCACGCCCTCGGCCGGCCAGCGTTCGGCGAGCCGCGCGCAGTCGACGACCTGGTCGCCGATCGCGACACCCGCGCGCAGCGGCTCCCCGCTGCCGCGGCGCCGGAAGCGCCCGAGCGGCAGGTTCTGGATCGGGAAATCGGTGGCGGGGTCGTTGGCGGATTCGACCCAGCTGCGCAGCGCGGCGTCGTGGCTCGCATCAAGCATTCGGTGCTCCTGAAGAAGGCTGCAGCCCGGCCCAGCAATCGGCGTAGCTGCGATCGAGCGCGCCGCCCTGCAGCGCATGGGCCGTCGGCCGGAAGCGCCAGCGGCTCTCGAACATGATTGCCAAGGTGTCCTCGAGCTTGTGCGGCGCGAGCGCGGCGGCCGACGCCAGCGCCCAGGCCTCGGCATCGGGGCCGTGCGGCACCATGCTGTTGTGCAGGCTCATCGCCCCGGGCGCGAAGCCCTCGGGCTTGGCGTCGTACCGGCCGTGCACCAGCCCCATGAATTCGCTCATCACGTTGCGGTGGTACCAGGGCGGGCGGAATGTGTCCTCGGCCACCATCCAGCGCGGCGGGAAGATCACGAAGTCGCAATTCGCGGTGCCCGGGGTGTCGCTGAGTTCTTCGTGTCGTACTTGAAGGGCGCGAGGTTGCCGTGCCAGGCGACGACGTCGAACGGCGTGTCTCGCGTCGAGGCACGCCAGAGTTCACCGCCGAATTTCTTCACCAGCTCATAGCCGCCGACGGCGTCTTCGGCGGCCGCCTGCGGCGCGAGGAAATCGCGCGCGGCGGCCAGGCCGTTGGAGCCGATCGGGCCGAGCTCGGGCAGCCGAAACGCGGCGCCATAGTTCTCGCAGACGTAGGCGCGAGCCACGCCATCGGGCAGCTCGACCTTGAAGGCCAGGCCACGCGGCAGCAAGGCGATTTCGCCCGGCGCCACGTCGAGCCGGCCGAGTTCGGTGGTGATCGCGAGCCGCCCTTGTTGCGGGACGATCAGCATCTCGCCATCGGCATTGACGAAGGCGCGCCGCGTCATCGAACGGTTGGCGAGGACGATGTGCGCAGCCATGCCGCTTTGTGCCTGCTCGTCGCCGTTGACGACCCAGGTCTGCAGGCCTTCGATGAAATCGAGCGGCTGCATCGATGCGTCGGGGATCGCGGGCGCATGCCAGCGCATCGGATCGGGCGGCGCCGCGACGCCGCCGCGTTCGCCGGTCTTCAGCCACGGGTGCGGCAGCCGCGAGTAGCTGCCGGCCTGCACCGACGGCCGGCGTCGGTACATCCAGGTGCGCAGGTTGGCGGCGCGCGGCGCGGTGAACGCGGTGCCGCTCAGCAGCTCGGCATAGAGGCCTTGCGGCGGGCGCTGCGGGTTGTTGCGGCCGAGCGGCAAGGCGCCGGCGACGGCCTCGCTGCTGTGCTGGTTGCCAAAGCCCGCGAGGTATTGCAGCGGCTCGGTCGTCATGGTGCTGCAGCCTCGCGAGGCGACGCGCCAACGGCGCCCTGCAGCGTGTTCGCGCGAGCCAGCGCCAGGGCCTCCTGCAGCACCGCGAAGCTGCCGATGTGGTTCGCCAGCAGCAGCACCAGGCGGGCGTTGAGCGCCTGGCTTTGTTCGCTGCCGAGATCGCGGTGCGCCTCGATCAGAGCCTCGTAGAAATCGTCGGCCCGCTCGAGGTGCGGGCTGGTGTCGAGTCGCGTCATCGAACTGGCTTGCATGTCTTCGCCCTCATTCGGCAAGTCCACCGGCACGCGCCAGTGCCGCACGCAGCAACGCCTCGCTCGGCGCGCGCCAGCGTGCGCAGACGTGCTGGTCGGGGCGCAGCAGGTAGGCCGTGCCATCGCGAGCGTCGTAGCGCCGTGCCGCCAGGCCCTCGACATCCTCGCAGCCCTCCGGCCCGATGCTCAGCACCTGCACCGGCAAGTTGCGCGCCCAAGGCGGTACGGCGCCGAACACCAGCAAGCTGAAGTGCGCACCCAATTCGTCCAGCAGCCAGCAGGCGGCATCCCCCCGGCGCAGCGGCGCGTCGGCGGCGACCGCACCCGGGCACATGGCGCCGATGAAGCTGTCGACATCGGGCGTGTTCAGGGTCGAGCGATGCAAGGTCGCGGGCACCGCGAGCCGGCCGCTGTTGACCAACTGGCGTGCAAAAGGATGCTCGCGCGCAAGACCCAGCACCGCGTCACGGAACAGCCGGCTGACTTCGCTTTTGGGCGTGATGAAGTCGGTCGAGCGGGTGCTGTTGAGCAGGTTCTCGTCGGCGGCGTACTCGCGCTCGTCGGCGTAGCTGTCGAGCAGCGTCTCGGGCGCGGTGCCGCGCACCACCCGCGCGAGCTTCCACGCGAGATTGACCGCATCCTCGATACCCGAATTCGCGCCGCGTGCGCCGAACGGCGAGACGCCGTGCGCCGCGTCGCCGGCGAACAGCACGTTGCCGTGGCGAAAGTGCTGCATGCGCATGCAGGCAAAGGTGTAGACGCTGGCCCATTCCAGCGTGAACTCGGCCTGCGCGAGCCCCGAGGCCGCCAGCATCGCCTGCACCCGTGGCAGCACGTTCTCGGGCTTCTTCTGCTCGTGCGGATCGGCGTCCCAGCCGAGCTGGAAGTCGATGCGCCAGACGTTGTCCGGCTGGCGGTGCAGCAGCACGCTCTGGTGTGGGTGGAACGGCGGGTCGAACCAGTACCAGCGCTCGGTGGCACCGCCCGGCAGCAGTTCGGCGGCGAGCTTGATGTCGGCGATCAGGAAGCGGTCGCGAAAGACGCGGCCCTGGGTCTCCAGCCCCATCAGGCCGCGCAGCGCCGAGCGCGAGCCATCGCAGGCGACGACGTAGTCGGCGTGCAGCCGGTAGACGCCATCGGGCGTCTCGACGTCAAGCAGCACGCCGTCGGCCTGCGGCTCGAGCGCGACGACGCGGTTCTTCCAGCGCAAGTCGATGCCGGGCAGCTCCATCGCGCGCTCGGCGAGATAGCCCTCGACGTAGTACTGCTGAAGGTTGATGAAGGCCGGGCGCTGGTGGCCCGGCTCGGGCAAGAGGTCGAAGCCGTAGAGCGGCTCGTTCTTCAGGAACACCCGGCCGACGTTCCACGAGACGCCCTTCGCGCACATGCGCTCGCCGCAGCCGAGGCGGTCGAAGATCTCGAGCGTGCGCTTGGAAAAGCAGATGGCACGCGAGCCGGTCGAGAGCTTGCAGTCATCGTCGAGCAGCAGCACCTCGAGGCCGCGCTGCGCCAGATCGATCGCCAGCGAGAGGCCCACCGGCCCGGCGCCGACGACGACGATCGCGTGGCGTGCCGGCTCGGCGGCCGGCCGCGCCGGCCGGTACTCGAATTCGAGCGCCTGGTAGTCGCGCTCCGGCGGGATGGCGTTCACTCGGGCCCTGTCGCGTTGCCGGCTGCGGCCTTCAGGTCTCCAGCGACTGCCACATCTCGAGGTCGCGCTCGGCGGTCCAGATGCGCGGGTCGGCGTGCCCGATCGCCTCGTCGAGCGCGCGCGTCACGTCGAACGGCATGCAGTGGTCGAAGATGACCCACTCGCCGTACTTGGGCTTCAGCGCGGCATGGGTTTCCTTGTAGATGGCCCGCAAATCCTTGCCGGCCGCAGCGCCGGCCTTGACGCTGGCATAGAGATCGCTGACGAAGGCGCGCGTGCCGGCCAGGCCCTTTTGCACCATCGCGGGAGTGGTGAGCGCGTCGCCGCGCCCGGGCACGAGCTTCTCGGGCTGCAGCGCGGCGATGTTGTCCAGTGTCTGCGGCCAGTCCTGGAAGTAGGCGTCCCCGGCATAGGGCGTGGCACCGTACTCGACCAGGTCGCCGCTGAACAGGATCTTCTGCTGCGGCAGCCAGGCGACGGTGTCGCCCTTGGTGTGGCCGCGGCCGAGCTGCAGCAGCTTCACCTCCAGCTTGCCGAGCCACAAGGTCATCTCGCCCTTGAAGGTCAAGGTCGGCCAGGTCAGCCCGGGGATCGTCTCGACCGCCTGGAACAGACGCGGGAAGCGCTCGATCTCGCTCTTCATGTCCTGCGCGCCGCGCTCGACGATCAGGTCGTAGGTGTCCTGGCTGGCAATGATCTCCTGCGCCTGGTAGGCGCTTGCCCCGAGCACCCGCACCGCGTGATAGTGAGTCAGCAGCACATACTTGATCGGCTTGTCGGTGACGCTGCGAATGCGCCGGATCACATCCTCGGCCATCACCGGCGTGGCCTGCGTGTCGAGCACCAGCACCGACTCGTCGCCGATGATGATGCCGGTGTTGGGGTCGCCTTCGGCGGTGTAGGCGTAGGCGTTCTCGGAAAGCTGGGTGAAGCTGACCTTCTTCTCCTGAAGGTCGGCCTGGGAGGCGAAGGCTTTGCTCATGTCGGTGTCCTGCGGCTGCGGTGATGGTTCGACCAATCTTAGCGGCCCGCCCCGAATGCCGCGCGGCTTCGAGGAGCGCACGCGTCCGCGAGCCGGCAAGGCCTTCAGGCCGGCCGCTCGAGGCCGGCGAGGAAGGTCTGCAGGTGATGTGCGAACGCCGCCGGCTGCTCGACCACGCTCAGGTGCGCGGCGCCTTCGATCACCGCCAGTCGGGCGTCGCCGATGCGCTCGGCGATGGCCTCGGACATCGCGACCGGCGCGCCGACATCTTCGGCGCCGGCGATGACCAGCGTCGGGCAGCGCACCGCGTGCAGCCGGCCGAGCCAGTCGACCGCTGCCACCGCCGGGCAGCACGCGGCGTAGCCGGCCGGGTCGGTGCGCAGCAAGGTGCGGCGGAACGCGTCGACGAGTGCGGGCTGCTCGCGGCGAAAAGCCGCGCTGAAGTAGCGCTCGATCACGGTGTCGGCGATCGCGGCCAGGCCGCCCTGCTCGATCTTCGCAATGCGTTCGGCCCAGGCCGGCCGCGCCGCCTCGGGGTACTTCGCGCTGGTGTTGGCGAGCACCAGGCCGCGCAGCAGTTCAGGATGGCGGATCGCCAGGCCCTGCCCGACCATGCCGCCCATCGAGAGCCCGACCCAGACCACCGGCCCCTCGCCCCACTCGCGCAGCAGCCGCGCCGCATCGTCGACGAGGTCGTCCATCGCGTAGGGGCCGGGCGGCACCGCCGAGCCCCCGTGGCCGCGGTGGTCGTAGCGCAGCACGCGGTGGCGCTCGGCGAGGCCCGCGGCGAGCGCGTCCCACATCTGCAGGTCGAGGCCGAGCGCATGGCTCAGCACCAGCGGCGGCGCGTCGCCACGCGACGCGCCCTGCAGCGCGACGTGGAGCTGCGGCTGGCTGAAGGTGTCGTGCACCGCGATGCGCTGCGCAGTCGTCAACGGCTGCGGAGAGGGCAGCAGGCCCTCGTCACGCAGGATCTGCAGCGCCAATTTGAAGCCGGTGTTGGCCGCCGGCACGCCGCAATAGATCGCGCCCTGCATCAGCGTTTCCTTGATCAGCTCGGGCGCGACGCCCGCGCGCAGTGCCGCCCGGCAATGCAGCTCGAACTCCTCCCAGCGCGCTGCGGCCATCGTCATCCCGAGCACCAGCAGACGCCGCGTCGTGTGGTCGAGCCCCGGCCGACCCCAGATGTCATGCCAGGCATAGCGCGTGATCAGGCTCTGGAATTCGGCGTTGAACGCGCTCGCCTGCCCCAGCGCACGGTCGACCCAGGCGTCGCCAAGCACCGCGCGGCGGTTGGCGAGGCCGCGTTCGAATTCGTCCTGGCGCGCATCGGGCTGGCTGTCGTTCATGGCGATGTTTCATGGAAGGATTGCGTGGCGGCCAGCACCGGCAGCGCGCGCAGTTGCTCGCGCAGTGCCGCGAGCTGCGGCCGTGCGACGGCAGCGGCCTGGCGTGCCGCGGCGTCGATATCGAAGAGGGCGTCGATCGCGGCGGGCTCGATGCCGGCGAGATCGGCTTCGCGACCGATGGCGGCGCGCGCCAGCTCACGCAGCCCGCACTCATCGCGCACCGCCTGGCGCGACCACTGCGCCACCAGTGCCTGTGCGCGCGGCTTGCCGATCTGCGGCGCGAGCCGCAGCGCGAGCGCCTCGGCGAAAACCAGGCCGTGCTGCGCCTCGATGTTGCGGCGCATGCGCCCGACGTCGATCTCCAGCCCGCCCGCCGCCGCGGCAAGTGCCTGCGCGGAGCCGTGCGCCACGGCGAACAGCGCCGGCCACTCGGCCAGCTCGGCCTGCCAGTTGCCCAGGCCGCGCTCGTGCTGCTGCGGCATTGCCGCGAGCAAGACCGCAACGCGCTGCGGTGCGCGCGTTGCCGCCGCCAGCGCGATCATCGCGGCGACCGGGTTGCGTTTGTTCGGCATCGCCGACGAGCCGCCACGCGCCTGGCCCTGCGGCCCGGCAGCCGGCTCGGCGATTTCGGCGATCTCGCCCTGCGCGAGCAGCGCCCAATCCTGCGCGATCTTGCCGAGCGATCCGCACAGCACGCCGACCTCGCACCCGAGCGCGACCCAGCTGTCGCGTTGCGTGTGCCAGGCGCCGGGCGGCAGCGCAAGGCCCAGTTCCGCGGCCATGCGGCGCGCGACGGCCGCGCCGCGTTCACCCAGTACCGCCAGGGTGCCGACCGCGCCGCCGAGCTGCAGCTGCAGCGCGGCACCCGCCGCCTGGCGCAGCCGGGCGCGCGAACGAAGGAGCGGCGCAGCCCAGCTCACGAACGTGCAGGACAGGCTCGTCACCTGCGCCGGCTGCAACAGGGTGCGGCCGAGGATCGGCGCGTCGCCGTGGCGCGCCGCGAGCTCGAGCAGGGCCGTGGCGAGCGCGACCACCGACGCGTCGATCAGCGCCAAGGCGCGCCGCGTCAGCAGCACCATCGCGGTGTCGATCACGTCCTGGCTGGTGCTGCCCCAGTGCACCCAGCGGGCGGCTTCGGCGTCGCGCGCCGCGACTGCGGCGGTGAGCTGGCGCACCAGCGGAATCGCGACGCTGCCGGCGCTGGCCGCATCGGCCGCGAGCGCATCGACATCGAAGTGCTCGACGCGGCAGGCCGAAGCGATGACGGCGGCGGCCGCCGCCGGCACGATGCCCTCGGCGGCTTCGGCGCGCGCCAGCGCGGACTCGAAATCGAGCATCGCCTGCACCACCTGCGTGCTGTCGAAGACCGCGAGCATCTGGGGCGTGGACAGGAAGCGGTCGAAGATCGGTGTCGACATCGTCGGGGCTCTCGCGGCGGCCTGCATTCGATGCTAACCCCTTGACGGGCCGCCTCGCATCTTGTTCACCTCTTGCGTCAGTGGGCCCGGCTCGCACTCGCCGCGGATGTTCGGGCCGGCCGCTCGCAGCGGCACCGGTTGCATCAAGGCGCCGGCTCGCCTGCCGCCAGCGCGCTCGCCAGCACCTTGTCGACGCGCTTGCCGTCGAGATCGACGACCTCGAAGCGCCAGCCGTCCCACTCGACCCAGTCGGCCGTCTTGGGCAGCCGGCCCAGCAGCAGCATGATCATGCCGGCCAGGGTGTTGTAGCGGCCGCGATCCTCGTCGGGCAAGGCCTTCAGGTCGAGCCGGTCCTTCAGTTCGGGCGTCGGGATCAGGCCATCGAAAAGCCAGCTGCCGTCGGGGCGCTGCACGGCCCAGGAGTCCTCGTCGGCCGGCGTGTGGAACTCACCGGCGATCGCCTCGAGCACGTCGCGCACCGTGATCATCCCCTGCACCTCGCCGTACTCGTCGACGACGAAGACGATCTGCACGCTCGAGACGCGGAACTGCTCGAGCAGCTCCATTCCGGAGAGGGTCTCGGGCACGAACACCGGCGCCTGCAGGCCTTCGGTGAGCGACAGCGGCCGCCCCTGGATCGCCTGCTGCAGCAAGGTCTGCGCCGAGATGAAGCCGAGCACGTCGTCGAGCCCGCCGCGGCAGACGGGATAGCGGGAATGCTCTTCGTCGCGCACGACGTGCAGGACGTCTTCCGGGCTGGCCCCTGCGTCGAGCCAGACGATGTCGGCGCGCGGAATCATCATCGAACCGACCTGGCGATCATCGAGCCGGAAG
>CAJDUZ010000105.1_pt1 | contig 10390 bp, 6 predicted proteins | sample 7391221 | NCBI WGS metagenome assembly CAJDUZ01 (sample SAMEA7055692, study PRJEB34461) | soil metagenome | biome: terrestrial ecosystem; feature: Peninsula; material: soil | place: Antarctica | collected 2016
GGACATGCTGGGCGTATCCATGAAGGCGAAGTGCCAGGCGTTCGGTACCCGGTGCAGGTTCGGTGCGGGCAGATGGGCGGCCACCCACTCGGCATGAAATCGCGGCACCAGGAAACGATCGAGCTCTGCCTCGTAGATCATCGTCGCCGACCGAACCGTGGCGAGCGATTCGGCGGTGAGCAGCACACCTGTCGGGGCCATCGCGACGATCGCCCGAACGCGCTCGTCCATGAGCGAGGGCGTGGCCGCTGGTAACGGCGGCATCGCAACGCCCGAGCGGCCTATGCTGCAGAAGATCGGATCTTCGGATGCTTCGGCCAGGCAGTGCTGCCTGATCCGGGACAAGTCTGCTCTGGCTCCCACCAACGCCAGCACCGTGTAGCCGCCGGCCGAGTGCCCCACCGCACCCACGCGAGGCCCCTGGCTGTCGGTCGCAATGCGCGCCTTCCACGCTGGATCGGCCAGGATCGCGTCGATGACCCGGGACGCCTGCCGCGGCCGCTCGTCGAAGTAGCGCTCGGGACTCCTCTCCATCAGCGTCCGATCCTGCCAGTTGTCGCCGGGATGTCGGAGTGCGGCGACCAGATAACCATTGCGGGCGAGCGCTTGCGCCAGGGAGCTGTGCCCGAGCTCGGTGCCGCCGATGCCGTGACTGAGCAGGATCAGCGCCTTGACCCTGTCGACGGGTTTGCCGCCGACGGCGACGTCGAGCGCGAACGGACCCATGGCGATGACTCGCGGCGCGGCCATCGTCGGGTAGTACAGAGCGACCGTCGTCGTGAGCGCGTCTGGTGTCGCACCAGCGGTCTGGATCTGCATCCAGCCGGCCTCGAAAGCGTGCGCGTGCGCTGCGACGAGCAGCGTGGCCAACGAGGCCAGGATGCACCGAAGACGGAAGGTCATGGGGTACTCCAGAATGGTGAAGTTGCATTCGAGTGTCCGACCAAATTTCGAAATAGCAATATGGCCATGCAAAAAGAGGCAAGGCTGCGAAGTGCGAGACGACCGCTGGAGATCGCAGGCTGCATGTCTAGCTGAGCAGGGGCACGGGTCAGGGTCGAAGCCTCTTGCTGTCTGGATGCGTGAAGCCACCTCAGAACGTGAACCGGGTGCCAACGGTCAGCGAGTTGCACTCGACCCGATTGGAGATCTCTCCGTGGCTCTCCACCGAAAACGACACGACGTGGTCGAGCACAAATTCGGCGCCTGTGCCGATGGGCAGCGATGCCGCTGGCGCAGGTTGCCGGGCCAGCGATACGCAGCGAACGCGCGTTGCAGTTCGGGCGTCAGGACCAGTTCGCGCTCGGGCAGCAGTTCGCTCAGCATGCGCGTCGTCAGCGCGGCCAAATCCTCGCGTTCGCGCAGTGGTGGAAAGCGCAGCGTCAGGCCGTTGAGGCGGTAGGACAGGTCTTCGCGGAAACTGTCCTGTTCGATGGCCCCACCATAACCACGGCGTCCCGAATGGAGCGGACGTGACGAGAGATTGGAAAAGTCAGCAGGAGCGAGCAACGACGCGAGGCGCCAGCCCCGAGCGTCCGAGCGCGTCCCACGAAATAATGCGGCCTGCGGCGCTCACGAGGCAAATGGCAGCGCGCTGGCGCGGCGATATCTCGACGAACCAACGATTCAACGGATCAACGAATCTGCAAACCTGAAATCTGGACGCCCATCTCATGCGCTTGTTGCTGTACAAGGACCTGAACCTGCGCCGCGTGCAGGCCGCGTTCGACAAGGTCAGGGCCGCTATCGAGGCCGACGACTTCCGTTCGGCCGACGTGAAGAAGCTGCACGCCGGAGCGTATTACCGTGCCCGGCTCGACTATGCCAACCGGCTGCTGCTGCAGTTCGCGCGGATCGACCGTTCCGAAGGCGGCACCGAGACCGTGTGTCTGGCGTTGGAGCTGATCGAGAACCACGCCTACGACCGTTCGCGCTTCCTGCGCGGTGCCGCGGTGGATGAATCGCGTATCGAGCGCGAGCCGCTGGTCGACGCGCGAACACCGGCATTGGCTGCCGAGGCCGCGCCGCTGCGCTGGCTCGGCGCGGGCCGCACGCAGTTCGAGTTGCTGGACAAGCCCATCGTCTTCGACGATGCACAGGACGAGGCCTACCGCCATCCGCTGCCGCTGGTGGTGATCGGCTCCGCCGGTTCGGGCAAGACGGCGGTCACGCTGGCCCGGTTGCGCGAGGTGGAGGGCCGGGTGCTCTACGTCACGCTCTCGCCCTACCTGGCGCAAAGTGCCCGGGCGCTGCACGCCGCGCATGGCTTCGAGAACCCGAAGCAGGAGGTCGACTTCCTCAGCTACCGTGAGCTGCTCGAGACGCTGCGTGTGCCGCTCGGACGCGAGGTGACGCTGCCGGTGTTCTCGGCCTGGTGCGATCGTCATCGCCAGAGCCTGCGGCTACTGCGCGACATCGATGCGCAGGCGCTGTTCGAGGAGTTCCGAGGCGTCATCGGAGCGCAAGCTGCAGGGCCGCTGTCGTTGGCCGACTACCTGGCTCTGGGCACGCGGCAAAGCCTGCTGGATACGGCGCAGCGCGAGTCGGCGCATGGCCTGTTCCAGCGCTACTGCGCCTGGCTTGCCGAAGCCCGTCTGCACGACAGCAACCTGGTCGCACACGCCTGGCGCGAGGAGATTGCGCAACGGCAGGCGCCGGTCTACGACTTCGTCGTCATCGACGAAGTGCAAGACCTCACGCCCGTGCAATTGGCGCTGGTGCTGGCGTTGCTGAAGCACCCCGGGCAGTTCGTCCTGTGCGGCGACAGCCACCAGATCGTGCACCCGAACTTCTTCAGCTGGGCGGCGCTCAAGAGTCTGTTCTGGCGGGGTCTGGCAGGTGATGCCGCGCAGCGCCAGTCGTTGAAGCTGCTGCAGGCGAACTTTCGCAACACACGCGCCGTGACGGCGCTGGCCAACCGGCTGTTGAAAATCAAGCAGGCTCGCTTCGGCTCGGTGGACCGCGAGAGCAGCTTTCTCGTGCGCAGCACCTCGGCCGCGTCCGGCGAAGTGCGGCTGCTCGACGCGAAGGACAAGACGCTGGCGCAGCTCGATGCGGCCACCCGACAGTCGGCACGGCACGCAGTGATCGTTCTGCGCGACGAAGACAAGGCCGCGGCGCGCCAGGCCTTCCATACACCCCTGGTGTTCTCGGTGCACGAGGCCAAGGGCCTGGAGTACCCGCACGTGCTGCTGTTCAAGCTGGTGTCGGGCCAGCGGCAGGCCTATGCCGAGGTGTGCGAGGGCGTGAGCGAAGCCGACCTCGCGGGCGACGGGTTCGAGTATCGGCGCGCCCGCGACAAGCACGACAAGTCGCTGGAGTTGTACAAGTTTTACGTCAACGCGCTCTATGTGGCGATGACACGTGCCGTGGAGACGCTGACCGTGGTGGAGCAGGACACCGGGCACCCGCTGCTCGCAATGCTCGGCCTGCAGATGGGGGAGGTGGTGACGCAGCCGGCGGCGAAGTCCAGCCGGGACGAGTGGGCACAGGAGGCGCGCCGTCTCGAGCTGCAGGGCAAGGCGGAGCAGGCGCAGGCCATTCGCGATGCCTTCCTGCAACACAAGCCCGTGCCGTGGGTGCCGTGGAGCCTTGCCTTGATCGAAGACCTGTTCCCGAAGGCGCTGGACGCGAAGAACCCGAGCAGCAAGCCGCGGCAAGCGGTGTTCGACTATGCGCTGTGGCACGGCCAGCATGCCTGGATCGAATCCCTGGCTCACGGCGGATTCGCCCCGGCCTGCGGCTTGATGGAAGAACACGAGTTCGCCGGCGCCGGCACCCCGGCGCCCCCGCGATACGGCATGCAGCACGCCTGGCTGGCGCGGCAACAGATGGTGCGCCGCGCCGTGGCCGCCGTGCACCAGCGTCACTTGCAGCCTTACCGGGCCAGGAACTTCAAGGACATCCTTCGGCTCGCCGACCAGCACGGCCCCGACCACGCGACGCCGGTGGGGGCCACACCGCTGATGCTGGCCGCGATGGCCGGGAACGCGCCGCTCGTGGAAGCGCTGTTGGCCAAGGGCGCCGACCCTGAGCGACGCGACGAGTTTGGCCAGACCGCCTGGGACCATGCCGTCGCTCGTGCGATGCGGGAAACCGCGTTCGCGGGCAGCGCATTGCCGGTGCTCTTCGACCTGCTTGCGCCTGCGGCGCTGGACGTGCAGACCGACGGGCGTCTCGTGCGGCTGGAGCGGCACCAGGGCGAGTTCTGGGTGCTCACGCTGATGCTGGCGGGGCTGAAGACGCAGTGGTCGCAGTGCGTCGCGCGGCGGCACGCGCCTTACAAGTTCCTGGCCGGCTTCTTCGCCGATCAGCTGCACGACGTGCTGCAGGAACTGCCGACGTGGTTGTGGCCCGAGCAGCGCCGCAAGCGTACCTACGTCAACCAGGTGCTGGCGCGCGCCGAAGTGCACAGCAGCTACCAGCCAGCGCGGCGCCTCTGGGTGCGCGCGCGCAACGGGCACTATTTTCCGAATCCGCAGATGAAGCTCCGCGCGGGTGACGATTGGCAACCGGTCTATGAACGGCTCGCCCTCCATTGGATCGACCGCGGCTGCGGCCGCGAGATCGACCATCGGCCGCGGCCAATGGAATCGATCCAGTGGGTGCTCGAGGTGCTGGAGCGCGCGGAGCCGGATCAGGCGCTGACGTCGGCAGAGCCGGGCGAGCAGCAACGACTGTTCTGAGGGCGCGGCGGTCGGCACTGCATCCGATGAGCAGCTCCCGCTCAACCGGCCTGCATCCCCTGCACCTGCTTGCCACCCAGGTACGCCGCCTGGATGCCGGGCGAATGCAGCAGATCCTGCGCGCTGCCTTCCAGCGCGATGCGGCCGACTTCGAGCACATAGCCGCGGTTGGCGAGCTTCAACGCCATGCGCACGTTCTGCTCGACCAGCAGGATCGTCACGCCCTCGCGGCGGATCTGCGCCAGCGCCTTGAAGATGTCCTTGACGATGATCGGCGCCAGGCCGAGGCTCGGTTCGTCGAGCAGCAGCAGTTGCGGCCGCGCCATCAGGGCGCGGCCGATGGCCAGCATCTGCTGCTCGCCACCCGACATCGTGCCGGCCAGTTGCCGGTGGCGCTCCTGCAGGCGCGGAAACAGCGCGTAGACCTGCTTGAGGCTCTCTCGGAATTCGCTCTCGGAGCGGGTGTAGGCGCCCAGGCGCAGGTTCTCTGCCACCGACAGTGTGCCGAACACACGCCGTCCTTCGGGCGCTTGCGCGATGCCGGCGCGCACGATGCGGTCGGCGCTGGTATGCAGCAGGCTCTTGCCGGCAAAGTCGAGCGTGCCTGCGGCCGGTCGCAGCAGGCCGCTGACGGTGCGCATCAGCGTGGTCTTGCCGGCACCGTTGGCACCGACCAGCGCCACCACCTCGCCACTGTCGACATGCATCGAAATGCCCTTCAAGGCCTCGATATGGCCGTAGCGCACCTGCAGCGCCTCGATCGCCAGCAGCGCCGTCATGGGGTGGTTTCCTGGCGCGCGGACATCGCGACGCTGTCTTCGGCTTCGTCGTCCTCGTCCTTGCCCAGATAGGCTTCGATGACCTGCGGATCGTTGCGGATCTGCGCCGGCGTGCCCTCGGCGATCTTGCGACCGAAGTTGATGCAGACGATGTGGTCGGTGACGTTCATCACCACGTCCATGTCGTGCTCGACCAGCAGCACCGTCACGCCGCTGTCGCGGATCGCCAGGATCGTGCGATTGAGTTCCAGTGATTCCTGGTCGTTCAGGCCGGCGGCCGGCTCATCGAGGATCAGGAGCTTCGGCTTGGCGATCAGCGCGCGCGCCAACTCGACCCGGCGCTGCAGGCCATAGGGCAGCGAGATCGCATCTTCGTCGGCGACGGCCGACAGCCCCAGTTCCTGCAGCAGTTCGTGCACCCGCTCGCGCTGCTGCGTTTCCTCGCGGCGCTGCCCGGGCGTGCCCAACAGCCCCTGCCACCATTGCTGGCGGGTCTGCAGGTGCAGCCCGGCCTGCACGTTCTCGAGCACCGACAGGCCGGCAAAGAGCCGGATCGTCTGGAAGGTGCGGAAGATGCCGAGCGCCGCGACCCGATGCGGCGGCGCGCCAGTGATGTCACGGCCCTGCCACAGCACCTTGCCGGCCGTCGGCCGGTAGACGCCGGTGATCAGGTTGAAGACCGTGGTCTTGCCGGCGCCATTCGGGCCGATCAGGCCGAATACCTGAGCGTCTTCAACCGCGAAGTCGAGCGCGTCGACCGCCTGCAGGCCACTGAAACGCATGCCCACCTGCGCCAGCCGCAGCAGCGGTTCGGTCATCGGCGCCCCCAGGTGGCGGTGTACCGTGGCCACTCCCCGACGGCGAGCGCCCCTGCCTTGCGCTGCCGTGTGGTCGGGCTCATGAGGCATGCCTCGTGCTTCGCGCTGCGGCCCGAGCCCCCGTCGGAACGGCCGGCCGGCGGCTCATCGCGGCTGACCCTTGCGCCGCGGCCAGATGCCTTGGGGACGCAGAACCATGATGACCACCATCGCGATGCCGAAGACGAAGTAGCGGTATTCGGCAAAGCCTCGGAACACCTGCGGCACGACGAACATCAAGACCGTGCCGAGCAGCACGCCGGGGATCGACCCCTGGCCGCCGACCAGCACGATCGCGAACAGCGTCACCGATTCGGTGAATACGAAGGCGCCCGGGCTGACCGCCGACATCAGCGCGGCGAACAAGGTGCCGGCGAAACCGGCCAGCCCGGCCCCGAGCGCAAACGCGAGCACTCGATAGCGGCTGGCGTTGACGCCCAGGGTGCCGGCGGCGAGTTGATCGAGCTTCAGATAGCGAAAGGTGCGGCCGAGGTGCGAGCGCTCGAGGTTCAGGATCAGCCACAGCGTGAACGCGAAGGCCAGCCAGTTCAGATAGAACATCGCGTTCTGGCTGCCCAGTTGCCAGCCGAACAGCGCCGGTGCGCCGACGCCGAACAGGCCGTCGCCACCGCCGGTGACGGCGCCGACGTTGTTGTTCAAGGCCAGCACGAAGATGGCGTTGAAGCCGATCGTCGCGACCAGCAGGTAGTCGCCGCGCAGGCGCACGATCGGCGCGGCGAGCAGTGCGCCGAGCAGGGTCGCCACCAGCACCGCCATCGGCCAGGTCGCGAGGATCGGCCAGCCGAACTGCAGGTTGAGGATGGCCGTGACGTAGGCGCCGACACCGAAATAGACGGCATGCCCCATGTCGAACATGCCGGCGCGGCCGAGCACGATGTCCTGGCTCAGCGCGACGACGGCATAGACGGCGAACAGCGAGGCGATGAAGACCCAGGTCTGGTCCAGCACCAGCGGTATCGCCAGGCCGGCGAGCCAGAGCAGCACGCCGATGCCGGCAGTCCAGGTCCAGTGGCGCGCCCCGACCCGGGCGGTCTCGAGTTTCGGCAGAGCATCCGACTTTTCGCTCATCTTGCCCCCATGCTTGCGGCTGACGCCGCGGCGCTGCCCGGCGAGGGGGTGCTCGCGCCTGGGGACGGCCCGTCGCCGTTCATAGGGCAAGCGCTCGCGAGATTGCGCGGGAGGCTCATACCTTCTCGGCCACGCGTTCACCGAGCAGCCCGGTGGGCCGCACCAGCAGGATGCCGATCAACAGCGCGAAGGTGATGGCACCTTGCCACGAACTCGAGACGAAACCCGCGGCGTAGGCGTTCAGCAGGCCCAGCAGCACCCCGCCGAGCATCGCGCCGGGTATGTTGCCGATGCCGCCCAGGATGGCGGCGATGAAGGCGTTGAGGCCGTAGGTCCAGCCCATCGTGAAGTAGACCTGCCGGTAATAGAGGCCGATGAACAGTCCGCCGATCGCACCCAGCGCCGGGCCGATGATGAACACGCTGGTGATGACGCGGTTGACGTTGATACCCATCAGGCGCGCGGCGTCCTGGTCGATGGCCGCGGCCCGCATCGCCGTGCCGAAGCGGGTGTGGTGCACGAACAGGTACAGCACCGCCATCAACAGCGCCGAGCCGCCGATGATCAGCATCTGCAGCAAGTCGATGCGCGTGCCCGCCGCTTCCCAATAGCCGCTGGGCAACAAGCCTTGAGGGAAGACGCGCAACTGCGGGCCCCAGATGAGCATGATGCCGTTCTCGATCAGCAAGGAGGCGCCGAGAGCGGAAACTACCGCCGCCAGCCGATCGGCCTTGCGCAAGGGCCGGTAGGCGGTGAATTCGAGCACGGCGCCGGCCAGCCCGACGACGATGACGGCGACGATGAAGGCCAGCACCACCAGCAGCGTCTGCGAGCTGCCGCCGGTGGCGCCGCTGCTGAGCACCACCAGCCCGACGTAGGCGCCGAGCACGCTCAAGTCGCCGTGGGCGAAGTTGATCAGGCGCAGCACGCCGTAGACCATCGTGTAGCCCAGGGCGATCAGCGCATAGATGCCGCCGACCGTCAGGCCGTTGATGGTCTGCTGCAGGAAGACGTCCACCGCCCGCGCGATGTGTGCTGCGCTACGACCCCTGCTTTACCGAAGCCGGCGGATAGATGATCTTGTAGCCGCCATCGGGCGCGATGTCGAAGGCGACGAACGGGCTGCCGATGCGTTCGCCCTTGGCATCCCACGAGAACGTGCCGGTCAGGCCCTGGAAGTCCTTCAGTTCGTGCAAGGCCGGGATCAGCACGTCGGGCTTGACGCTCTTGACCTTCTCGGCCGTCGCGATGATGGCGCGCAGGCCATCGGCGTTGGTCAAGGTGAAGATGCTCGGCGGCTCGTGGCCGTAGGCCTTGTGGAACTCGGTGAGGAACTGCTTGGCGGCCGGGTACGGCAGGTCGGCCGGCGCCGGCACGTTGATGATGGTGGCGCCGACGGCGGCCTTGCCGGCGATCTTCGCGAAGGCCACGTTCTGGTTGGCGTCGCCGCCGACGAACGGCGCCTCGATGCCGAGCTGCGCCATCTGTGCCTTGATCAGGCCGCCGTCGTTGTAGTAGCCCGAGAAATAGATGACCTGCGGATTGAGGCCCTTCAGCTTGGTCAGGACCGGCGTGTAGTTCTGCGAACCGGCATCGATGAAGACGCGCTCGAGCATCTCGCCGCCGGTCTTCTTGATCTCCGATGCAACGGCGTCGGCCAGGCCGGTGGCGAAGCTCGAATGGTCGGTGATGATCGCCACGCGTTGGTAGCCCTTGTCCTTGAAGAACTGGGCCGTGAAGATCGCCTCGGCACTGTTGGGCGGCGCGTTGCGGAAGAAGGTCTTGAAGCCCTTGGCGGTGAGCTCGTCGCTGGTGCCGTCCGAGGTCTGTATGACGTCGGCGCGCGCATACACCGGCTGCGCCGCCAGTGCCGCACCGCTGGTGTAGGAGCCGATGACGGCAAACACCTTGTCGTTGACGAGCTGGCGCGCGCAGATGGCCGCCGGCGCGGCCTGGCCCTGGTCGTCGCAGACCTTCACCTCGAGCATGCGCCCGAGCAGCCCGCCCTTGGCGTTTTGCTGCTTCACCAGCAGCTTGACCGCGTCGGCGATGCCCTGGCCCTCGTTGGCGTACTGGCCAGTGATGGGTGCCTGCACGCCGACCAGCAGCGGCTCGGCGGCGGTGGCCGTGAGCGTCGCGGTGGCCAGCGCCATCAGGCCAGCGCCAACCAGCGGTTTGAAGCCCTGGGAGATGGATCGGAGTACGCTCATCGAAAGCCTCTCTGTGGTTGAAGTCGATGCCGCTCTGAGCGGCCGTCCACGACCGCGTGGCGGGGTTGGATCTGTCGTCACAAGACCTATCGTGCCAAGAGTCGTTCTCATGAGAAACGGCGGCCGCGATCGTCCCGGTTGAGAAAGGGTGCTATCCGCCCCATACAGAATCGCACTATGTTCTCCACAACGCTCGGCGTCAAACTCGATGCCGGTACCCACGAGCGCCTCAGACAAGCCGCTCTGGCTCTCGATCGCACGCCGGATTGGATCGTCGAGCAGGCCGTGCTCACGTATCTGGAGCAGCTCGATCCGGGAGGTGTGCCGCCCGCGGTGGCCGACGAAGACTGTGACGCTGCGGCAGCGCTGCTGCCGGGCAGCTCGCCCGAGCCGCCGCTGCCGGAGGGCAACCCACCGCCGCCGCGGGGCAATGCGGCGCAGCCGCCGGCCCCCGTGCCGTTCCTGGATTTCGCCGAAGGGCTACTGCCGCAATCGGTGCTGCGCGCGGCCATCACCGCGGCGACCCGCCGCCCGGAGCCGGAGTTGGTGCCGGTGCTGCTCGAGCAGGCCCGCTTGCCGGCCGGCCCTGCCCAGGCGGCGCACGATCTGGCCTTGCGCCTGGCAGGCCGGTTGCGCAGCCAAAGAGGCGCGAGCGGCCGCAGCGGCCTGGTGCAGGGCCTGCTGCAGGAGTTTTCGCTCTCGTCGCAGGAGGGCGTGGCCCTGATGTGCCTGGCCGAGGCCTTGCTGCGCATCCCTGACAAGCCCACGCG
>CAJDUZ010000164.1_pt1 | contig 10336 bp, 9 predicted proteins | sample 7391221 | NCBI WGS metagenome assembly CAJDUZ01 (sample SAMEA7055692, study PRJEB34461) | soil metagenome | biome: terrestrial ecosystem; feature: Peninsula; material: soil | place: Antarctica | collected 2016
GCCTTGAACAGCTTCGAGACCGGACACCCTTCCTTTGCCTTCGTGGCCGCCGCCTCGAACGACTTGGCGTCCGCGCCGGGGACCTTGGCCGATACGTCGAGATGCACCGCCGTGATCGTGAAGCCGCCCCCGTCGGGTTCCACCGTCACCGTTGCCGTTGTATCGATGCGCTCCGGCGTCAGTTTCGATTCGCCGAGCATCAGTGACAAGGCCATCGAAAAGCAACTCGCATGCGCGGCCGCCAGCAATTCTTCGGGGCTCGTGCCGTTGCGGCGCTCGAAGCGATTCTCGAACGTGTAGGGTGCGTTGTTGAATATTCCACTCTCGGCAGAGACTGTACCTTTACCGTTCTTGATGCCGCCTTCCCAAACGGCTGCCGCGTTGCGCTTCATAAGTCATCTCCTTGGACATCGGGTAATGTCAATGTAGCAGAGGCGCCTTTCACTCGAATAGACTGCCCGACGGGTATGGGAATGAACGTTTTTGTTGCGATGGGCTGTCGAAAGTATTTCGAATTTTCTTGATGCGCGATGGGGTAATTGAAATTACAGGCTCATGGTGAGAGTCTCATCTGCGGATGCGTTGCATCCGTGCGCGCCCGAAACGAAAGGAATACACCATGCTGACCCTGATCGAGGGGCTTCCAGACCACGTGATCGGCATCACGATCACCGACAAGCTGCGCGCCGACGATTACGAGAAGCGGCTCATCCCGCTGGTCAACGAGAGGCTGGACAAGCACGACAAGCTCGACTTCCTGTGTCGCATCGAGGGCGAATGGAAGGGCATGGAGGCTGGCGCGGCGTGGCAGGACGTCCGCCTGGGCTTGGGCAAGCTGGGCCACTGGGCGCGCGTGGCGGTCGTCAGTGACATCAAATGGCTGGAGAGCGCCATCAAGATGTTCCGGCTGTTCTCGCCCGGCGAACTCCGGCATTTCGACGGCGACGAGTACGAAGCCGCCAAGGCCTGGGTCTGCGAGCAGGATCGAGCCCGCATCGGCATGACGCTGGATACCGATAGCGGCATCCTGGTGCTCGAGCCTGCGTCGGACTCGGCCCTGAGCGAAGCCGACTTTGAGGCCGTCGCCAAGACGATCAGAGACTATCTCGAGGACCGAGACCGGCTTCGCGGCATCATGATTCGCACGCGACGTTTCCCGGGCTGGCAGAGCATCGGCGCCTTGTTCGCGCACCTGAAGTTCGTCAACCGTGTGCACGACAAGATCGGCAAGGTGGCGCTGGTCACCAACAGCCCGATGGGCTCGTTTGCCGATGTCGTGCTCGATCCGCTGATGAAGGCCGAGGTTCGCAAGTTCGATTACGACCAGGTCGACGAGGCCATGGCTTGGCTGAAAGATTGATCCTTTCCCCCGGCATCTTGAACTCGTCCACGAACGTGGGTTCGAGAGGCTTCGAAAATGCCGCGCGGGTGCTGACGATCCATCGCCGCGACGAGCTTGCTGCCATAGAGCTTGTAGGAAGTGGCTGTTTGAAGGTGGTTGAACGGCTCCGTGGTTGACGTTTACCGGAGGCGGTGTCGCTATGCGGCGGCGTTGTCTTGCGGCGTGGCGATCTTGTAAGGCCAAGCGCTTGCGTCCCGTGGCTTCCGCGTATGGCGTCAGCGGACCGGGGCTGCTCCTGTACTTTCCGATACGCAGCCAGCAGCAGCCGAAGCTGCGCGCCTTCATTGACTTCGCAAAGCAGGTCCTGAGAGTGCGCGATGCGTAGACGGCCTTGTCGGCGGCCCGCTCGTCGCATCGCCTATGTGGAGTGGGCGCGCAGCCACGCAATGATGTTCTCAGTCACCTCTCCACGATTGGTTTCGTTCAGAATCTCGTGGCGAGCGGCCGGGTACAGCGTGACGGTCACATCGACTATGCCCGCATCGCGGTAGCGCTGCCCCAACAAACGGACCAGTGCACCGCCACCCGCTAGCGGGTCGGCGTCGCCGGAGGCGATCAAGATGGGCAGGTCGCTGCGGATGCCCGCCAGCAACGCCGGATCGGCCAGCCGGTCCGCAGGCGCAAACAGCGACGCAATCACGTCGTCCGGCACGTCCCAACCGCACCACGGATCGGCGACGTAGGCATCGACCTCGGCGTTGTCGCGCGACAGCCATTCGTATCCGGTGCGATGTGCAAAGCCAGCGTTGAACGCCTCCAGCCCGGCGGGCGCGTCTGCTGGTGCATTGGCCATGCCGGCGGCCATCATGTCGAGGGCGGTCGATCCGGACAGAATCACACCCGACCATGTCGACGCGTGATCGACGATCGCCGCCTGCGCTGCAAACGAGCCCATCGAGTGCCCGAGCAGGAACAGCGGCAGGCTGCCCTGCTGCGCACGCAGCGCTGCCCCGAACTGGACGACGTCGGCGATCAACCCGCCGAACCCGGCCGGGCCAAGGTCACCCAGTCGGCCGTTGGCGGTGCGCCCGTGCCCACGATGATCGACGGCGTGAACCAGGAAACCAGCGGCATTCAGTGCCTTCGCAAAGCGGTCATAGCGTTCACCATGCTCGGCGAGCCCGTGGGCGATCTGCACCACTCCAGCAGGTGTGCCGGCAACATTGGTCCAGGCGTATGTGACAACCTTGGTGGCGTCCGCGTTCGAGACGAAGGAGGAGTTTGAAGTGCTCATCGCTCGATCTTGACATGGCGGCGGGCCTGGTGTCATCTGGGAGAATGGCACGGCGTCCGACACGAACTGTTCGCGACGCAGAGGGAGGCACCACGCCCATTCGGAAGGCCGCTGAGAAGGAAGGCCGTTAAGAAGTCCTTCAAGGCCATCGTTCGACGAAGGCCTCAAGCTCCGGCCTCCGGGTTCGTGGGGCACCTGGACGCGCGCCGCTCGATAGCGGATCAACGTCAGCCCGGAAACCGATCCACACCGTATGCCGCGACCTGCGGCAGGTCGCGGTGCAGGTTGGTGGTGGCTGCGTCGAGCGCGGCCCGGGTGTGACCATTGATGGTGACCCGGGCGCCCGCGCGCCCGAGCGTGCGGGCGATCTCAAGACCGATGCCGGCCGTCGAGCCCGTAGTCAGCGCGGTCCTGCCTGAAACCCCTGTGCGTCGGCCCGCTCTGACGCGGCATCTGGAGCTCTACTTCGGCGTACCCATCGCGCCGGGCTCCTGGCCCATGCCACCCGGCGAAGCGGGATGCGTCGTCATGTCATTGCGCTGCGACATCATGTCGTAGCACATCCGCTGCTGCTCGGTCATGGCGCTCATGTCCATCGTGCTGCCATCCTTATTTACCAACGTGCCGTTGTTCTTCATGGTGTGCGTCTCCATGAAGTTCTTGCATTGTTGTAGGGTCATCTGGGTATTGATCGTGCCGCTCTGCGTCGCCGAATTGGCAGTGGAAGTGCTCTGGGCGAAAGCGCCGCCTGCGGCCAGTGCCAGGCAGCTCGACAACAAGGTGGTGGTCATGATCTTCATGGTCGATCTCCGGTCTAAAGAATGAAAGTATGTCCATCGCGAATCGCTGGACACGCATTTGGAAAAGTATCGTGGCGCCGCCGTCCGAAGCTTGGAGGACATGGCCGCTCGACTGTGTCAGACGGAGGCGGGCAAGGCAGTGATCCGAGAAGCAAGCCGGGTCTTGGTGACCGTGAACGCAGGTGCCGCTGAAGAGGTTCACTCCGCAGCAGGCGCTAAGTGATCTCGGGGTTTACTCCGCAAGGCCGGGTCGGTGGCGCAGCGCGACCACGCAAGGCGACTGCGCCGGCTTCGGCGGTGGCGATCGCCTTGCTCCGCAAAGGGTTGGCGGCGTTGCACCGCACGGCAACGCTCAACACACAACGGCTGGAGACGACAATGCTGCGATGACAGCGAGATGTGAACGATGAACAGGACATCGCCGGGCGCGACACGCCACTTCTCGATGATCCGCGGCTTTCACATGGCCGACTTTTTCACGCTGGGCAATGCCGCATGCGGGGTGTTGTCGATATTTTTCGCGATGCGCTACACGACCAGCGCCATGCTGGCGGACTTCATGATCGCCGCGGCGTTGATACCGCTGGCCTTCGTCTTCGACGTGCTCGACGGACGTATTGCACGTTGGCGGCACCAGCATTCGGCACTTGGGCGCGAGCTCGACTCGCTGGCCGACATCATCTCGTTCGGTGTCGCCCCGGCCGCGCTCGGTTTCGCGGCAGGGCTGCAAGGCGCGTTCGACATCGCCGCACTGTGCTACTTCGTCTGCTGCGGCGTCAGCCGGCTGGCGCGCTACAACGTCACCGCCGAGAACCTTTCGGCTGGCGCCGACAAGGTAGCCTATTTCGAGGGCACGCCGATTCCGACCAGTGTTGTACTGGTCGCAGTGCTTGCAATAGCCGCATGGAACGGCGCGGTCGGGCCGGAACTGTGGGGCGGCGTGTTCGGCACGGGCACGCTGGCATTGCACCCGTTGAGCTTGCTGTTCGTGCTGTCGGGCTCGCTGATGGTGAGCAAGACGCTGCGCATTCCGAAGCTTTGAACCGCGACGACACGACGCATGGCAACCGCGTGAAGCGACCGACCGTCGGCCGGCGCGAGATCGCTCTTGCCGTAGTCGATGCGCACATCGATTTTCAAACGGTCCTTGTCGGCCAGCAGCTGCTTGATGCGGGCATCGAGCTCGAGGAATGGGCTTATCAGGATCAGGCGATCGCGCGCCGCCTTGATCGTGAATGCGTGGCATCGCCCGGGGCCGGGGCGAAGCTCGGCGCCGGCTGCGTGCGATCGGCTCGAACCCTGAAGCAAAGCCATCCGCTCACCCGTGCTTGCGGACCGCGCCTGGCTTCTTGATCTCGGTCTTCGCCTTGGCCTCGGTTTTCGAGGTCTCCCGATTGGCTTGTCCGTGACAGGCCCGACCGGCCTATGCCGCGGCGTCGGCGCGTCTCCGGCCTTGCGCGCTCACGATCTTCCTGATCAGCGGCGACAGCCAGATCAGCAGCGTGACGGCGCCCAGCGTCGCCGCGATCGGGCGCTCGAAGAAGGCGAGCGGGTCGCCGTCCGACTTGATCATCGACGAAACGAGGTTCTCTTCGAGCATGCCGCCGAGCACCACGCCGAGGATGAGCGGCGTGATCGGGAAATCGTTGGCTTCGAGCAGGTACGCCACGACGCCGGCGATCAGCATCAGGCCGACGTCGAACGCGATGTTGTTGATAGCGAATGAGCCCACCACGCAGAACAGCAGGATCACCGGCATCAGCACTTCGCGCGGCACCCGCAGGATGCGCTTGGCGGCCTTGATGCACATCCAGCCGAGCGGCAGCATGATCAGGTTGGCGATGATGAACAGCAGAAACACCGCGTAGATGTTCTGCGGGTTCGTCGTGAAGAGCGTCGGCCCGGGGTTCATGTTCTTCATGTACAGCACGCCGATCACGATCGCGGTGATCGAGTCGCCGGGGATGCCGAACACCAGCGCCGGGATCCACGCGCCGGCCAGCGCGCTGTTGTTGGCCGAACCGCTCTCGACGATGCCCTCGACGTGCCCGGTGCCGAACTTTTCGGGCTCCTTCGACAGTCGCTTGCTCATCGCGTATGCCATCCAGGCCGCGATGTCGGCGCCTGCGCCCGGCAGCGCGCCGACCAGCGTACCGAGCACGCTGCCGCGCAGGATCTGCTTCGGGTACTTCACCGCGAGCGCCCACATGCCCTTGAAGACGTTGCCGATCGGCCGGTCGACGATCAGACTCTCGTGCTCCATCGAAACGACGTAGCGGATGATCTCCGAGACCGCGAACATGCCGATCATCACCGGGATCAGGCCGACGCCGCCGAGCAGGTCGGTGTTGCCGAACGTGAAGCGCGGATACGCGGCCGGGTTGTTCAGCCCGATGCCGGCGATCAGCAGGCCCAGGAACAAGGTCACGAGACCCTTGAGCGGCCGGTCGCTCGAGATGAACACCGCGCAGGTGAGCCCCATCAGCACCAGCCAGAAGTATTCGAACGAGCTGAAGTGGAGCGCGAATTCGGCGAGCGACGGCGCCGCGACGATCAGCACCGCGGTGCCGAACAGGCCGCCGACCGCGGAAAAGACGAGGCCCGCGCCGAGGGCGAGTTCGGCCTGCCCTTTCTTCGTCATGGCGAAGGCTTCGTCGGTGTAGGCGGCCGACGCCGGCGTGCCCGGCATGCGCAGCAGGCAGCCCGGGATGTCGCCGGAGAAGATCGCCATCGCGGTGGCGGTGACGATCGCCGCGATCGCCGGAATCGGCGCCATGAAGAACGTGACCGGCACCAGCAGCGCGGTCGCCATCGTCGCTGTCAGGCCCGGAACCGCGCCGACGAAGAGCCCGAACAGCGAGGCGCCCAACATCACGACGATGTTGTGCGGCTCGAACACCATCGAGAAGGCCTGCAGCCAGGCTTCGCTCACCGGGCTACCACGCGATCGGTTGCAGCCAGCCCCAGGGCAGCGGCACCCGCAGCAGCTTGTAGAAGCAGAAATGGATCACCAGGGTCAGCACCAGCGCGAGCGGCACGATGCGCAGCGGCGGCACGCGCAGCACCCACATCAGTGCGGCGAGGTAGATCGTGCCGCTGACGACGAAGCCGAGCGTGTTCGCCGCGACGAGGTAGAGCACGTTCACGGCGACCAGCACGGCGAAGCCGAGCACCTGGCGCGGCGAGCGCGACCACTCCGGCCAGGCCAGCCAGGGCACGGCGCCGGGAGCCGATGCCCGCGCCAGCAGCGCGCGTACAAAGAGGATGAGCCCGAAGACCGCGAAGCCGACGCCGAGCACACCGGGGAACAAGGCTGGCCCGACACGCTGCCCCGGCATTGCTGGAAAGCCCTGCACGTGGATCAGCAGCGCGCCGCCCAACAGCACCAGCAGCGCGCCCCAGATCGCGTCGTTGAACTTCATGAAGCGGCCGAAATCTTCGCCGCTGCGATACACGACACCGAAGCCGCGCGCGGTCATGAAGTCCTTGTAGTCCTTGCTCGCGGCGATCTTGCCGATCGCAGCGACGAGCCTGGCCTGGACGTCGGGGGCAATGCCCTTCGGCGCCGCGATGCCGCGCCAGGCGCCGATGGTCCAGTCGCTGCCGGTCGCGGCCTTCAGGGTCGGCACGTTCGGGTACAGCGCGGCCGCCGTCTCGTTCATCACCGCGAGGCTTTTCACCTTGCCGGCGTCGATCAGCGAACGTGCTTCGGGCAGCGAACACGGCACGACCTCGACGCCGCCGGCAACCAGATCCTGCAGCCCGGGCGCGGCGCCGTTCGACGGGACCCACGGCGCAGCGGCCGGGTCGACCTTGAGGTCTTTCAGCATCCCGGCGATCGCAAGATGCCAGATGCCGCCCTGGCCGGTGCCCGAGGCCTTGAACTTGCCCGGGTTGGCCTTGATCGCGGCGACCAGGTCGTTGGCGGTCTTGTAGGGCGAATCGGCACGCACCTGCAAGCCGGCCGGGTCGAAATTGACGAGCCCGATCGGCACGAACGAGGCCCCTGACAGATCGGTCAGTCCCTGCCAGTGCATCATGCCGATCTCGACCGTGATCAGGCCGATCGTGTAGCCGTCCGGAGCCGCCGATGCGATCGCCTGGTGGCCGACGACGCCGCTGCCGCCGGTGCGGTTCACGACGTTGATCGGCTGGCCCAGGTCTTTCTCGAGCAGCGAGGCGATGATCCGGGCCGTCGCGTCGGTGCCGCCGCCTGCGCCCCATGGCACGATCAAGGTGATCGGACGCTCGGGCCACGCGGCCTGCGCCGCGCCGGCTGCCAGCGCGAGGACCGCAGCGGCGACGCCGCAAAGAAGGGTTCTGCGTGATGTCATGGCGGGGTCTTTCGTCGAGGGTTGACGGGGAGCACGCCGGGCGATCCTGTCGCTGCGCGCTCGTTCGTGGCCTGTGCGAATGCCGACTGTGCCCAAGCCCGCCCTGCGTTGCCACCCGGGCGGACCCTTAATCACGTTGTCAACGGCTCGTCCGCGGCGCATGATCACGGCGCGAACAGACGATGAAGACTGGCGAACCGGAGGCTGCGATGAATCGGGTCAGCAAGCGCCACCCCGACACCTGGAGCGGCGCCGACTACGCGCAACACTCGAGCCTGCAGGAGGCGATGGCCGTGCAGGCGCTGGGCCTGCTCGACCTGCGCGGCAACGAGCGCGTGCTCGACATCGGCTGCGGCGACGGCCGCATCAGCGCGCGCATTGCCGCGCAGCGGGTGCCGCAGGGCTCGGTGTGCGGCACCGATGCGTCGGCCGACATGATCGCTTTCGCGCAGCGCGAACACGGCGCGGTGCCGAACCTGCAGTTCTCCACCATCGATGCGCGGCAATTGCACTTCGACGCCAGCTTCGATGCGGCGGTGTCGTTCAACGCCTTGCATTGGGTGCCTGACTTGCTGCCGGCGCTGCTTGGGCTGCGCGCCGCACTGCGCCCCGATGGCAAAGCCTGGGTGCGGCTCGTCACCCAAGGGCCGGTGATCAGCCTGGAGGCCGTCGCCGAGAAGGTGCGACATGAAGCGGCATGGGCGCCTCTCTACGTGGGCTTCGACGATCCGTATCTGCGGCTCGGGCCGGAGCAGGTGGCGACGCTGGCGTCGAGCGCGGGGCTTGGTGTGCTGAGCCTGCACACGCGGCTTGCGCAGTGGGATTTCGGCAGCCGCGCCGCGCTGTTCGGCTTTTGCAGCGCGGGCTTCGGCGCGTGGACCCACCGGCTGCCGCAGGAGCGGCGCGACGATTTCGTCGGCGAGGTGCTCGACCACTACGTCGCCACCCGCGAAGGCGTGGCGCCGACGGTGTTTCGCTACTATCAGACCGATCTGGCACTGACAGTGACCTGAACCGAGGAACTGCTTCACCAAGCCGCGATGCTGACGCTCTATTCGTACCCCAGCCTGTTCGGCGTGGCCGACAACAACGGCTATGGTCTGAAAGTCTTTGCATTCCTGCGGCTGGCCGGCGTGGCATTCCAGCACGAGCACATCTTCGATGCTTCGGAGGCGCCCCGCGGGCAGTTGCCGTACATCGACGACGACGGCTACATCCTGGGCGACAGCGAGGCCATCATCGCGTATGCCATCACCAAGTACCGACTGACGATCGATGCCGCGTTGACCGACGCGCAGCGACGCACGAACCTGCTGGTCACGCGGCTGCTCGACAACCTGTACTGGGTGATGTCGTACTCACGCTGGAAAGACGAACGCTACTGGCCGGCATTTCGGGATGCCCTGCTGCGTGAGCACCCACGGCTAAGCGAAGAGGGCTTGCTGAAGGCCAGGGAACACAACGCATTGCGCTACCACTACCAGGGCATCGGACGTTACCAGCCCGACGCCGTGATGGCTCGAGGCCAGGCCGACCTGCAGGCCATCGCCGGCCTGGTGCCCGAATCCGGCTATGTGCACGGCGATCAGCCGGGCAGCATCGACGCGGGCATCTACGGCTTCATCGCCAACATCCATTTCTACGACATCGACACGCCGCTGAAGCAGTTCGTCGAGTCGCGAGCGTCCCTTGTGCGTCACTGTTGCTCGCTGCATGCGGCTGTGAGCGAAGCCGCCCCGCCGGCGGTCTAGCCGCGCGGGTGCCGCGGCGGATACCGCGGCTGCACGATCCAACTGCGCCATTCATGCCGCTGTCATGCAGTAACCTGATCGACGGACGCCATTCATGGCGGGCGCGGCAGGAGCCGTGCAGGGAGCCGTGCAAACTGCGCGAGTTCGGGGGCGGGGAGTATCAAGAACATGAAGAGCGCACTCTTCGTTGATTTCGACAATGTGTTCTCGCAGTTGCGACAGTTGCAACCCGACGCCGCCGAGCGATTCGCTCGCCATCCATCGGAGTGGATCGGCTGGCTGAGCAGTTCCCTGGCCCTACCGGAGCCGCACCAGGAGGGTGAGCGTCGCCGATTGCTGGTGCGGCGCTGCTACCTCAATCCCAACTGGTACCAGAACTATCGCCACGCATTCCTGCGCGCGGGGTTCGAGATCGTCGACTGCCCGCCGGTGACCAGCCAGGGCAAGACCAGCACCGACATTCACATGGTGCTGGACATCGTCGACCTGCTCCAGCACGAAACACGCTGCGACGAGTTCATCGTGTTCTCGGCAGACGCCGACTTCACACCGGTCTTGCGCAAACTTCGCCGCTACGACCGGCGCACAACCGTGCTGGCGATCGGCTTCCCGTCGGCTGCATATCAGGCGTCTGCTGATCTGTTGATAGACGAGCGGGTTTTTCTTCGAGAAGCGCTTGGCCTCGGTCCGGCCAGCGCGGAAGTCTCGGGTGGTCACAACGGGCCGTCAGCTGAAACGAGGGATCCACGTATCGCCGACGGCAAGCAGGCGGTGGCGGAGCAGAAGGCAACGAGTGCGGCCGTCGCGGCGCCCAA
>CAJDUZ010000106.1_pt1 | contig 10297 bp, 11 predicted proteins | sample 7391221 | NCBI WGS metagenome assembly CAJDUZ01 (sample SAMEA7055692, study PRJEB34461) | soil metagenome | biome: terrestrial ecosystem; feature: Peninsula; material: soil | place: Antarctica | collected 2016
AATCGCCGCCGTCAACGTCGTCTTGCCGTGGTCAACGTGCCCGATCGTGCCCACGTTCACGTGCGGCTTGGTGCGCTCGAATTTGCTTTTTGCCATTTCGCTACTCCGTATCAAAGAAGGGCCCGCGCCGCGATGCCCTCCGCCTTGCCGACTCGACCCGATGAATTGTGCAAACCGTTGGTGCCCATGGCGCGGATCGAACGCGCGACCTCTCCCTTACCAAGGGAGTGCTCTACCACTGAGCCACATGGGCGATCGATACTGGCTTGCGACCGGCGGGCGCAAGCCACTGTCGACCTGGGTGGAGCGGGAGACGAGACTCGAACTCGCGACATTTTGCTTGGAAGGCAAAAGCTCTACCAACTGAGCTACTCCCGCGCTTGTGAGCGCCGGGCATGCCCGGCAACAAAAAAACGAAAGACAACGTTGGAACCCGGGTCGTCTGGTGGAGGGGGCTGGATTCGAACCAGCGTAGGCGTAAGCCAACAGATTTACAGTCTGCCCCCATTAACCACTCGGGCACCCCTCCGAGACGAACCGGTGATTCTAGCACGGCGCTCAGCCTGCATCGACCGCCCACCAGTCGACGAGTTCCTGCGTGAGAGCGAAATGGCTGACGTCGGCCATGAACTCGCGGTGAAAGTCGTAGGCGGGGTGGCGCGTGCTGAACGTGCGCGGCCGGGTCGAGTCCGTCGGGCACGCCTGCGCAAAGAAGGCTTGCGCTGCCGAGCCCCACAGAAAGAACACCGGCGGATTGCTGTCCCGGCATAGCAACTCGACAATTTGTCTAGTAAGCGCTTGCCAACCACAACGCGCATGACTGCCCGCGCGGCCGACCTCGACCGTCAACACCGGGTTCAGCAGCAACACGCCCTGGCGCGCCCAGGCCTCGAGCGAGCCGCTGGCCGGCGCGGCGAAGCCCGGCCGGTCGCGTGCCAGCACCTCGAAGATGCGCGCCAGCGAGCGCGGCCGGCCGTGCGCCGCCGAAAAAGCCAGGCCGTCGGCGTGGCCGGCGCCCGGGTACGGGTCCTGGCCGAAGACGACGACGCGCGCCGCCGCCGGCGGCACCAGCCGCAGCGCGCGAAACGGGTCGTCCGGCGCGATCGGCCGCGTGCCCGAGACCTCGCGCACGCAGCGCACCACATGCTGCTGCAATTCGTCGGTCCAGCCCGGCAGCGCGTCGCGCCACTCGTGCGGCAGGCTCTCGAACGCGGCGGGCAGGTCGTCGGCGGTCACGCGAACAGCGACGCCAGCGCCGCGCCGGGATCGGGCGCACGCATGAAGGCTTCACCGACGAGAAACGCATCGACGCCGGCCGCGCGCAGCCGCTGGACATCGGCCGGGACCAGAATGCCGCTCTCGGTCACCGGCAAGCGCCCGGGCGGCATGCCGTCCAGCAGCGCCAGCGTCGTCGCCAGGTCGACCTCGAAGGTACGCAGGTTGCGGTTGTTGATGCCGACGAGCGGTGTCGCGAGCCGCAGCGCGCGGCCCAGTTCGGCGGCGTCGTGAACCTCGACCAGGACAGCCATGCCGAGCGCCTGCGCCTGAGCCTCGAAGTCGGCGAGCCGCGCGTCGTCGAGTACCGCGGCGATCAGCAAGATGCAATCGGCGCCGAGCGCGCGCGACTCGAAGACCTGCCACGCGTCGACGACGAAGTCCTTGCGCAGCACCGGCAGCGCGCAGGCCGCGCGCGCTTCTTCGAGACAGGCCGGCGCACCTTGAAAGAACTGCCGATCGGTGAGCACGCTCAGCGCCGCCGCGCCATGGCGTTCGTAGCTGGCGGCGATCTCCGACGGCACGAAATCGTTGCGCAAGACGCCCTTGCTCGGGCTGGCCTTCTTGATCTCGGCGATCACCGCGGCCTGCCCGCCTGCAATGCGGCGCCGCAGCCCGCCGACGAAATCGCGCACATCGCGACGCGCCTCGGCATCGCGGCGCGTGGCTGCGAGACTGCGCTCGCGCTGCGCCGCGCGCACCTCCTCGTGCTTGACGGCGACGATGCGCTGCAGGATGTCGTTCATCGCTCGGCCCCCGGGTGGCTTCGGGCGTGGCGATGGACGCTCGCCGGCGCACGGCCCGGCAATGCGCGCGGCCTCATGGCGCGGCCAGCGCCTGCGTGCGCGCGATGAACTGGCGCATCTTGGCCTGCGCGGCGCCCGACACGAGCGCCTCGCGCGCCATCGCCATGCCCGCGGGCAGGTCGGCCGCGACATCGGCAGCGTAGAGCGCCGCGCCGGCATTGAGCAGCACGACGTCGCGCAGCGGCCCGCCGGCACCGGCCAGCACCGACTCGAGCATCGCCAGCGACTGTCCCGGGCCATCGACGCGGAACGCCCGGTTGCTGGCCATCGTCAGGCCGAAATCCTCGGGGTGGATCTCGTACTCGCGGATCGCGCCGTCCTGCAACTCGCCGACCATCGTCGCGGCGCCGAGCGAAATCTCGTCCATGCCGTCCTTGCCGTAGACGACGAGCGCGTGCTCGGCGCCCAGCCGCTGCAGCGCCCGCACCTGGATGCCGACCAGGTCGGGGTGGAACACACCCATCAGGATGTTGGGCGCGTCGGCCGGATTGGTCAGCGGCCCGAGGATGTTGAAGATCGTGCGCACGCCGAGCTCGCGCCGCACCGCGGCAACGTTCTTCATCGCCGGGTGGTGATTGGGCGCAAACATGAAACCGATGTTGGTGTCGGCAATGCAGCGGCTGATCGCCGCAGGCGACAGCGACAGCGGCATGCCCATCGCCTCGAGCACGTCGGCGCTGCCCGACTTGCTGGAGACGCTGCGGTTGCCGTGCTTGCTGATGCGCGCCCCGCAGGCCGCGGCGACGAACATCGAGCAGGTCGAGATGTTGAAGGTGTGCGAGCCGTCGCCGCCGGTGCCGACGATGTCGACGAGGTGACGCCGGTCGGCCACTTCGACCTTGGTCGAGAACTCGCGCATCACCTCCGCAGCCGCCGTGATCTCGCCGATCGTCTCCTTCTTGACGCGCAGGCCGACCAACACCGCGGCCATCATCACCGGCGACATCTCGCCGCTCATGATGCGGCGCACGACCGCGAGCATTTCGTCGTGGAAAATTTCGCGGTGTTCGATGGTGCGGGTCAGCGCGTCGAGGTTGGTGATCGTCATCAGGCTCTCCGGGATGTTCGTTGGGGCGCGGCGGCCAGGACGGCGCGGCTCAGGCGTCGAGGAATTCGCGCGCGGCAGCGATCGCGCGGTCGATGCCGGCGGCGTCGACGTCAAGATGGGTCGCGAAACGCAGGCGCTGCTTCTGGCCGTACAGCGCGCCGGTGGCGAACACACCGCGCGACTTCAGGTGGTCGAGCAAGCCGGCAGCGCGCTGGCCATGCACATCGGCAAACACGATATTGGTCTGCGGCGGCTCGAGCGCCACGCCCGGCAGACCTTGCAGCCCGGCGGCCAGCCGCCTGGCCAGCAGGTGGTCCTCGGCCAGGCGCTCGACGTGGTGGTCGAGCGCATGCAGCGCAGCCGCGGCGAGCACGCCGGCCTGGCGCATGCCGCCGCCCAGCATCTTGCGCCAGCGATGCGCACTGCGGATCAGCGCGTTCGAGCCCAGCAGCGCCGAGCCGACCGGTGCGCCCAGGCCCTTCGAGAAGCACACCGAGACGCTGTCGAAGGGCGCCGCGATCGCGCGCGCGTTGGCCGCGACATCCCCGCCGAGCGCAACCGCCGCATTGAAGAGCCGCGCGCCATCGAGATGCGTTGCGAGCCCGCGGCGGCGTGCCAGCGCGGTGGCCTCGACCAGATAGTCGGGAGGCAGCACCTTGCCGCCGAGGGTGTTTTCGAGACACAGCAGCCGCGAGCGCGCGAAGTGCGCGTCGTCGGGCTTGATCGCGGCTTCGATGTCGGCCAGGGCCAGGCTGCCGTCCGGCTGGTGCTCGAGCGGCTGCGGCTGCACGCTGCCGAGCACCGCGGCGCCGCCGCCTTCCCAGCGGTAGCAGTGCGCCATCTGGCCGACCAGGTATTCATCGCCGCGAGCGCAGTGGCTCATGATCGAGACCAGGTTGCTTTGCGTGCCGCTGGCGACGAACAGCGCCGCCTCCTTGCCGAGCAAGGCAGCGATGCGGCGCTGCAAGGCGCCGACCGTCGGGTCGTCGCCGAAGACATCGTCGCCAACCTCGGCTGCGGCCATCGCCACGCGCATCGCCGCGGTCGGCCGGGTCACGGTGTCGCTGCGCAGGTCGACGACCGGGCTGCGCTCGCGCCGCGCCGTCCCCGAACCGCTCTGGGTGGACGTCATCGTGTCAACTCCAGGAAGTTCTTCAGCATCGCGTGGCCGTGCTCGCTCAGGATCGATTCGGGGTGGAACTGCAGGCCTTCGAGCGGCGTCTTCGTTGCCGCCAGTTCGCGATGGCGCACGCCCATGATCTCGCCGTCCTCGGCGCTGGCGCTGACCTCGAGCGCGGCCGGCAGGCTGGCGCGCTCGAGCGCCAGCGAGTGATAGCGGACCACGCTGAAGCTTTGCGGCAGCGCACGGTACAGGCCGCGCCCGTCGGTCGTGATGCGCTCGCTCTTGCCGTGCTTCTGGGTCTGCGCGCGAACGACACGGCCGCCGAGCGCCGCGCCGATCGCCTGGTGGCCCAGGCAGATGCCCAGGATCGGCAGCTTGCCGGCGAACGCGTCGATCGCGGCGACGCAGATGCCGGCCTCGGCCGGCGTGCACGGCCCGGGCGACAGCACCAGTGCCGACGGCTGCAGTTCTCGAATGCCGGCCAGCGTGAGCTCGTCGTTGCGAAAGACGCGCACCTCCTGGCCGAGTTCGCCGAAGTACTGCACCAGGTTGTAGGTGAAGCTGTCGTAGTTGTCGATCATCAGCAGCATGCGAATCTCCGCCCCGCGCCACGCGCCTGTGGGTTGAGCCAATGCATTAGAACCCCTCCTCGACCAGTTCGGCGGCACGGATCAGCGCGCGCGCCTTGGCCTCGGTCTCGCGCCACTCCATCTCAGGCACCGAATCGGCGACGACACCGGCGGCGGCCTGCACATGCAGCGTCTGCTCCTTGACGATGCCGGTGCGGATCGCGATCGCCACGTCCATGTCGCCGGCGAAGCTCAGGTAACCCACGGCGCCGCCGTAGATGCCGCGCTTGACCGGCTCGAGCTCGTCGATGATCTGCATCGCGCGGATCTTCGGTGCGCCGGTCAGGGTGCCGGCCGGGAAGGTCGCCCGCAGCACGTCGAGGCTGCTCATGCCGGGCTGAAGCACGCCCTCGACATTGCTGACCAGGTGCATCACGTGCGAATAACGCTCGACCGCGAAAGCCTCGGTCACCTTGACAGTGCCGGTCCGGGCGATCCGGCCGATGTCGTTCCTCGCCAGGTCGATCAGCATCAGGTGCTCGGCGCGCTCCTTCGGGTCGCCGCTCAGTTCGGCCTCGAGCTGTCGGTCCTGCTCGGGCGTCGCGCCCCGCGGCCGGGTGCCCGCCAGTGGCCGGATCGTCACCTTGTCGCCCTCGGCGACATGTTCGTGGCGCACCAGGATCTCGGGCGACGCGCCGACGATCTGGAACTCGCCCATGTCGTAGAAGTACATGTACGGCGACGGGTTGAGCGAGCGCAGCGCCCGGTACAGGCTCAGCGGCGACTCGGTGTAGCGCTTGCTCAGGCGCTGCCCGATCTGCACCTGCATCATGTCGCCGGCAGCAATGTAGTCCTTGGCCTTGCGCACTGCGGCGAGGTAGTCGGGCTTCGCGAAGCCGCGCTCGACGCGGTGCGCTTGTCCGCGCCGGACCGCCGGCGCGCTGACGCTGTAGCGCAGCTTGTCGCCCAGTTCGGCCAGCCGGCGCCTGCCGCGGGCGAACGCCTCCGGCTCGCCCGGGTCGGCGTAGACGATCAGGTAGAGGCGCCCCGAGAGGTTGTCGACCACCGCAAGCTCCTCGCACTGCAGCAGCATGATGTCGGGCGTGCCGAGCGGGTCGGGCAGTGCGGCATGGGCCTCGGAGCGCGCGAGCTTCGGCTCGATGTAGCGCACCGTGTCGTAGCCGAAATAGCCGGCCAGGCCGCCGCAAAAGCGCGGCAGCCCGGGGCGCAGCGCGACCTTGAAGCGCCCCTGGTATGCGGCGATGAAGTCGAGCGGATTGCCGGCGTGGGTTTCGACGACTTCGCCGTCGGTCACGACCTCGGTGTCGAAGCCGCTGCTGCGCAGCAGCGTTCGCGCCGGCAGGCCGATGAACGAGTAGCGCCCGAAGCGCTCGCCACCGACGACCGATTCGAGCAGGAAGCTGTGTCTGCCGCCGCCGGTGTACGCAAGCTTCAGATACAGCGACAGCGGTGTTTCCAGGTCGGCGAACGCCTCGACGATCAGCGGAATGCGGTTGTAGCCCAGCGCGGCAAGGCTCTTGAACTCGAGTTCGGTGATCATGGTTCGGCCCTCCACAGGCCGGCGGGCGCTCGAGCCCACCTCAACAATTGCTGCGATGGCAATGTGCCACCGGTGGAGCCGGCATCAGGCGACGCCGGCGCGGCAAGACAGGCTCAGGCGAGCCGTGGGCAGGCCCGCCAGGGCCAGGCTCCCCGGTCCAGCGACCTGCAGGCGATCTTGCGCGGAACGAACATCGGGGCAGTGTAGCAGCCGCGGCGGCCGCGAGCCTGCACGAGGCCGGTCAGAGCCCGAGGCGGCGCAGGCGGGCGCGCAGCGCGGCAATCTCGTCGAGCAGGTCGAGCGCCAGGGCGACGCCGGGCGGATTCAGTTCGAGATCGTGCGTCAGCCGCAATGCGCGCGTCGCGCGTTGCAAGGAATAGCCGGTGAAGCGCCACTCCTGCGGCGTCTCGCCGATCGGCTCGAGCACGCCCTCGACCACCAGCACCTGGATCTGGGCCTCGCTCACGTTGCAGGCGCGGCACAGCTCGAGCAGGCTCAGCCGCAGTTCTTCCTCGACGACCGCGCCGTGCGCGGACGATGCAGGGTAGTCGTTCATGCGCTCATCCTCCAGCGCGCGGATTGAAGTCGAAGGCCTGCGCCATCGCGCGATAGGCGTCGCGATGGCGCTCGCTGTCGGCCGGCGGCAAGGCGATGGCGAGCACCGCGTAGAGGTCACCGGGCGTGCGGCCCGGGATGCCGCGGCCTTTCAGGCGCAGCTTGCGCCCGGCCGCCGAGCCCGGTGGCACCTTCAGCTCCAAGGTACCGTCGGGCGTCGGCACGTTGACCTCGGCGCCGAGCGCAGCCTCCCAGGGGCTGAGCGGCAGGTCGACGTAGACATCGCGGCCGTCGACGCGAAAACGCGGATCCGGGTTGAACTCGATTTCGAGGTAGAGGTCGCCGGCCGGGCCGCCGCCGAGCCCCGGCCCGCCCTGCCCGGCCAGGCGCAGGTGCTGGCCGGCGCGGATGCCCTTCGGAATGTTCACGTCAAGCCGCCGCTCCTGCGTCGACAGGCGACCCTGGGCATCGAGCGCCGGCATGCGCAAGGAGATGCTGCGCTGCGCGCCGTGGTAGGCGTCCTGGAGGTCGATCAGCACCTTGGCGTGATGGTCCTCGCCGTGCATCTGCGCACGCCGGCCCGGTCCGCCTGCTCCGCCTCCCCCGCCTGCCCCGCCCGCCTGGCGCGCCTGGCGGCCAAACAGCGCCTCGAAGAAATCGCTGGCGTCGAAGCCCTCGCCGAAACCGCCCGGCGCCTCGCCGCCACGGCCGCTGAACTCGAAACCGGCGTCCCAGCCGGGCGGCGGCGGCTGGAAATCCTGGCCGGCCTGGTACTGGCTGCCGATCTGGTCGTAGGCGGTGCGCTTCTCCGGGTCCTTCAGCACCTCGTTGGCTTCGTTCAACTCCTTGAAACGTGCCTCGGCGTCGGGCAGCTTGCTGACGTCGGGGTGGTACTTGCGCGCGAGCTTGCGGTAGCTGCTCTTGATCTCCTCCTGCGTCGCGGTGCGCGGCACGCCGAGCGTCTCGTAGTAGTCCTTGAACTTCATCGTGGTCCCGGCTGCGTTTGACGAATGCGTGGCTCAGTGACGGTGCGCGGCCGCCGGCTCGCAGGGCGCGGCATCGCACGCGGTCGTGAACGGCGCGTTGACGACCTGCAGTGTGACGTGGCCGATGCGAAAACGCTCGAGCAGCTTTTGCGTCGCCGCCTGGAGGAAGGCGTCGCCCGGATGGCCGCCCGGCATCACGAGTTGCGCGGTCAGCACATTCTGCGACGTCCCGGCGGCCCAGACATGCAGATCGTGCACGTGGGCAACGCCGGGCAGCGTCTCGAGTTCACGGCGCACCGCGTGCAGGTCGATGTGCTGCGGCACGCCGTCGAACAGCAGGTGCAGCGACTGGCGAAACAGGCCCCAGGTGGCGATGACGATGAAGGCGGCGATCAAGAGGCTCGCGACCGGGTCGACCCACTCCCAGCCGAACCAGTAGGCGAGCGCGCCGGCCACGACGACGCCGACCGAGACCAGCGCGTCGGCGGCCATGTGGAGGAAGGCGCCGCGGATATTGAGGTCGTGCTGGCCGCGCATGAAGAGCGCCGCGGTGCCGAGATTGACGACGATGCCGATGCCGGCGACGATCATCACCGTCAGCCCCGGCACCGGCGGCGGCGCGCCGATGCGACTGATCGCCTCCCAGCCGAGCGAGCCCATCGCCACCAAGAGGATCACCGCGTTGCTGAACGCCGCCAGGATCGATGCCCGCGTGCGGCCCCAGGTGTAGCGTGCGGTCGGGCGCAGCTTGCCGGCGAGCACCGCGCCCCAGGCGAGTGCCAGCCCGGCGACGTCGCTCAGGTTGTGGCCGGCGTCGGCGAGCAGCGCCAATGAATCGACCTGCCAGCCGTAGAACGCCTCGATTGCGACGAATGCGACGTTCAGGCCGATGCCGATGACGAAGGCGCGGCTGAAGTCGCCGCCGGCGTGGTCATGTGCGTGGACCGCGCTCATGCGGCAGACCTGTCGGCTTGAACCGGAGCGGCCCGGCGGGGGCTCACTGGACTGCCTTTGCGCGGCGCAATGCGCTTGCAGCGGTCACCGCTCATGCAACGGGGGTGGCCCCGCCGGATGCGCCAGCGCCGCGCGCATCGAGTCGATGACCGCCTTGTAGTCGGCCGCGCCGAAGATCGCGCTGCCGGCCACGAAGGTGTCGGCGCCGGCGTCGGCGGCGGCGCGGATGTTGTCGATCTTGATGCCGCCGTCGACCTCGAGCCGGATGTCGCGGCCGCTTTGCTCGATGATGCGACGCACGCGCTCGATCTTGCGCAGTGCCGCCGGGATGAAGCTCTGGCCGCCGAAGCCCGGGTTGACGCTCATCACGAGGACCAGGTCGACCTTGTCGAGGACCCATTCGAGCACGTCGAGCGAGCTGGCCGGATTGAAGACCAGCCCGGCCAGGCAGCCGGCATCACGGATCGCCTGCAGGCTGCGGTCGACATGGCGGGTCGCCTCCGGGTGGAAGCTGATCCGATCGGCCCCGGCCTCGGCGAAAGCCTGCGCCAGCGCATCGACCGGCTCGATCATCAGGTGCACGTCGATCGGGACGGCGCTGCCATCGGCCCGCACGGCGTGCGGGCGCAGGCTCTGGCAGACCATCGGTCCGATCGTCAGGTTGGGCACGTAATGGTTGTCCATCACGTCGAAATGGATCCAGTCGGCGCCGGCGGCGATGACGTCGCGCACCTCGTCGCCGAGCCGGGCGAAATCGGCGGAGAGGATGCTCGGGGCAATGCGGTAGCTCGGCATGGCGGGCGACAAGGAGGACAACTGTCATTCTATGGACAGGGGGATGGCGCCGCGCCCGAAGGGCCACCCGCACAGCCGGGCATGGCGCTGCCGCGGCCCGCGCGGTCCGCGCGAGCGGAAGCTCACGCGAGGCTGCGCGGCGCTCGCTCGAGGTGGCTGCCTAGAATCGGCCTCATGGCCAGACCCGAATTCAGCAGCAGCGTCATCGTGCGCCACCTTCCCGAGCAGTCGGACGTACAGGCCGGCCAGTACGCGTTTGCCTATACCGTGACGATACGCAACAGCGGCGACGTGACGGCGCAGCTGATCGCCCGCCGCTGGGTCATCACCGACGCCAACGGCCACGTCGACGAAGTGCGCGGCCTTGCGGTGGTCGGCCACCAGCCGGTGCTCAAGCCTGGCGAAAGCTTCGAATACACGAGCTGGACACGGTTGGCGACGCCGCACGGCACGATGCGCGGCACCTACTTTTGCATGACCGAGAATGCCCAGCCGTTCGAAGCGCCGATCGCCGAATTCGGCCTGACGCTCGCCTCCGCGCTGCACTGACCCTCGGGCTCGCCGCCTGCCGGGCACGGATGTCCCGCGGCAGAAGATGAAACCGGCGCCGGCTCAGCGCGCCGCG
>CAJDUZ010000115.1_pt1 | contig 10230 bp, 8 predicted proteins | sample 7391221 | NCBI WGS metagenome assembly CAJDUZ01 (sample SAMEA7055692, study PRJEB34461) | soil metagenome | biome: terrestrial ecosystem; feature: Peninsula; material: soil | place: Antarctica | collected 2016
GGCAGGAAGGCGCCCTCGCCGGCCGGCAGGTTGTCGACGTGGCTGTCCGTCGAGTAGCGCAGCACCAGGCCGTCGACGACCAGCTCGCGCTCGATGCGCGCGATCGTGGCGCGCACCCGCGCATCGTCGGGTGGCAGAAAGCCGACCAGCGGGATCAGCAGCAGACTCGCGTCGAGTTCCTGCGCACCGTAATACTGCACGAAGGTGTTGCGCTTCACGTCGAAGCCGCGCTCGCAGACCTGCTTGTGGATCTGCTCGCGCACCCCGCGCCAGACATCGACCGGACCTTTCAGCCCGAAACGCTCGACGGCCTTGACCGCGCGGTCGAATGCCACCCAGGCCATCACCTTCGAATGCGTGAAGTGCTGGCGCGGACCACGGATCTCCCAGATGCCTTCGTCCGGATCCTGCCAGTGCGCCTGCAGGAATTTCAGCAGCACCAGCTGGATTTCCCAAGCGTGATGCGCGGTGTCGATGCCCGCGGCACGCGACAGATGCAGCGAATCCATCACTTCGCCGTAGACGTCGAGCTGGAACTGGTGTGACGCCGCGTTGCCGACGCGCACCGGTGCGGCATTGCCATAGCCCGGCAGCCAGCTCAGTTCCGTCTCCTCGAGGCGGCGCTCGCCGATCACGCTATAGAGGATCTGCATCGCCTCGGGCGCGCCGGCCACCGCGCGCAGCAGCCACTCGCGCCACGCCACCGCCTCGTCCGTGTAGCCGGCCAACAGCAAGGCATTGAGGGTGTAGGTGGCGTCGCGCAACCAGCAATAGCGGTAGTCCCAGTTGCGCACGCCGCCGCTCTGCTCGGGCAGCGAAGTGGTCGGCGCGGCGACGATGCCGCCGGTCGGTGTGTAGATCAGCGCCTTCAAGGTGATCAGCGAACGCAGCACCGCATCGGACCAGCGGCCCTTGTAGGTGCTGCGCCCCGACCAGTCGCGCCAATACCGTTCGGTGGCCACCAGCGCCTGCTCGGCATCGAGCGCCGGCGGCGCCGGTTTCCACGACGCCCGATAGTTCAAGACGAAGGGGATGCGCTCGCCGGCGCGCAGGTCGAAGTCGGCAACGGTCTTCAGGTCGGCGCCACGCGTGGCGACGCGCGAATGCAATTCCAATGTGTGCGGCCCGGCAGTGGCCATCAGCCGGCCTTGGGTGCGGCGCACCCAAGGCACATCGGATCCGTAATCAAACCGGATGACGAGTTCCATGCGCATGTGCACCTCGCCGCGCAGCCCTTCGGCGATGCGCACGACGTCCCAGCGCTTGCCCGAGACCACCATGAAGTCGGTCAGGCGCACCGCGCCGTCGGCGCAGTCGAATTCGGTCTCCAGCACGATGCTGCCGTCCCGGTAGCGGCGCCGCGTCGCGATCGGCTTGGTGGCCGGCGCGATCAGCCAGCGGCCGTTGTCGGGCGAGCCGAGCAGCGCCGCAAAGCACGCGCCCGAATCGAAGCGCGGCACGCACAGCCAGTCGATCGAGCCGTCACGGCCGACCAGGGCCGCGGTGTGGCCATTGCCGATCAGCCCATAGTCTTCTATCGGCAGCGGCATCGATGTGAGTGGCGGCGGGTGGACACACAGTGGCCGTGGCAAGATTCAGGCCCGTGGCGCGGCGATCTGCCCCAGGGCTTCGGACTGCCCAGCAGCAACGGCGCGCCGGCCGGCCGTGCGGTCAGCCGCGCGGGTGGTGCTGTGCGTGCAGCGCCTTCAAGCGCTCGCGCGCCACATGGGTGTAGATCGTGGTCGTCGAAATGTCGGCATGGCCGAGCAGCAGCTGCACCGCGCGCAGGTCGGCGCCATGGTTCAGCAGATGCGTCGCAAAGGCGTGGCGCAAGGTGTGCGGCGACAGCGGCGCCTGCAGGCCCCCGCGCCGCGCGTGCCCCTTGATCAGCTTCCAGAACATCTGCCGCGTCATCGGGCCGCCGCGCGCCGTGACGAAGAGTGCATCGCTCGCCTGGCCGCCGAGGATCGCGCCACGCGCCTCGGCGAGATAGCGTTGCAACCAGCCGTGCGCCTCTTCGCCGAACGGCACCAGACGCTCCTTCGACCCCTTGCCGGTGACGCGAAGCGCGCCTTCGCTCAGGCTCAGGTGCACGCTCTTCAAGCCGACCAGCTCGCTGACGCGCAGGCCGCTCGCGTACATCAGCTCGAGCATCGTGCGATCGCGCAGGCCGAGCGCGCTTGCAACGTCGGGCGCCGCGAGCAGGCTCTCGACCTGGCCCTCGCTCAAGGTGCGCGGCACACGCAAAGGCTGGCGCGCGCTCAGCAGCCTCAAGGTCGGGTCGATGGCGAGCCGGTGCTCACGCAAGGCCCATCGAAAGTAGCGCTTGAAGACGGTGAGCCGCCGGTTGCTGGTGGTGGCGGCCGTCGCAGCGTGGCACGCCACGCCATAGGCGAGCAGGTCGGCTTCGCGGGTGTCGTCCAGGCTGCGCGCCGGATCGCCCTTCGAAAGCCATGCGGCGTAGAGCGTGAGGTCACGCCGGTACGCGGCCAGGGTGTTCGCAGCGAGCCCATCCTCGATCCAGAGCGCGTCGATGAAGGCATCGATCGCGGCCTGGCTCGACCGCGCGACAGGTGGCTGCCGGGCTTCCGCGCCGGCGTCGAGAGGCAGCGCCGCGGCCGTCACGGGTGCACCGGCGCACGGGCGGTGCGGGGCGGCCCCCACTCGGGCGTGCCGACAAGCGACTTGCTCACGCGCATCCTCGCATGCATCCTCATCCAATTCATCGGCCGCCGTCGCCACGCTGCGTAGCGTCCGGCCCTCATTGTCGTGGCTCCTGCAGCGATGCGGGTGAAAGTCGAATGGCGCTCTCGGATGACCGACAGCCCGCGGCGACGAAGTGCGCCACGGCACTGGCACACTCGCGCCGATGCCGAGTCCCCTGCTGCTGCTTCCCGATTTCATGTTGATCCTGATCGGCTGGTTCACGTGCCGACACACGGCGCTGAATCGCCCGGTCTGGGACGGCATCGAACGGCTGGTCTACTACTTCCTGTTCCCGGTGCTGCTGTTCAACTCGATCGTCAAGAGCCCGCTGCGGCCGACCGACACCATCGACCTGACGCTCGCCGGGCCGGGTACGGTGCTGGTCGGCATAGCGCTCGCCTATGCGGTCGGGCGCTGGCCCGGCGTGGACCGGCGGCTGCATGCCTCGGGCGCGCAGACGGTGTTCCGCTTCAACAGCTTCATCGCGCTGGCGCTGGCCGAACGGCTCGGCGGGCCGCAGGGGCTGGCCTGGATGGCGCTGGTGATTGCGCTCAGCGTGCCGCTGACCAATGTCGGCGCGGTCTGGCCGCTGGCGCGCCACGGCGGCCAGTCGTATCTGCGGGAGATCGCGCGCAACCCCCTGATCATCGGCACCGTGGCGGGGCTCGTCGCCAACGTCGTCGGGCTGCGGCTGCCCGAATTCGTCGCGACGACGCTGCAACGCATTGGGGTCGCGGCGCTGCCGCTCGGCCTGATGGCGGTCGGTGCCGGCCTGAAGCTCGGCGGCCTGAAGGCCGCGCCGAAGCTGGCCGCCGTCTTTCTGGCGCTGCGTCATGCGGTGCTGCCGGCGATTGCCCTCGCGATCAGTGCGGCGCTGGCCATGCCGCCCGAGCAGCGCGCGATCATCGTGCTCTTTGCCGCGCTGCCGACCGCGTCGAGTGCCTATGTGCTGGCGGCGCGGATGGGCGGCGATGCCGGTTTCGTCGCCGGCCTCGTCACGGTCTCGACGGTGCTCGGGATGATCAGCATCCCGCTGTGGCTGACGCTGCTGGCGCGGCTCGGCTGAGACCCTGCGCCAGCGCCCATTCGATGTGCTCCCGCACCAGCTCGCCCGCGTCCGCTTGTCGCATCTGCAAGGCGCTGGCGATCGCCTCGGCTGCGGCCGCGTCGCCACGCTCGCGACAGGCGCGCAAGGCGTTGCCGAGACCGACCGCGAGGTTGCGCTGCCAGCGCTCGTGGCCGATGCGGCGGATCGGGCTGCCTTCGGTCCGCTGCAGGAAATCGTCCTCGCTCCAGGCCCAGAGCTCGAGCAGGCTCGCATCGCCGAGCGGCTCGCGCGCGTCGAAGTCCGGCAACGCGCTGCGCCGCGCGTACTTGTTCCACGGGCAGACGAGCTGGCAGTCGTCGCAACCATAGATGCGGTTGCCGATCGCCGCGCGCCATTCGACCGGGATCGCGCCCTTGTTCTCGATCGTCAGATAGGAGATGCAGCGCCGCGCGTCGAGCCGCTGCGGGCCGAGGATGGCGCCGGTCGGGCAGACATCGATGCAGGCGGTGCAGGTGCCGCAGTGGTCTTCGACCGGCGCCGTGAGCGGCAAGGCGCAATCGACATAGATCTCGCCGAGGAAGAACATCGAGCCGGCATCGCGCGACAGGGTCAGGGTGTGGCGGCCGCGCCAGCCGATGCCGCTGCGCGACGCCAGCTCGACTTCCAGCACCGGCGCCGAATCGCTGAAGACGCGATGCCCGAGCGGGCCGATCGCCGCGGCGAGCTGGTCGGCGAGCTTTTGCAGCCGCCCGCGCAGTACCTTGTGGTAGTCGCGGCCGCGTGCATAGATCGAGACACTGGCGCGCTCGGCGTTGTCGATGCGCTGCCACTCGATTGCCTGCCAGCCCTCCGGCGTGGCGCGCGGCAGGTAATCCATGCGTGCCGTGACGACGCGCACGGTGCCGGGCACGAGCTCGGCCGGACGCGCGCGTTTGAGCCCGTGCGCGGCCATGTAATCCATGCTGCCGTGAAAGCCGTTGCGCAACCACTGCAGAAGGCCTGCTTCGGCACTCCCGAGGTCGACATCGGCAACCCCGATCTGTGAGAATCCGAGCGCATGTCCCCAGGCGCGCAGTTGCGCAAGCAGCGCGTCGCCGTCGAACCTCGGAGCATCGGTCATTTGTCGATTCTAGAAAGCCGCGACCTGCACTGGCCCGACGAAGCGGCCTGTGCAGAGAGCGCCGCCGAACTGGCGCGCCGGCCTGGACTGCGCGACGCGCTGATCGAACTCCACGGCCCGCTCGGTGCCGGCAAGACCACCTTCGTGCGACATCTGTTGCGCGCCCTCGGCGTCGAGGGCGCGATCAAGAGTCCGACCTACGCGCTGATGGAGCCGTACGCCGCGCCCGATCCGAATGCTTCGCCCGACATCTGGCACTTCGACTTCTACCGCTTCGACGATCCGCAGGAATGGCAGGACGCCGGCTTTCGCGAGATCTTCGCGAGCCCGGGCCTGAAGCTGGTGGAGTGGCCCGAGAAGGCCGCGGGACTCTTGCCCGAGGCCGACCTGCTCGTCGAGATCGACAGCGATGCCGACGAGCGGCGCCACGTGCGCCTGTCGGCGCAGACGCCGCTGGGCGCGCGGCTGCTCGCATGAGACCCGTGCAGGGACTTGCCAACCGCGGGCATCGTGGCCCGGTGCGCGCGCGCACCGAACGCGGGGTGCAGCGGTGAGCCGACGCGACGCACTGCGCTCGCTCGGCGCGCTCGTCTTGCTGCTGGGCACGCGCGAGCTGGCATGGGGCGCCAGCATCGTTGCCGTGCGCGTCTGGCCGGCCGAGGAGTACACGCGGGTCACGATCGAGTCGGATGCGCCGCTTGCGCAAAAGCATTTCCTGATCGACAACCCGAATCGCCTGGTGATCGACATCGAAGGGCTCGAGCTCAGTCCCGCCCTGCGCGAGCTGATCGGCAAGGTGCGCGACGACGATCCGTTCATCGCCGGGGTGCGCGTCGGCCAGAACCAGCCGCGCGTCGTGCGCCTCGTGCTCGACCTGAAGCAGCCGACCGCGCCGCAGCTGTTCACGCTGGCGCCGGTGGCCGCCTACCACAACCGCCTGGTGTTCGACCTGTACCCGACCGAAGAACGCGACCCCCTCCTCGCCTTGCTGGACGGCAAGGCGTCGCACGAGGCGGCGCAATCGGTGCAGGATGCGCTGAGCGACTTCATCGCCCGCATGGAAGAGCGCGACAGCACAACGCCGCAAGCGCGGGGCACACCGACAGCGCCGGGCGCGCCGCGCCCGCCGGTCGGGTTGCAGCAGAAGATCGACCGCCTGATCGTCGTCGCGATCGATCCCGGCCACGGCGGCGAGGATCCGGGCGCGACCGGCCCGAGCGGGCTGCACGAGAAGGACGTGGTGCTGCAGATCGCGTTGCGCCTGCGCGACCGCATCAATGCGATACCCAACATGCGCGCCATGCTGACGCGCGACGCCGACTACTTCGTGCCGCTGCACGAGCGCGTGCGCAAGGCGCGCCGCGTGCAGGCCGACCTGTTCGTCTCGATCCATGCCGACGCGTTCATGACGCCCAAGGCGCGCGGTGCGTCGGTGTTCGCGCTGAGCCAGAACGGCGCCAGCAGCTCGGCCGCGCGCTGGATGGCCAATCGCGAGAACGCCGCCGACCTGATCGGCGGCATCAATGTCAATGCGCGGGAACCGAGCGTGATGCGCACGATGCTCGACATGAGCACGACGGCACAGATCCGCGACAGCCTGAAGCTCGGCAGCGAGGTGCTGGGACAGATCGGCAAGGTCGGCCGCCTGCACAAGAGCAGCGTCGAGCAGGCGGGTTTCGCGGTCCTGAAGGCGCCCGACGTGCCGTCGATCCTGGTCGAATCGGCGTTCATCTCCAACCCCGAGGAAGAGGCCAAGCTGCGCGACCCGGAATACCAGACCCAACTGGTCGCAGCGCTGGCGCACGGCATCCAGCGCTACTTCGCGCGCAACCCGCCGCTGGCACGCTCGCGCCAGCTCTAGCGCCCCGCCCGCAAGTCACCTCACCGCAAGCGAAAGGACGACACGATGCTGCATCCCCAGGCCCGAGCCCTGCTCGATCTGCTCGAGCAACGCGGCGTGCCGCCGACGCATACCTTGACGCCGGCCGAAGCGCGCGCGGTCTATCGCGACCGGCGCACAGTGACCCAGCCGGAGCCGCCGGAGGTCGGCGAGGTGCGCGGGCTCGAGGCAACCGGACCGCACGGTCCGATCCCGCTGCGGCTGTATCGGCCGCGGGTGACGTCCGGCGCTGCGCCGGCATCCACCACGACTGAGGCGCACTCCCCGGCGAACGCATCGGCTGCCGCGAAGCTGCCCGTCCTGCTCTACTTCCACGGCGGCGGCTGGGTCATCGGCGACCTCGACACACACGACACCTTGTGCCGCCAACTGGCCAATGGCGCCGGCTGCGCCGTCGTCGCGGTCGACTACCGGCTGGCACCCGAGCACCGCTACCCGGCCGCCGTCGACGACTGCCTGGCCGCCACGCGCTGGGTGCAGCGCGAGGCCGAAGCGCTCGGACTCGACCCCGCGCGGATCGCCGTCGGCGGCGACAGTGCCGGCGGCAACCTGGCTGCGGTGGTCGCGCTGGCCGCGCGCGACGCCGGCGACCTCGGGCTTGCATTCCAGCTGTTGATCTACCCGGCGACCGACATGCGGGCGCTTCACCCCTCGCACACGCAAAACGGCAGCGGCTACCTGCTGACCCGCGACACGATCGCCTACTTCCACGATCACTACATCACCGAGCGCGCCGACGATCTCGACTGGCGCGCCTCGCCGCTGCTGCATGCCGACCTCGCGCGCCTGCCGCCGGCCCTGGTCATGACCGCCGGCTACGACCCCTTGCGTGACGAAGGCCTGGCCTTCGCCGCGGCGTTGACGGCGGCGGGCAACCGCGCCAGTTACGTCTGTTTCGAGCGCCAGATCCACGGCTTCATCCTGATGGGTCGGGTGCTCGACGAGGCCAATGCCGCCGTCGCGCTGTGCGCCGCGGAGCTGAGGCGCGCCTTCGCACACTGAGGTTCTTGCCAGGTCTTGCTCGATCCGTCCGGCGCCTTCCGAGGCCGTGGCTTCAGCGCGCCGCCGACATCCGTTCGCGGCGCCGTGCGCGCCACGCACCGAACAGCACCAGCAGGCCCGGGATGAAGATCGCGGCCCAGATGATGCGGTCCAGGTGCAGCTTGACCCACGGGATGTTGCCGAAGGCGTAGCCGGCCAGGGTCACACCGCCGACCCAGAGCACGCCGCCCAGCACGTCGTAGAACGAGAACTTGCGTCGCGTCATCTGTGCGACGCCGGCGACGAACGGTGCGAAGGTGCGCAGGAACGGCATGAAGCGCGCGACGACGATGGTGATGCCGCCGTAGCGCTCGTAGAAGGCATGCGCCTGGTCGAACGCGCGGCGGTTGAAGAAGCGCGAGTTCTCCCAGCCGAAGACGCGCGGCCCGATGTGACGCCCGATCGTGTAGTTGCTCTGGTTGCCGAGGATCGCCGCGGCAATCAGCAAGACCAGCACCAGCGGCAGGCTCATGAGCCCTGCGCCGCACATCGCGCCGACGACGAACAGCAAGGAATCGCCCGGCAAAAACGGCATCACGACGACGCCGGTCTCGATGAAGATGATGAGAAACAGCAACGCATAGACCCAGGCGCCGTAGGCCTGCACGAAGGCGGCCAGATGCACGTCGACGTGCAGCACGAAATCGATCAACGAGGCGATGATGTCCATCAGGCAACAAGCTCCAGGCGTTCGACCGAGTCGAGCCAGGCCACCCGCGTGGCCGGATCGGCCCGTGCCCGAGCGTTCCAGCGCCGGCGCAACTGGCCGGCGGCGGCGCCGGCTTCGAGCAGCAGATCGCCGCCGCGGGTGCCGATCACCTGCGCGGCCTTGGGCGCCGGAACCGCGCCAGTTCGGCCACCGCGTCGACGAATGCGCTGTCTGCGTGGAGGGAGGAACTGGCGGCCGGCATCGGGCGATTTTGCCAGTTCGCGCCGCCACGCCCGGCGCGCCGCCCGTTGCGGCGAACGCCGTGCCGCGAAGCTCGCTTCCTACAATGCCGTGATGCATGCCGTCCCGCCGCCACGCCGGCCGATTCGTGAGTTGCCCGATGAACTGGTGAGCCAGATCGCCGCCGGCGAGGTGATCGAGCGCCCGGCCTCGGTGCTGCGCGAACTCATCGACAACGCGCTGGACGCCGGCGCCGGCGAAATCGGCGTGACCTTGGCGGCCGGCGGCATCCGCGCGCTGATCGTCGAGGACGACGGCCACGGCATCGCCGCCGCTGAACTGCCCCTGGCGCTGCGCCGCCACGCGACCAGCAAGATCGTCTCGCTGCACGAGCTCGAAGGCGTGGCGACGATGGGCTTTCGCGGCGAGGCGCTGGCCGCGATCGCGTCGATTGCCGAGCTCAGCGTCTCGAGCCGCACCGCCGACGCCGCGCACGGCCAGCGGCTCGATGCTCGCTCCGGCGAACTGAGCCCGGCCGCGCGTGCCGTCGGAACAAGGGTCGAGGTGCGCGAGCTCTTCTTCAACACGCCGGCGCGACGCAAGTTCCTCAAGAGCGAAGCGACCGAGCTGGCGCACTGCATCGAAGTGGTGCGGCGCCATGCCCTGGCCCGACCCGATGTGGGCTTTGCCATCTGGCACGACGGCAAGTTGCAGCGGCACTGGAAGCGTGCGACGCGCGAGGAACGCTGGCGCGACGTGCTGGGCGCCGATTTCATGACTGCCAGCCGAGTGCTGCAACTCGATCTCGGCGTGCTGCGCATCAGCGGACGGGCGGGCTCGCCGGAACGGCCGCTGCGTGCGCGACCGGCTGATCGCGCACGCGATGCGCTCGGCCTACGACGACGTGCTGCATGGCGCGCGCCAGCCGGCCTATGTGCTCGACATCGAGATCGCGCCCGAGCGCGTCGACGTGAATGTGCACCCGACGAAGAGCGAGGTGCGCTTTCGCGATGCGCGCGAGGTGCACCAGGCGGTGCGGCGCGCCGCGGAAGCGGCGCTTGCGCTGCCGCGGGCTGGCGCGGCGAGCGACGGCGTTGCCGATGCGGCGGCTGGCGTCGACCCGGGGTCGAACGCCGATGGCGATCGCAACCGAGGTGGCGCGGCCGCGTCCGGCTCTTCCGGCTGGCGCGGCGCGTCCGGCAGCGGATGGCAGGCCGGCTACGGTGCAGCGCGGCAATCGACGCTTGCCTTGCGCGGCTTGGCACCCTATGCCGCGGAGCGCCCGCCGCCCGGTTGGCCGGGACGCTGGGTCGAAGCGGCAGCGGACTCCGGCGGCGGCATCGCCATGGCCGAAGCGGCCGCCTCCACTGGCCCTGACAACGGCAGCGCCAGCACCGAAGACACGGATGCGAGCGAGTGGCCGCTCGGCCGCGCCATCGCGCAGGTTGCCGGCATCTTCGTGCTGGCCGAAAACGCGGCCGGCCTGGTGATCGTCGACATGCACGCGGCGCACGAGCGCATCGTCT
>CAJDUZ010000107.1_pt1 | contig 10160 bp, 8 predicted proteins | sample 7391221 | NCBI WGS metagenome assembly CAJDUZ01 (sample SAMEA7055692, study PRJEB34461) | soil metagenome | biome: terrestrial ecosystem; feature: Peninsula; material: soil | place: Antarctica | collected 2016
CTGCGCGACATCGGCCAGAACTGCGATGCCTTCCTGCTTCAGCTCGAGGCACGCGAACGCGAGCGCAGCGGCATCGCCAACCTCAAGGTGCAATACAACAAGGTGCACGGCTTCTACATCGAAGTCACGCAGGGTCAGTCGGCGAAGGTGCCGGACGACTACCGGCGGCGCCAGACCTTGAAGAACGCCGAGCGCTACATCACGCCGGAACTGAAGGCCTTCGAGGACCGTGCGCTCTCGGCCGGCGAGCGCGCGCTGGCGCGCGAGAAGCAGCTCTATGACGAGCTGCTGCAGCGGCTGCAGCAGCACCTCGAGCCGCTCGCCGCATTGGCGCGCGGCCTGGGCAGCGTGGATGCCCTCGCGGCGCTGGCCGAGCGCGCCGCGACCTTGAACTGGAGCCGGCCCGAGTTCGTGCGCGAACCGTGCATCGAGATCATCGCTGGCCGCCATCCGGTGGTCGAGGCGCGGTTGCTCGAGAACGCGGCCGGTCTCTTCATCGCCAACGATTGCCAGCTCGACGCCCGGCGCAAGATGCTCATCATCACCGGCCCGAACATGGGCGGCAAGAGCACGTTCATGCGCCAGGTCGCGCTCACCGTGCTGTTGGCGGCGATGGGCTCGTTCGTGCCGGCGCAACGCTGCCGGCTGGGTCCGGTCGACGGCATCTACACGCGCATCGGCGCCGCCGACGATCTGGCCAACGCGCAATCGACCTTCATGGTCGAGATGACCGAGGCGGCGGCGATCCTGCATGCGGCAAGCGAGCAGTCGCTGGTGCTGATGGACGAGATCGGCCGCGGCACCTCGACCTTCGACGGCCTGGCGCTGGCGGGCGCGGTCGCGCACCACCTGCACAGCCACAACCGCGCGTTCACCTTGTTTGCGACGCACTACTTCGAGCTGACCGAATTCCCGGCCAAGCACGAGCGCGCGCTCAACGTGCATGTCTCGGCCGCCGAGAGCGGCGACGACATCGTCTTCCTGCACGAGATCCAGTCCGGCCCGGCGAGCCGCAGCTACGGCGTGCAGGTGGCGCGCCTGGCCGGCATGCCGGCGAGCCTGCTGCGCCAGGCACGCCACACGCTCGAAGCGCTCGAGGCGAAGGCGCAGCAAGGGCAGGCGCAGATCGATCTGTTCGCAGTACCGGCCGAGGTGCAGGTGGCCGAGGCGCCGGGCCATGCGCTGCTCGAGACCCTGGCGCAGATCGATCCCGACACCTTGTCGCCACGCGAGGCGCTGGATGCACTGTATCGGCTCAAGGCGGTCGGCGAGCGGGTGGGCGCAGCGGCGCCGAGCGCGTGAGCGGGTGAAGCCGACGCGTCGTGCCGGCGGCAGCGCAGGTCACGATGAACGCTCGATCAGAGCGCCGCCCTCGAGCGCTTGCTCGACGTAAAGCTTCTGCACCAGCAATCGCGCGGCTGGCGCCCACCGCGCGGCTGGCGAGCGTCTCTGCTACCGTTCGCTCGATGAACCGCCACCTTCGGTCGAGTCGACCGCGAGCCAGGCCGGCGCGCGCCGCGTAGCGTGAGACCCACCATGCCGACCATCGTGTTTTCTCATGCCAACGGCTTCCCGGCGGGCACCTACCGCAGCCTGTTCGAGATCTGGCGCGAAGCCGGCTATGCGGTCGAGGCGATCGAGAAGTTCGGCCACGACGCACGCTTTCCGGTCAGCAATAACTGGCCGCATCTGCGCGACGAACTGATTCGCCTGATCGAGACACGCGTCGAGGGGCCCGCCTATCTGGTCGGCCACTCGCTCGGCGGCTACATCAGCTTGCTGGTGGCGGCGCGTCGGCCGGAACGGGTACGCGGCGTCGTGCTGCTCGATTCGCCGATCGTTTCGGGCTGGAAAGCGCACGCGCTGCAATTTGCCAAGGCGGCCGGCGTCGGTGAACGCTTCTCGCCGGGGCGCGTCTCCAGGCGGCGACGCCAGAACTGGCCGAGCGCCAAGGCTGCGCATCAGCACTTTGCCACCAAGCCGGCGTTCGCGCGCTGGGCACCGGGCGTGCTGGACGACTACATCGCCAGTGGCACCGAACCCGACCCCGGCGGCAAGGGGCAGCGCCTGAGCTTCAGCCGCGACATCGAAACCGAAATCTACAACTCGCTGCCGCATCACATCGCGCGTCTGCTGCAGCGGCGTCCGCTGCAATGCCCGCTGGCATTTGTGCAGGGCAGCGACTCTCTGGAGGTGCGCCAGGTCGGTCTTGCCGCAACGCGTCGGCTCACCAAAGGCCGCATGTCGACGCTGCCCGGCAGCCACCTCTTCCCGTTCGAGCGGCCGGCCGAGACGGCAGCCGAAGTGCTGCGCTGGATCGAAGTCTTCCAGGCGCTCGCCACGTCGCAAACCGTCGCAGCGCCGCCGCGCTGACACCACGCCTGCGGCACTGCGCGCAGCGCATCGATTGAGGTGTGCACGGGGCCGCGCGCCAGGGCCCACGCCTATAATCGCGCTTTACCACCCGGGCATTCGTGCGGACGAATGCCGAATGCAATGACCAAGTTCGTCTTTGTGACCGGCGGTGTGGTGTCCTCGCTGGGCAAGGGCATCGCTTCTGCGTCGTTGGCCGCCATCCTCGAATCGCGCGGCCTCAAAGTCACCTTGATCAAGCTCGACCCGTATCTGAACGTCGATCCGGGCACGATGTCGCCGTTCCAGCATGGCGAGGTCTTCGTCACCGACGACGGCGCCGAGACCGATCTCGATCTCGGTCACTACGAGCGCTTCATCACGACGCGGATGCGGCGCTCGAACAACTTCACCACCGGTCAGATCTACAAGAGCGTGCTCGAGAAGGAGCGCCGCGGCGACTATCTCGGCAAGACGGTGCAGGTGATCCCGCACGTTACCAACGAGATCCAGGAATTCGTGCGCCGTGGGGCCGGCATCGGCACCGACGATGCGGTCGATGTCGCGATTGTCGAGATCGGCGGCACGGTCGGCGACATCGAGTCGCTTCCGTTCCTCGAGGCGGTGCGGCAGATGAGCCTGAAGATGGGCCCGAACAACTGCGCGTTCCTGCACCTGACCCTGGTGCCGTGGATCGCCGCGGCCGGTGAACTCAAGACCAAGCCGACGCAGCACAGCGTGCAAAAGTTGCGCGAGATCGGCATCATGCCCGACGCGCTGCTGTGCCGCGCCGACCGGCCGATCCCCGACGAGGAGCGCGCGAAGATCTCGCTCTTTGCCAACGTGCACGAGTTCGGCGTGATCTCGGTGTGGGACGCCGACACGATCTACAAGGTGCCGCGGATGCTGCATTCGCAGGGCCTGGACGAGTTGGTCTGCGCCAAGCTGCACCTGCATACCAAGCCGGCCAACCTCACGCGCTGGGACAACCTGGTGCACGAGGTCGAGCACCCGCAGACCGACGTGACGATCGCGATGTGCGGCAAGTACGTCGAACTTTCCGACTCGTACAAGTCCTTGAACGAAGCCTTGCGCCACGCGGGCATCCACAACCACGCGCGGGTGAAGATCGAGTACGTCGACTCCGAAGACCTGACGCCGGCCAATATCGGCAACCTGGCGCGCTTCGACGCGATCCTGGTACCCGGCGGCTTCGGCAAGCGCGGCGTCGAAGGCAAGATCCTCGCCGCGCAGTTTGCGCGTGAGCAAAAGACGCCCTATCTCGGCATCTGTCTCGGGATGCAGGTGGCGACGATCGAATACGCGCGCCACAAGGCCGGCCTCATCCACGCCAACAGCACCGAGTTCGACCCGACGACGCCGGAGCCGGTGATTGCCTTGATCGACGAATGGCAGGATGCCGACGGCTCGATCCAGCAGCGCAGCGCGCAATCCGACCTCGGCGGCACGATGCGGCTGGGTGCGCAAAGCTCCGATGTGAAGCCCGGCACGCTCGCGCACGAGATCTACGGCGACGTGCTGACCGAGCGCCATCGCCATCGCTACGAGGCCAATGTGCATTACCTCGACCGCCTGGCCGAAGCCGGCCTCGTGATCTCGGCGCTGACGCAGCGCGAGAAGCTGACTGAGGTCGTCGAGTTGCCGAGGAACACGCACCCGTGGTTTCTCGGCGTGCAGTTCCACCCCGAGTTCAAGTCGACACCGTGGGGCGGCCATCCGCTGTTCAAGTCGTTCATCCACGCCGCCCTGGTGCACAAGTCCGAACGCGCACGCAAGGTTGCGGCATGAAGCTCTGCGGCTTCGAGGTCGGCCTCGACCGGCCATTCTTCCTGATCGCCGGCCCCTGTGTCGTCGAATCCGAAGCGCTGCAGATGGAAGTTGCCGGACGGCTGAAGGACATCACATCCGCGCTCGGCATTGCCTTCATCTTCAAGTCGAGCTACGACAAGGCCAATCGCTCGAGCGGTGCGTCGTTTCGCGGCCCCGGCATCGACGAGGGCCTGGCGATCCTTGCCAAGGTGCGGCGCACGCTCGACGTGCCGGTGCTGACCGATGTGCACACCGCAGGCGACGTGCCGGCAGTGGCGGCGGCGGTCGACGTGCTGCAGACACCGGCGTTCCTGTGCCGCCAGACCGATTTCATCCATGCGGTGGCTCAAAGCGGCCGGCCGGTGAACATCAAGAAGGGCCAGTTCCTCGCGCCGCACGACATGAAGAACGTGATCGACAAGGCGCGAGCGGCGGCGCGCGAGAAGGGCCTCTCGGAAGACCGCTTCATGGCCTGCGAGCGCGGCGCGAGCTTCGGCTACAACAACCTCGTCTCCGACATGCGCAGCCTCGCGATCATGCGCGAGACTGGCGCGCCGGTGGTGTTCGACGCCACGCACTCGGTGCAACTGCCAGGTGGCCAGGGCACGAGTTCGGGTGGCGAACGCGAATTCGTTCCGGTGCTGGCGCGCGCGGCGGTTGCCGTCGGCGTCGCCGGCATTTTCATGGAGACGCACCCGAACCCGGCCGAGGCGCTGAGCGACGGGCCCAACGCGGTGCCGCTCAAGCACATGCACGCGCTGCTGGAGCAACTGCTCGAACTCGATCGCGCGGTCAAGAGCCGGCCGCTGCTCGAGAACGATTTCAACACCTGAAGGACGACACCATGTCGAGCGCCTACATCATCGCTAACGTCACGGTCACGAACTCCGACCAATACGCCGAGTACCGCAGGCTCTCGAGCCTCGCGATGCAGGCGCATGGCGCCGAGGTCTGCGTGCGCGGCGGCGCGGTCGAGGTGCTCGAAGGCGACTGGCACCCCGATCGCGTCGTGATCCTGAAGTTCCCGAGCGTCGAGAAGGCACGGGCCTTCTACGACTCGAGCGAGTACGGCGCGGCCCGTGCGGCGCGTCACGGGGCGGCGGTGATGCGGATGGTGGTGATCGAGGGCGTCTGAGAATGGTGCTCCTGGGCCTTCGGGTCATTGGCGGCCTTGCGATTGCAACGGGCGCTCCTCTTGGCGAGGACATGAGCGGTGCCCTTCGGGATCAGGCCGACGGCTCCTCCTTTACTTCGCTCCGCAGAACGCACCGCCAGCCTGATCCGGCACGGCTCTTCGCGACGAGCGACGTGCGCGGCGCGCGAGCCCAGGGCGTCGGGTGGCTGGCGGAGCGAAGTAAAGGAGGAGGCGCGAGGCGCAGCCTCGCGCCGGGGGACATGAGCGCAGCCGGCCGCCCGATGGCCTGGGCGCCCTGCCACTCCACGTTTCCCGCACGTTCAAAGGCGGGAACCATCCGCCACCGTTATCGAAAGGAACTTAATGAGCGCCATTGTTGACATCGTCGGCCGGGAAATCCTCGACAGCCGCGGCAACCCGACCGTCGAGTGCGACGTGCTGCTGGAATCGGGGACGATGGGCCGCGCGGCGGTGCCGTCGGGGGCGTCGACCGGTTCGCGCGAGGCGATCGAGATGCGCGATGGCGATGCGGCGCGCTATGTCGGCAAGGGCGTGCTGAAGGCGGTCGAGCATGTCAACACCGAGATCTCCGAAGCCGTGCTCGGGCTCGACGCGAGCGAGCAGGCGTTTCTCGACCGCACCTTGATCGATCTGGACGGCACCGACAACAAGAGCCGGCTCGGCGCCAATGCGATCCTCGCCGTCAGCATGGCGGTGGCGCGCGCCGCGGCCGAAGAGAGCGGTCTGCCGCTCTATCGCTATTTCGGAGGCTCGGGCGCGATGCAGTTGCCGGTGCCGATGATGAACGTCGTCAACGGCGGCGCGCACGCCAACAACAATCTCGATCTGCAGGAGTTCATGATCATTCCTGTGGGCGCGCCGAGCTTTCGCGAGGCACTGCGCTACGGCGCCGAGGTGTTCCATGCGCTGAAGAAGATCATGGCCGCGCAAGGCCTCAGCACCGCGGTCGGCGACGAAGGCGGCTTTGCGCCGAGCGTGGCCAACCACGAAGCGGCGATCCAGCTGATTCTCGAGGCGATCGACAAGGCCGGCTACAGCGCTGGCACGCAGGTCGCACTCGGGCTCGATTGCGCGGCGAGCGAATTCTTCAAGGACGCGCCCGACGGCCGGCGCCTCTACACGCTCGAGAGCGAAGGCCTGCAGCTCACCGCGCCCGAATGGACCGACGTGCTGGCCGGCTGGGTCGACAAGTACCCGATCATCAGCATCGAAGACGGCATGGCCGAGAACGACTGGGACGGCTGGAAGCACCTGAGCGAGCGGCTCGGACAGAAGGTGCAACTGGTGGGCGACGACCTGTTCGTCACCAACACCAAGATCCTCAAGGAAGGCATCGAGCAGCGCGTCGCCAATTCGGTGCTGATCAAGATCAACCAGATCGGGACCTTGACCGAGACGTTCGCGGCGATCGAGATGGCCAAGCGCGCCGGCTGGACTTCGGTGATCAGCCATCGCTCGGGCGAGACCGAGGACACGACGATTGCCGACATTGCGGTCGGCACGAACGCCGGACAGATCAAGACCGGGTCGCTGAGCCGCAGCGACCGCACCGCCAAGTACAACCAGCTCTTGCGCATCGAGGAAGATCTGGGCGACGTCGCCAGTTACCCGGGACGTTCGGCTTTCCACAACCTGCGCTAGGACTGAAGTGAGGTGCCCCTCACGCTCGCTGCGCTCGCTTTCCCCCGACGGGGCGGCTCAGTGGCTTCGGGCCGCCGGGCGCCACTGAGATGCGCGTCGTCACCTTTGCGCTGGTCGCGTTGCTCGCGCTGGTGCACGCAGAACTGTGGTTCGGCAAGAGCGGGGTGCCGCGCATGGTCGAGCTCGCCGGCAAGCTGCGCCAGCAGGAGGCCGCCAACGCAACGGCGCGGCTGAGCAACCAGCAGATGGCCGCCGAAGTGCGCGACCTCAAGGAGGGGCTGGAAATGGTCGAGGAGCGCGCGCGCTACGAGCTCGGCATGTTGAAGCCCGACGAGATCCTGGTGCAGATCACGCGGTCGGCGGCGCAGACGACGCGCGCTGCGCCCGACAGTGCCGCTGCGGCGCAGGCGACACGCCAAGCCACCGGACGTCCGGCCGGCCCGGTGGCGCGTGCCGCATCGGGCAGCGTCGCGGTCGAACCGATCAGCAGCCAACGGGGTGAGCGTCCGGCCACCCCTCGCTGAACCACGCCTCAGTTCAGCGCCTGCGAGCCCGGCGGCTGGTCACGCCCGGGCTTGAAGAGCCCTCCGACATCGACCGGATCGAAGTGGTACTGCGCACCGCAGAACTCGCAGGCAATCTCGACTCTGCCCTGCTCGGCAACGATGCCATCGACCTCCTCGCGGCCCAGGCTGCGCAGCATGCCCGCAACCCGCTCGCGTGAACACGAACAGGCGAAATGCGGCCCGGCGGCATCGACGAGCGGCTCGAAACGCAACAGCCGCTCCTGCCAGAAGAGACGCCGCAGGATGGTGTCGGCGTCGAGCTCCAGCATTTCCTCGCGCGTCAATGTCGCCGCCAGGTGCGCAATGCGGTTGTAGGCCTCGTTGCGGCCGATCTCGTCCTCGTCGCGCGGGCCGGCGCCGCCGAGATTGCCCTCACCGGCCAGCGGCAGGCGCTGGATCAGGAGGCCGGTGGCGATGCGGTCGTCGGCCGCAAGCAACAGCCGGGTGTCGAGCTGCTCGGACTGCAGCATGTAGTGCTCGAGCACGTCGCCCAGCTCCTGCAAGGGCTGGCGCCGGTCATCGTGCAACGAGACCACGCCCTGGTAGGGCTGCTGGCCGGGGAGCCGGTCGACCGGATCGAGCGTGATCGCGCAACGGCCCTTGCCGTCGACATTGAGCATCGCTTCGAGGCGCGCTTCGTCTGCAACCGGACCGACGACGTTGGCGGTGACGCGAAACGCCAGGTTCGGCTGGACTTCGGCGACGGCCAGCCGCACCGGCCCGTTCCCGTGCATCTGCAGCACGAGGGCGCCGTTGAACTTGATGTTGGCCTGCATCAGCACGCCGGCGGCAGCCATTTCACCGAGCAAGGCACGCACCGGCGGCGCATACGCCGTGCCGCCCTGTGCGCGGCGCGCCAGCACTTGCTGCCAGCTCTCGGTGAGGCGCACCAGCATGCCGCGCACCGGCTCGCCTTCGAAGATGAATTTGTGCAGCTCGCTCACGCTCATTTCCGTTTGATTCCGTGATGCCGCGATCCCGGCCGGGCCGGCAAGACGGCGAAGCTCAACAGGTGCGGGCCGGCTCCGCTATTGCAAGCCGACCCAATGGCTCGGCGAGTGGCGCGACTGAAAGCTGTCCGTGCGGCCGCGCGCTCCTGGGCGCCTGTCGTGCGCGCCGCTCAGCCCCACGTTGCACGGATGTTGCGAGGACTCGCCGTGTCCCGTCGCGCATTTGCCGCTCGAGAAGAACCAAGGTATCGTCCGCGCCCAATGCGCAAGTCGGCATCCGACCGACACCATAAGCCGGCCACGACCGCGGACGCGGCGGCAAGAAAAAACAGGGAGAGGGCAAACGGCATGGCGATGTCGCGGTGGCGGGTGGCAACCTCGCCGCGACACCTGGCGGTGTATTGCTGGAGCCGGTCTGCCACCACCATATGCCCACACCGATGGCCAGCAGGGCGGCGCCAAGTGCGATCGCCAGCGGTGCGTAATGGCGGCGTGCAGTAGACGGCGCCCGCGCCGCTGGCGCCGCGGCCGCTGGCGGATGGGCGGTCGCGGTCACCCCACTGTCCGGCGCAGCTGCCAACTTGCCTCCGCACTTGGCGCAGAAATGCCATTCGCGGGCTTCGCAAATGCCGCGGCGGATCGGGTTGCCGTCGACGCAGATGTCGGCGACGCTGCGTGCCCGACCCGCTGTGTCGGCCGCTCGTGCGGGCACTGCCACGGCGGCCGGGATCTGACGCTGCGCTTCGGCACGCCGGCGCGCCGCATCCTGCTCGGCCAGCAGGCGCGCCTGCTCGCGCTGCTCGATCAGCGCCCTGGCCTTGGCATTGCGTTCGGCCTGGGCTGCTTTTTCGCGTGCCTTTTTCTCGAGCGCCGCGTGGCGCTGCACCTCGACCTCACGTTGGGGTACAGGCTTCGCGACTGCCTCCGCGGGCGCTCTGCGGTCGGCATCGCGACGGGTTGGGGAAGGTTCGGCGCGGTCGGCACGTTCGATTGAGCGTCCGGCGGCGTTTGCGATGTGGTTGCGTCGCTCGACTCCGCCGCGGTGGTCGGCTCTGACGGCGCTGCGAAGAGTCGGTAGGCGACGCCGCTGGTTGGCCCCAGCAGGCGACCCGACGATGCCCGACGTGGATGCTCTTGCGACAGCGACAGCGACCGCGACAGCGCCAGCGCGAGTGCGTGACGTTGCGAAGCGATGGTGTTGCTGGCGGTGGTCGCCTGCTCTGCGCCTTCGTCGGCTTCATCGTCTCCGCCGTGCTCGGCAGCGGTCTGCTGCCGACCCTCGGCATGTCGATGGGCATCGTCAGCGGCGCGGGCGGCGGCATGCCCTCAATGACCGCCTTGATGATGCCGGGAGCCGGCGGCGGATATGCCGTGGCCGGCGCGATCGGCGGCGGTCTGCTGTGGGCGCTGGCGCTGACGGTGCTCGCCCAGGTCTATCTGCTGGGACTGAACCTGGTCTATCTGCGCGTCACCGAGGGCCTGGATGCCAGCGCCGCCGAAGCAGCGATGCGCAGCCGCCTCGACGATGCGAAGCGCCTCACCAACGAAATCGCCGATCGTGCAAAGCCGTCGGCGAGCCCGGCTTCGCGCTCCGCGCAGGCCTACGCGGCGGATGATGCGACGCCCCGCATTGCCGCCGCGTCGACCGCCACGTCACCTGGCTCG
>CAJDUZ010000108.1_pt1 | contig 10140 bp, 6 predicted proteins | sample 7391221 | NCBI WGS metagenome assembly CAJDUZ01 (sample SAMEA7055692, study PRJEB34461) | soil metagenome | biome: terrestrial ecosystem; feature: Peninsula; material: soil | place: Antarctica | collected 2016
GATTGCCCAGCAGGTGCGCGAGAAGCTGAAGGGCGTCATAGAGCGTTTCTAGTGTAGTGCCTCGCAAATCAATGAACTTATATCTGTCGGCATACTCGGACGTTCCAGGAGGCTGGAGCGATGCGTGTTGCCGAGAAGATCGAACTGGATGCTGCAACGGAGCGGGAACTGCGCGTGCTCAGCAAGCGCCGCCGCATCGAGGCAAGGCTGCAGCAGCGCTCGCGCGTGATCTTGCTCGCGGCCAAGGGCTGGCAGAACAAGGAGATCGCAGTCGAGGTCGATCTGGATCGGCGACAGGTCGCCCTGTGGCGCAGCCGCTTCCTGCAAGGCGGCATCGAGGCGCTGCGGCGCGACGCGCCGCGTTCGGGTCGCAAGCCTACGGTTACGCCCGAGTTGGAGTCGCAGATTTTGCAGGTGACGTTGCACACCAAGCCGGCGGCAGCCACGCACTGGAGCACGCGCACGCTGGCCGACCACCTTGGACTGAGTGCAACCACGATCGGGCGCATCTGGCAGCGCAACGGCATCAAGCCCCATCTGAGCCGCACCTTCAAGCTCTCGCGCGATCCGCGCTTCGAGGACAAGCTCGTCGATGTGGTGGGCCTCTACTTGGAGCCGCCCGAGCATGCGCTGGTGCTCTCGTGCGACGAGAAGAGCCAGATCCAGGCCTTGAACCGCACGCAGCCGGGCTTGCCGATGAAGCCGGGCCGCGCGGGTACTTTCACGCACGACTACAAGCGCCACGGCACGACGACGCTGTTTGCCGCACTCAACACGCTCGACGGCACGGTCATCTCGATGTGCCAGCCGCGTCATCGCCACAACGAGTGGCTGAAGTTCCTGCGGCTCATCGACCGCAAGACGCCAAAGCACTTGACGCTGCACCTGATCGTCGACAACTACGCGACGCACGGCCACCCCGAGGTGCAGCGCTGGCTGCAGCACCATCCGCGCTTTGTCATGCACTTCACGCCCACCGGGGCTTCGTGGCTCAACATGGTCGAGCGGTTCTTTCGCGACATCAGCGAGAACCGCATCAAGCGCGACAGCTTCACCAGCGTGGCCGAGCTCGAGCTGGCGATCGATCTGTACGTCGCCCATCACAACGCCCGCCCCAAGCCCTTCATCTGGACTGCCAGCGCCAAGGACATCCTCGCAAAGGTCACACGCGCCAAGGCAGCCCTCGTGGCGGCCTCATGATAAGTACAGAACAGCATGGGGCACCACACTAGCGCGTTTCGGCCGGCGCCGCCAGGCGGCGACAAGAGCCTGGAAACCGTGAATGAATCGGGCGCGTCCGAGCCCGCCGCGCACGGGTGGTGGAACCGTTCACGGCCGCTCACGGTTGTCCTGCCAGAACGCGCGCCAGGAACGCCCGCGTGCGCTCATGCTGCGGGTGCAGCAGCACCTCGCGCGGCGGCCCGGATTCGACGATGACGCCGCCATCCATGAAGGCGACGCGGTCGCCGGCGTCGCGGGCAAAGGCCATCTCGTGCGTGACGACGATCATCGTCATGCCGTCGTCGGCAAGCCCGCGCATCACGGCAAGCACCTCGCCGACGAGCTCCGGGTCGAGCGCAGAGGTGGGTTCGTCGAACAGCATCAGCTTCGGCTGCATCGCCAGCGCGCGGGCGATCGCGACGCGCTGCTGCTGCCCGCCCGAGAGCCGGCTCGGGTAGGCATCGGCCTTCTGCTGCAGGCCGACGCGCTCGAGCAGGCTGCGGCCGCGCTCCATCGCCTCGGCCCTGGCTTCGCGCTTGACGCGGATCGGCGCCTCGACGATGTTCTCGAGCACCGTCATGTGCGGAAAGAGATTGAAGCGCTGGAACACCATGCCGATCGCCGCACGCTGACGGCAGACCTCGCGCTCGCGCATCTCGTAGAGGCGCGCGCCGCGCTCCCGGTAGCCGACCAGTTCGCCGTCGACCCAGATGCGGCCGTTGTCGATCTGCTCGAGGTGGTTGATGCAGCGCAGGAAGGTGCTCTTGCCGGAGCCCGATGGACCGATCAGGCACAGCACCTCGCCGGGCGTCACTTCGAGACTGATGCCCTTCAGGACTTCGTCGCGACGGTAGCGCTTGTGGACGTCCTCGGCGCGCACCATCGGGCCGCTCGAAGCCGCGCCCGCCATGCCGTCAGCCCGCGCCATGCAGGCCCGTTCCGGAACGGCCGAGACGCCGCTCGACGAAGTACTGGCCGGCGCTCGCGAGCGTGGTCAGCACCAGGTACCAGAAGGTCGCCACCAGCATCAGCTCGATCGTGTGCAGGTTGGCCGACGAGATGTTCTGGGCGGCGGTGAGCAGGTCGCCGCCGGCGATCACCGAGACCAGGGACGTCGCCTTCAGCAGCGAGATGAACTGGTTGCCGGCCGGTGGGATGATGACACGCAGCGCCTGCGGCAGGATGATGCGGCGCATCGCCAGCCCGCGCGTCATGCCGAGCGCAACGGCCGCATCGTGCTGGCCGCGGTCGACCGCCATGATGCCCGCGCGCACGATCTCGCTCATGTAGGCCGCTTCGTTGAGTCCCAGCGCGATGACCGAGGCGACAAACGGCGTGAGCAGCTTGTTGGTGTCGAAGGGGCCGATCGTCGCGAACAGCAGCGCCAGGTTGCCCCAGATCAGGATCTGCACCAGCAGCGGTGTGCCGCGCAACAGCCACGTGTAGAAGAAGCTCGCGCCGCGCAGCACCGGGCTGCTCGAGAGCCGCAGCACCGCGAGCACCGTGCCGAGCAGCATGCCGATGACCGCCGCCAACAGCGCGAGGATGACGGTGGTGCGCAGCCCTTGCAGGATGGCCGGCGCGAACTGGAATTGCGTGATCGCCGCGTGATCGATGTTGGGGTTGCGCCAGACCGAGACGGCGAGCGCCGCCACCAGCGCGGCGACGAGCGCGCTGCCGAGCCAGAGCCCGGGACGGCGCAGCGGAACGACGCGCCGGCTGGGCGATCGGGACGCGGCCAAGGCCTAGATCTTCAGGTCCTTGCCGCCGTTGATCGTCGCCGACTTCACCGCGCCGCCCTCGACGCCGTACTTCTCCAGGATCTTGCGATAGCTGCCGTCCTGGATCAGCGCGTCGAGCGCCTTCTGCAATTCGTCGCGCAGCTTCGTGTCGTCCTTGGCGACGGCGATGCCGAGCGGCACCGGCTGGTATTCATGACCGGCGACGACGTCGAACAAGGTGCCGTTGTTGGCGGTCTTGGCGAGGTAGACCATCACCGGCGAGTTGCCGAGGAAGGCGGCGACGCGGCCGGTCTGCACCTGCAGCCGCGCATCCGAGGGCTGCGCGTACTGCATGTTCTGGATCGGCGGCTTGCCGGCGGCCTTGCACTTCTCGTTCATCTGGTCGACCAGCGTCACCTGCGTCGAGCCCTGCACTGTCGAGACGGTCTTGCCGCACGCCGTCTCGAGGCTCTCGACCTGGTCGGGGTTGCCCTTCTTGACCAGGAGCATCGTGCCGAGGTTGAAGAAGTCGACGAAGTCGACGACCTTCTCGCGCTCGGGCGTGTCGTTCATCATCGTGAAGGTGATGTCGATTCGCTTGGCCTGCATCGCCGGCAAAAGACCTGCGAACGGGATCGCCTTGAAGACGATGGTCTTGCCCATCTTCTGGCTCATCGCCGCCGCGAGGTCGACGATCGCGCCCTGCAAGGTCGTGCCGTCGGCGGCGTAGGAGATCATCGGCGGGCTGTTGGTGATCGAGCCGGCGCTGATCTCGTCCGCGGCCAGCGCGGGGGTGAGGCCGCACGCGAACAGGGCGGCAGCAGCGATCAGGTGCGGGATCTTGGCGCGTATGGTCATCGAAGCTCCTCGTGCGGGTTGGCTGGCCCGACAGCAACGCGCGCAGATCGGCACGCTGTCCCGGGCTTCGAATTATCGAACAGCGCCTGCGCCGCGGCGCGGCCGCATCATTTCACCTCGAGCGACAACTCGACCTGCGGTGTCCAGGTCTCGCCCGGCTTGGAGCTGCGCAGCTTGGGCGCCGCGAGGAACAGGCGCTCGCTCTTGAGCCCCTTGGCGATCAGCGCATCGCGCACGGCGACGCCGCGTTGCAGCGCGAGCTCGCGCATCGCGTCGTCGTTGACCGGGATGTCCTGGAGCAGCAGCTCTTCCATCTGCGCCACGGGGATGTCCTTGGCGAAGCCGAACACATTGCGCGGCTTGTCGGCGAAGTCGCTGCGGCGGTAGAGCCGGCGGATCAGTCGCGCGCGTTCGTCGGCGCTCAGTGGCGGCGGCCGGCTGGTCGGCGCCGACGCGGCGTGTCCGGCACTCACCGCCTCGCGCCGCTCCTCGTCCTGCAGGCGCTTGTCGAGCATCGCCTTGCGATAGGCGTCGTGCTCGGCGACCGGGTCGGCGGCACCGGTCACCGTCATCGTCAAGCTCGGCTTGTCGGTCAGCGCCTTCGCGACGCGGTCGATCCCGGCCTGGCCGTCCTTCGTCGGGATCGCGGTGCCCGGTTCGAAACCGACCTCGCTGAGATCATGTCCACCGCCGCCGGTCAGCAAGGCGAACGGCGCGGTGACGGCCTTGACCAGCAGGTTGCCGATGACCTTGCCGATCAGCGCGCCGAGGCTGAACTGCGGGTCGTTGAGACTGCCGCTGATCGGCAGGTTGAGATCGATGACACCGTTGCGGTCCTTCAGCAGCGCAACCGCCAGCCGCACCGGCAGGCTCGTCGCCTGCGGCGATTCCACCTTCTCGCCGAAGGTGAGCTGATTCAGGATCAGCTGGTTCTCGGCCGTGAGCAGTCCGTCGGCATCGACCTTGTACGAGACGTTCATACTCAGCTTGCCGCGCTCGATCGCATAGCCTGCGTACTTGGCGGCGTAGGGCGAAAGCGGTGCCAGTTCGAGATCGCTCGCCTTGGCGTGGATGTCGAGTTGCATGGGGCTCGCGAGCGGGTTGACCGCGCCGCTGATCTCGAGCAGCGCGGTGCCTTCGGCCCGGCCGCGCAACTCGATTTGCGCCATCTGCGGCGAGGTCGAGCTGAAGGTGCCGATCTGGCCGTTCAGTTCGGTCAATGCCGCGCTGTAATTGGGCTTGATGAAGTGGTCGCGAAAGTCGATCTTGCCGTTGACGAGCTGGGTCGTGTCGATCGTCAGGTCGAGCGGCAGGTGCACGGCCTGCGGCGTCTCGGCGCGGCCGGCGGGTGCCTTGGCCGTGGCCGTCGCGTCCTTTTGCGTGCTGACCGAGGCGCGGGCGGGCGGCGTCAGCGGCGCTGCGGCCGAAGAACCCTCTGCAGCGGCCTCGGCCGGCTGTTGGGCCGAGGCCTGGGCCGAGCCGGCCTGACCGGGCCTGAGCTCCTGCAGATTGAAGTGGCCCTGCTCGGTGACGACCAGACGCGAATAGAAGTCGCTCAGCACCGCAGAGCCGATGTCGAGCTTCGGCCGTGCCTTCGGCTTCATCGCGAACTTCGCGTGCTTCAGCGACAGCGACTGCCAGCTGATGAGCTCGTCACCGCCCGGAATGCCGGCACTCGGATCGGGCAGGGTATCGGCGCGCACGTCGCCGATCAGCACATCGCCCGAGCCGCTCACCGCGAGCCCTGCCGGCAGGTGGCCCAGATCGATCTTGCCCTTGTAGCCGGCCTCGGCATGGACCAGCCGCACCGGCAGATGACCCCCGAGGTAGGGCGTGAAGAGCTGCACCGGGAAGCGCTCGATCTGCAGGCTTCCGCTGGCCTTGAGCGGCGCCAGGCCGATGTCGCCGTCCCAGTTGAGCGAGCCTGCGGCCGGCGCGGCCCGCCGCGGGCCGGCCGGTGCGCCGATGCGCGCGCCGAATTGCACCGACGCGGTCTGGTCGGATTCGGCCGGCCAGGTCAGACCGTGCACCGCCAGGTGAACGCCGCTCAGCTCGAGACGCACCGGTGACCTGCGCTGCCGCAGCGCACTGTCGACCACCTCGATGCGGCCACCGTCAAGTGCCAGATCCTGCAGCTGCACGCGCCAGCCTGGCGCAGCGCGCGGCGCTTCGATGGTCGCCTCGCGCGCCGCTTCAGCCGCCGCCGGCGTGACACGCCACTGCTGCAGGTTGAGCACGCCCTGCGCGTTGCGCGTCACCTGCAGCACCGGTTGCGTCAAGCGCACCTTGCCGAGCACGGCGTGTTGCGCCGCCATGTCGACCTGCACGTCGCCGAGCGTCAGTTGCTTGAGCGCGAGCGCATCGCCTTGGCTGCCGCGTTCGCGCAGCTTCAGGTCGTCCAACGTCGCGTTTTTCAGCGCCACGCGCAAGTGCGGTGACGCCGCGGCGTTCGACCAATCCATCCGGCCGGTGGCCGAGAGCTGGCCCGCGGCCTGCGGCACGAGCTGCTGCGCGAGGTAAGGACCCAGCGCGGCCAGCGACAAGCCGGACAGTTCGATGTCGAGTTGTGCGCCATGGTCGGTGACCGGGCCGGCAATGTGCAGCTTGCCGAGTGCGGTGGGCTTGGCAGCCGGCGATTGCTCGTGCAGCGTCGCGTCGAGGCTGAGGGGCATCGGCCTGGCGACCGGCCAGTCAATCTGCTTCAACGAGAGCTGCACCGGGTCGAGCTGAAGCGCCACGGCCGGCTGCACGCTGGCATCGCGCCATGCGATTCGTGCATCTTTCAGGTCGAACGCCGCGATTCGGATCTGCCACGGTGAAGGGGCCGCTCTGGCGGCGCGCTCGCGCGGGTTGCTGGCCGGTGACGCTGCGGCAGTGGCTGCCGAAGGCGCTGATGCCGCCGATGCCGCCGATGCCGATGGTGCCGAAGGCGCTGATGATGTGGCGGGCGCTGATGATGCTGATGGGGTCACAGGTGCCGACGCCGCGGACGCGGTTGCGCCTGCGGAAGCGGCGACGGCTGCTGTGGGTTTCAAGACGCCCTCCGAAGCCGAACGCGCCTTGCCGCCGACCTTCGCCAACTGCGCCAGGTTCAATCGACCCGCAGCGTCGCGCGTCACGTGCAATTGCGCGCCGTCGATGCGCAGCGAGTCGAGGTCGAGCTTGCGCGCAAACGGCTCGATGTCGCGCAGGCCGATCTCGAGCTGCTGCCACGCCAGCAGCGGTGCACCGGCGGCGTCCGTGGCGGCGACATCTCGAGCCTGCAGGGTGCCGTGCAATACGACGCTGCCGGTCGCGTCCTTCGGCAGCGCGAACTCGAGCCCGAGATCGCTGGAAAGCGTGCCGCGCGTCAGCCGCAGCGGCAAGGACGCCGGGAGGTAGCCGAGATACGGTCGCACGTCGAGATCGCTGATGGCGAGCTTCAACGTGCCGGCGTTGGTTGCCGCGAACGGTGTTGCCTGCGCTCCGCTGTCGAACACCGCTCCATTGAGCCTGAAGGCGACGCGTGGCTTCACCTTGACCTCGACGTCGGGCGGCAAGCTCGAGATGAACGGCAAGGTCAGTTGCAGATCGGTCACCGCCTGCACCCGGCCGACCGGCCGGTCGTCCAGGCGCAGCGCGCCGTCACGCAGTTGCAGGTTGTAGAGCGCGAAATGCGAGGGGCCCGACGATTCCTCGTCCTTGCGCTCGGCGTAGCGTTCGATCAGGTCGTCGATGTCGTAGTGGCCGGGCGCCAGCCGCACGACGTGGACTTCCGGCTTGTCGATCTGCAACGTCTCGATGACCGGCGCGAGCTTGATCAGCGAGGAACTCGAGATGTCTGCGTGGATGCGTGCCACCTGCAGCAAGGGCGGCTGGGCTGGCGGTGTCGAAGCCGACGTCGAATCGGCAGGCGGTGCCGATATTGATGCCGATGTGGACGCCGTTGCCGTCGTCTGCGGCGCAGCCGCCATCGCTGTCGATGATGCGGGCGACCCCGTCGGCGGTGCCGACGCAGAAGGGGTCTGCGCATTGGGCTCGGTCGGCCGCCGCGCCGCGGCCACGACCAGATCGTTGATCGTCAGCTCCAGCGTCCAGGGTGTGAAGCCGACGCTGCCGATCGTCACGTTGCGATCGAGTGCCGTGGACAGCCGCGACTGCGCCTGCCATTTCACGAGCGGCGGCACCAGCCCCCAGGCGAGCAGCACCAGCAGCAGCAGGACGCCGAGCAGCCACGCAAGGCGCCAGAGCCACACCCGCAGCGATCCCTTCACCCTCGGCTCGATCTCGACCCCCTCGCGCGCCGGCTCCGTTCGACGGACCCTATGCTGTCACATCGGCGCGCCGCAGGCGCGCAGCACCCGCATGACCGCAGGCGCGTGTCGCGCCGATCGAGACGAGCCGGTGCACGAAGATGCATCGTCTTGCGATGCGCGGCACGGGCTGTGCGGCGACGCGGCCCGATTTGCGATAGTCTTTGCGCGCTGCGCGGCCGCCGCCGTGCGCGCCCCGCACGCCAAGGAGAGCTCGATGAGTCTGTTGCCTCGCATTCGCCGATCCGCCGCGCCGCTGTGCGTGGCAGCGCTGCTGTCGTGGTCGGCACCGGCCGCGCAGGCCGATATCCACGTCGGCGTCATCGTCTCGACGACCGGGCCGGCGGCGTCGCTCGGTATCCCGGAAGAGCAGACGATCCAGATGTGGCCGGCCGAGATGGCGGGCCAGAAGGTGCGCTTCACGATCCTCAACGACAACAGCGATACCAGCACCGCCGCCAAGAGCGCCGCGCGGCTCATCAGCGAGGACAAGGTCGACGTGATCATCGGCGCGTCGGTCACGCCGACGTCGCTGGCCGTCGTCGAGACCGCCGGCCCGGCCAAGGTGCCGGTGGTCTCGCTGGCCGGCGGCGGCGCGATCGTGCTGCCGCAGGACGGGCCGCGGCGCTGGGCCTTCAAGCTCACCCCCTCCGAGCAGTTGCAAGCCGACCTCGTGCTCGACCACATCCAGAAGGCCGGCGGCAAGACGATCGCGACGATCAACTTCGCCAACAGCTATGGTGAAGGCTTCCTCAAGGCGTTCGAACCCCTGGCGCAGGCGCGCGGCATGAAGATCGTTGCCAGCGAGCGCTACAACCCGAGTGACCAGAGCGTGACGGCGCAGGTTCTCAAGGTGCAGGCGGCCAATCCCGATGCGATCTACATCTTCGCTTCCGGCACGCAGGCGGCGCTGCCGCAGATCGAACTCGCCAAGCGCGGCTGGAAGGGCCCGGTCTACCAGACGCAGGGGGTCGCCAACAACGACTTCCTGCGGATCGGCGGCAAGGATCTCGAAGGCAGCTACCTGACGGTGGCGCCGGCGCTCGTGCCCGAGCAATTGCCGGCCAGCAACCCGATCAGGAAGGTGGCGCTCGACTACGTGCAGCGCTTCGAGGCCAAGCACGGTGCCGGCTCGCGTTCCTTGTTCGGTGCGTCGGCGTGGGACGCGATGCTGATCGTCCAGGATGCGGCGCGCGTGGCGCTGAAGAAGGCGCAACCGGGCACGCCGGAGTTTCGTTCGGCGCTGCGCGATGCAATCGAGGCGACCCACGAGTTCGTCGGCGCCGAAGGCGTCTACAACATGAGCGCACAGGATCACAACGGTGTCGACAAGCGCAGCCAGGTGCTGGTGCGCGTCGTCGACAACCACTGGCAACTGCAGCACTGAGGCCGCGCAGCCGGCGCATGCCTGGCGTCGAGGGCCTGATCCGCGAGCGCTACGCCGGCTTCAGCCCGGCGCTGCAGACTGCGGCGCGTTTCCTGCTCGACCACCCGAACGAGGTCGTCGTGACGTCGATGCGTGCGCTCGCCGCGCGCGCCGGCGTCGCCCCGGCCAGCCTCGTGCGCGTTGCGCGGCAACTCGGCTTTGCCGGCTGGCCAGAGCTCAAGGCGGCTTTCGTCAGCGAACTCGGGCTGGGCGCCGAGCCCTATGGACAGCGGGCCAAGGCCTTGCTCGAACGCCCGCGTGATGCCGCCCCCGGCGAACTGTTCGGCGTGCAGCGGCGCAACCTCGAGCTCACCGAGGCGCGAAGCCGTGCTGCGCTGCGCCGCGCCGCGCGGCTGCTGGCGCGGGCCGGGGCGGTGCACGTGGCCGGCTTTAGGGCGAGCTTTCCGATCGCCTACACGCTGGTCTACTTGTACCGGCTGTTTCGCGAATCCGTTCACCTCGTCGATGGCCTGGGCGGCGGCTTCGAGATGAATCTGCGCCGCTTCGACCGTCGGCACGCATTGGTCGTCATCAGCTTTGCGCCCTATTCGCGCGAGTGCCTGCGCGTGATCGACGCGGCGCGCGCGGCGGGCTGCCGCATCGTGGCACTCACCGACAGCAG
>CAJDUZ010000127.1_pt1 | contig 10123 bp, 7 predicted proteins | sample 7391221 | NCBI WGS metagenome assembly CAJDUZ01 (sample SAMEA7055692, study PRJEB34461) | soil metagenome | biome: terrestrial ecosystem; feature: Peninsula; material: soil | place: Antarctica | collected 2016
CGAAGGAGTACAGGAACGTGAGCAACAACCAACTGTCCAAACAGGACCTCCTGCGAGGCCACCCGGAAGCCGGCACCGTGACCGCCGAACAGGTACGGGAGGCACGCGGCCCCAGCGCCCGCCGCCTCGTCGTGCTGGATGACGACCCGACCGGCACGCAGTCCGTCGGTAACCTCCCCGTCCTGACCGGCTGGACCGAGGCTGACCTCGCGTGGGCGCTCCGCACTGGCGCCCCCGCCGTGTACGTCATGACGAACTCCCGCAGCCTAGCGCCGGAGGTGGCTGCCCAGCGCAACCGCGAGGTCGCCACCAACGCCCTGCAGGCGGCACAGCAGCTGGGCATTGACGTTGACTTCGTCTCCCGTTCCGACTCCACGCTGCGCGGCCACTTCCCGTTGGAACCCGACGTGCTGGTCGAGGTACTCACGGGTGCTGGCATCCGCGTGGACGGCGTCATCATCGTGCCCGCCTTCGGCGATGCCGGCCGCATCACCGTCGACAGCATCCACTACGCGGGCTCGGACGCCACAGGATTCGTCCCGGTGGGTGACACCGAGTTCGCCCGCGACGCCTCGTTCGGGTACCGCTCCTCCAACCTGCGCGACTGGGTGGAGGAGAAGTCCGGCGGACGATATCGCGCCTCCGACGTCGCCACCGTGACCCTCGACGACCTCCGGGGCAACCCCGCGGCCGTCGTCGGGGTGCTCAGCGGACTCGTCGACGGCCGCCCCGTGGTGGTCGACATCGTCGAGGAGAACCGCGTCGGACCGCCATTCGTCCGGGCACTCATCGGGCAGGACGTCCTGGAGCCGCTGACGGGGGCCGACGTGGCCGCCATCCGTGCAGGGGGCGTCGGCGAGGACGCACTGGGCGGCCTCATCGCCATCGGCTCACACGTGTCCATGACGACGCGCCAACTCGACGTCCTGCGGGCGCGGAGGCAACCCACCGAACTGGAGATCAACGTCGCAGAGGTGCTGGGTTCAGGCCGCGACCACCATCTCGACCAGCTCGTCACCCGCGCCGTGGAAGCGCTCGCCACGGGCAACGTCGTGGTGCGCACGTCCCGGGCGCTGGTGACCGGTAACGATGCCGACGCATCACTCACCATCGCCCGCACCGTCTCGGACGCACTCGTGGAGGTGGTCCAGAAGATCCTGGCCGTCTCCCCGCCGCGCTTCGTGGTGGCCAAGGGCGGCATCACGTCCTCCGACGTCGCCAGCCGCGGCCTGGGCATCGCCCGGGCCATCGTCCGCGGACCCATGCTGCCGGGCATCGTGTCGCTGTGGGAGCCCAGCGACGGGCCCGGCCGACGTCGTCGACAAGCTCACCCTCTGACCCCTTTCCCCCGCCCCCGCACCACCCGTCCATGATTCAAGGAGGAATTATGTCCACCACCATCGCCGTACTCGGGCTCGGAGCCATGGGACTGCCCATGGCGTCCCGTCTGGCCGAGAAGTTCACCGTCAAGGGCTTCGACATCAACCCCGCCCGCGCCGCGCTCGCCATTCGACTCTGGCGACCCCGGCCAGCCGATCGCGCCGTAGCCACCTTCACTGCACGCACAGATGGGCGCACGCCACCCCCTGCCCTACGCCTACGCCAAGGCGCACACCTTGCTGCTCGAGGACGACGGCGAACGCCTGGTGCTGTGGGCTCCCGAGACCGTTGCGCTGCCGGCGCTCGCCGAAGTGCTGCGGCTCTACGACGTCGACGCGCTCGAGCGCGAGGCCGCGCCGGCGCTCGCGAGCCGCATCGCCACCGTCTACGCGGGCGGCGAGTCGAGCGCTGCGGTGGTGATCGGTGAAGTCGAGAGTGCCGTCGACCTGTCGCGCATGATGCAGGAGCTGCCGGCGATCGAGGACCTGCTCGAGGCCTCGAACGACGCGCCGATCATCCGCATGCTCAACGCCTTGCTGACGCAGGCTGCCAAGGACGGCGCCAGCGACATCCACATCGAGCCTTACGAGCGCTCGAGCTCGGTGCGCTTCCGCGTCGACGGCACCTTGCGCGAAGTGGTGCAGCCGAACAAGGCGCTGCATGCGGCGCTGATCTCGCGGCTGAAGATCATGGCCGAACTCGACATTGCCGAGCGCCGGCTGCCGCAGGACGGCCGCATCTCCTTGCGCATCGGCGGGCGCGCCGTCGACGTGCGCGTCTCCACGCTGCCCTCATCGTACGGAGAGCGCGCGGTGCTGCGGCTGCTGGACAAGAACGAATCGAAGTTCACGCTCGAGGGCCTCGGCATGAGCGGCGACGTGCTGGCGCGCTTCGACCGCCTGGTGCACCAGCCGCACGGCATCGTGCTGGTCACCGGGCCGACCGGCTCGGGCAAGACGACGACCCTCTATGCCTCGCTCGGGCGCATCGACACCGCCGGCACCAACGTGCTGACGGTCGAGGACCCTGTCGAATACGAGCTCGCCGGCATCGGCCAGACCCAGGTCAACCCGAAGATCGACCTGACCTTCGCGAAGGCGCTGCGCGCGATCCTGCGTCAGGATCCGGACGTCATCATGATCGGCGAGATCCGCGATTACGAGACCGCGCAGATCGCGATCCAGGCGTCTCTCACCGGCCACCTGGTGCTGGCGACCGTGCACACCAACGACGCGCCGAGCACCGTGACACGAATGATCGACATGGGGGTCGAGCCGTTCTTGCTGTCGTCGAGCCTGATCGGCGTGCTGGCGCAGCGGCTGGTCAGAAAGCTCTGCCTGGCCTGCCGCCGCGCCGATGCGCAGGGCCGCTGGCGGCCGGTCGGCTGCGCCGCGTGCGGCAGCACCGGCTACAAGGGGCGCACCGGCGTCTATGAGCTGATGACGGTCGATGACCAGGTGCGCTCGCTGATTCACAGCCGCGCCGCCGAATCGCAGGTCTTCGTCGCTGCCCAACAGGCCGGCCTGCGCTCGATGCGCGAGGACGGCGAACGCCTCGTCGCCGAAGGCATCACGTCGGCCGAGGAGGTGATGCGGGTGACGCGCGAATGAAAACGAAGTCGATCGGGCGCAGCCGGGCTTGGGGCGGCCCGGCGCCCGGCTGAGCCAGGATGGCAGCCTACAGATTCGAGGCGCTCGATGCCGCCGGCAAGGCTTCGACGGGCCTGCTCGAGGCCGAGAACGCGCGCTCGGCGCGCGCGCAGTTGCGGGCGCAGGCGCTGGTGCCACTGGCGGTCTCGCCGGTCGCGGCGGCTGGCACGGCGCGGTTGCGCTTCACGCGCCGCGTCTTCAACAAGACGGGCCTTGCCGTGTGGACGCGTCAGCTTGCCGGCCTGGTCGTCTCGGGCTTGCCGCTCGAGCGCGCGTTGACGGCGCTCGGTGACGAGGCCGACGACCCGCGGCAGCGTGAGTTGCTTGCGCACCTGAAGAGCGAGGTCAACGGCGGCGCGCCGTTCGCACGCGCGCTGGCCGGCGCGCCGAACGAATTCGACGAGGTCTACCGCGGCGTCGTCGCCGCCGGCGAGCAAAGCGGCGCGCTCGGCACGGTGCTGGAGCGCCTCGCCGACGATCTCGAGCAGCGCCAGGAACTGCGCGGCAAGCTGATCGGCGCGACGCTCTACCCGGCCATCGTCTCGCTGATCGCGCTCGTCATCGTGATCTTCCTCGTCACCTACGTGGTGCCGCAGGTGGCGTCGGTCTTCACCAGTTCGCGACGCGCGCTGCCGATGCTGACCGTCGCGATGCTTGCGATCAGCGGCTTCGTGCGCAGCTATGGCTGGTTGCTGGTGCTGGCGCTCGGCGCCGGCTTCGGCACCTTGATGCTGATGCTGCGCAACGCGGTGTTCCGCGAAACCTTCGACGCGGCCTGGCTGCGGCTGCCGCTCATCGGCCGGCTCGCGCGCGGCTACAACGCCGCGCGCTTCGCCGCAACCCTCGCAATGCTGGCGGGGGCCGGCGTGCCGATCCTGAAGGCGCTGCAGGCGGCGGCCGAGACGCTCTCCAACCGCGCGATGCGCGCCGATGCGATGGACGCTTTGGTGCAGGTGCGCGAAGGCGCGCCGCTGGCCGCCGCACTGGCCGGCAAGAAGCGCTTTCCCGGACTCTTGTCGATGTTCGCGCGTCTGGGCGAGCAGACCGGGCAGTTGCCGCAGATGCTCGAGCGCGCCGCACGTCAGCTCGGCACCGAGGTGCAACGCCGCGCAATGCAAATGGCAACGATCCTCGAGCCGCTCCTGATCGTCGCGATGGGCGCCATCGTGATGCTGATCGTGCTGGCGGTGCTGATGCCGATCATCCAGCTCAATACCTGGGTCAAGTAAGGGCCGCGGCCGGGCCGCTCGTATCATCCCCCGCATGCCCGCTACCCTCGATGGCCAGCTCGTCGTCGCGATCTCGTCGCGGGCCCTCTTCGACTTCGAGGAGGAAAACCAGCACTTCGAAGCCCATGACGACCGGGCCTACATGCAGTTGCAACTCGAACGGCTGGAGCTGGCGGCCAAGCCGGGCGTGGCGTTCTCGCTGGTGCAAAAGCTCCTCGCCTTCAACTCGGTCGAGCCACAGGTCGAGGTCGTGATCCTGTCGCGCAACGACCCGGTGTCGGGCATGCGCGTGTTCCGTTCGGCGCAGCACTACGGCTTGATGATCCAGCGCGGTGTCTTCACGCGCGGCGAGTCGCCGTGGCGCTACCTCAAACCGCTCAACGCCAACCTGTTCCTCTCGGCCAACGACGCCGATGTGCGCTCGGCACTCGAGGCCGGCGTGCCGGCGGCGCGCGTCTACCCGCGCTCGGCGCGCGCGTCGACGACCCACCCCGACGAGGTGCGGATCGCCTTCGACGGCGACGCGGTGCTGTTCTCGGACGAGGCCGAGCGCGTCTACCAGAGCGCAGGCTTGGTCGCGTTCCAGACCCACGAGGTCGAACAGGTGGGAACGCCGCTGGCCGCCGGCCCGTTCAAGCCGTTGTTGCTCGCGCTGCAACGCCTGCAACACGCGCCGGCGCACGGCATGCGCATCCGCACTGCGCTCGTCACGGCGCGCAGCGCGCCGGCGCACGAGCGCGCAATCCGCACCTTGATGAACTGGAATATCGAGGTCGACGAGGCGATGTTTCTCGGCGGGCTGCGCAAGGGCGAGTTCCTGCGCGAATTCGAGCCCGACTTCTTCTTCGATGACCAGACCGGCCACATCGAGAATGCGGCCGAGCACGTGCCTTCGGGACTGGTCGCGGCCGGCATCACTCACGAACCGAACGGCCGGCTCGGCGACTGACCCCGACCGACCTCCGCGACCGCCGCGCGTGTCCGCCCCGGCCGCTGCAGGCGGGCGCGCAGACCTTCCAGGTCGAGCACGCGCACGCCGCCATATTCGATGCGGATCAGCCGCGCCTGCTGCAAGGCCCGCAGCGCCTCGTTGACGCGCTGGCGTGAAAGGCCGACCAGGTAGCCGAGCTCCCGCTGCGTGATGCGCAGTTCGCTGCCGACCCCGGGATAGAGAATCGGATGGAACAGCGCCGCAAGGCTGCGCGCGACACGCGCATCGGAGTCCGTCATGCGGTCGATCTCGCGTGCCGCGATGAACTGGCCGAGCCGTTCGTTGAGCTGCTGCATGATGAAGCGGTTGAACGGGATGCTGCGGTCGAGCAGCCAGTGGAAGCACTCGGCGCGCAGGCCCGCGACGACACTGTTGCGCAAGGCCTGGATGTTGTAGCGGTAGACCTCGCGCTTGATCACCGTGCCCTCGCCGAACCAGCCGCCCGGGGGCACGCCGATGAAGGTCATCGGGACGCCGAGTTCGCTGTCGTTGCTCATCTTCAGCAGGCCGTCGATGACGCCGAACCAGTAGGTGGCGGCCTTGCCGACCCGGCACAGCAACTCGCCCGGTGCGACAACAGCGACGCGCAGGTTCTCGATCACCACGCGGCGCTCGTGTTCTTCGAGCGCTTGCAACCAGCTGATGTCGGCGAGTTCCTCGGCGGTCGCTGCGCGTGCACGCAGGTGCAGCGGTTCGGCGCGCTTGTTTTCCATGCGGTCCGCACCCAGAGTTGGTGCGGAATTCGGCTCGACATTGCCGACGGCACGGCGTAGGGCTGCAATCAAGGGAAACACCCGAGGGGACTGTCCCTATGATTGTCGTCAGAACGACAGGTCGGCGTCAAACTTCTTCCTACAGTGCGTGCGTACAGGCATCGCCGTGGGGCGACACGCCTGGCTCACCGATCCAGAGGCGGCATTGCCGACGACCTTTCCGCAATTGATGCTCGAGCACGCGACGCGACGCCCCGACGCACCGGCGCTGCGCGAGAAAGAGTTCGGCATCTGGCAAACACTTTCGTGGGCTGGCTTGGCCCTGCTGGTGCGCGAACTCGCCTGCGGCCTGGCCGCCGCCGGGCTGAAGCGCGGCGAACACCTCGTCGTCGTCGGCGAGAACCGACCGCGGCTGTACGCGGCCATGCTCGCGGCACAGTCGCTCGGTGCGGTCCCGGTGCCGCTCTACCAGGATGCGGTGGCCGCCGAATTCACGTTCCCGATCAAGAGTGCCGCGGTCGCGCATGCCATCGTCGAGGACCAGGAGCAGGTCGACAAGCTGCTCGAGGCGCGCACGCAGTGTCCGCTGCTGGCACGCATCTGGTACGACGACCCGCGCGGCTTGCGCAGCTACAGCGAAGAAGGCTTGGCGCCGCTCGACACGCTGATCGAGGCGGGCCATGCATTCGACGCCGCGCACCCCGGCTTCTTCGATGCCGAGGTGCGAAAGACGCGACCCGAGGACGTGGCCGCAATGTTCTTCACCTCGGGCACCACCGGCCAGGCCAAGGGCGTCGTGCACACGCACCACGCCCTGATCGACCGGGCGCAGGCCGGGGCCGCGTTCGAGCGCCTGACCGCCCGCGAGGAAGTCCTCGCCTATCTGCCGCCGGCCTGGATCGGGCAGAACATCTTCTCCTATGCGCAGTGGCTCACCTGCGGCTACGTCGTCAACTGCCCCGAGTCCGCCGAGACGGTGACGATAGACCTGAAGGAGATCGGACCGACCTATTACTTCGCGCCGCCCCGCATCTTCGAGGCGCTGCTGACCGACGTGATGATCCGCATGGAGGACGCGAGCCGGCCCAAGCGCTGGCTGTTCCAGCGCTGCATGGCGCTGGCGCGGCGCGTCGGCGGCACGCTGCTCGACGGCCAGGCCGTGTCGCTGTCCGATCGGCTCGCCTACGCGATCGGCAACTGGCTGATCTTTGCCCCGCTGCGCAACACGCTGGGCTTCTCGCGGGTGCGCGTGGCCTACACCGCGGGCGAGGCGATCGGTCCGGATCTGTTCGCGTTCTACCGCTCGATCGGCATCAACCTGAAGCAGATCTACGGCCAGACCGAAACGGCCGTCTTCGTCTGCCTGCAACCCGACGGCGAGGCCCGCGCCGACACGGTCGGCGTTCCGATCGACGGGGTGGAACTGCGCCTGACCGAAAGCGGCGAGGTGCTGGTGCGCTCGCCCGGTTTGCTCAAGGAGTATCACCGCAATCCCGAGGCGACCGCCGAGGTGCTCGATGCGCAGGGCTGGTACCACACCGGCGATGCCGGCATCCTCGAGGCGAGCGGCCACCTGCGCATCATCGATCGCGCCAAGGACGTCGGGCGTCTGCAGGGCGGCGCACACGACGGCGCGCTGTTTGCGCCCAAGTACGTCGAGAACAAGCTGAAGTTCTTCCCCTACATCAAGGAAGCGGTGGCCTTCGGTGATGGGCGCGACAAGGTCTGCGCCTTCATCAACATCGACGCGCCGGCCGTCGGCAACTGGGCCGAGCGGCGCAACCTTCCCTATGGCGGCTATGTGGATCTGGCACAAAAGCCCGAGGTGCTCGAGCTGATCCGCGGCTGCGTCGAGCAGGTCAACGCCGATCTCGCGACCGACGAAAAGCTGGCCGGCAGCCAGATCCATCGCCTGCTCGTGCTGCACAAGGAACTCGACGCCGATGACGGCGAACTCACGCGCACCCGCAAGGTGCGGCGCGGCGCCATCGCCGAGCGCTATCGCGTGCTGGTCGACGCGCTTTATGCGGGCGCGACGCAGCAGTACATCGAGACCGAGGTGCGCTTCGAGGACGGGCGCAGTGGCAAGGTCGCAGCCAACCTGCAGATCGTCGATGCGCAGGTCTATCCGGCGGTCCGCCAGGCGGCCTGAAGTGAAACCCCCGCGCTCACTGCGTTCGCTGCCCCCCGAGGGGGCGCCTCAGTGGCTTCGGGCGGCCGTGCGCCACTAGCGTGGACGAGATGCCGACGCTTGCCGAACTGCCGCAGCGCGACGCCCGCGACAGCGCCGAACCCGTGCCGGCCGGCCGCGCCTTCGGTGCGGTGATCCTCGAAGTGCAGAACCTCTCGCTCGCCTTCGGCGGCGTCAAGGCGCTGACCGACATCAGCTTCGATGTCCGCGAACGCGAGATCCGCGCCATCATCGGCCCGAACGGCGCCGGCAAGAGCTCGATGCTCAACTGCATCAACGGCGTCTACCAGCCGCAGCAAGGCTCCATCCGCCTGCGCGGCAAGACCTTTCGCCACATGAATCCGCGCCAGGTCGCCGAGATGGGCGTCGCGCGCACCTTCCAGAACCTGGCGCTCTTCAAGGGCATGAGCGTGCTCGACAACATCATGACCGGGCGCAACCTCAAGATGCGCGCGAACCTGCTGCAGCAGGCGATCCGCTGGGGCGCGGCCGAGCGCGAAGAAACGGCGCAACGCCTCGTCGTCGAGCGCATCATCGACTTCCTCGAGATCCAGGCGCACCGCAAGACACCGGTCGGCCACCTGCCCTACGGTTTACAAAAGCGGGTCGACCTGGGCCGGGCACTGGCGATGGAGCCGCAGTTGCTGCTGCTCGACGAGCCGATGGCGGGCATGAACCTCGAGGAGAAGCAGGACATGAGCCGCTTCATCCTCGACGTGAACGACGAGTTCGGCACCACGATCGTCCTGATCGAGCACGACATGAGCGTGGTGATGGACATCTCGGACCGCGTGGTCGTGCTCGACTACGGCAAGAAGATCAGCGACGGCACGCCGGCCGAAGTGCGCGCCGACGAGGACGTGATCCGTGCCTATCTGGGCACGGCGGCTTGAAGCGGGCAGCAGCAGTGGGCTTCTTTCTCGAAACCCTGATCGGCGGCCTGATGACGGGCGTGCTGTATTCGCTGGTGGCGCTGGGCTTCGTGCTGATCTACAAGGCCTCCAGCGTGTTCAACTTCGCGCAAGGCGTGATGGTGCTGTTCGCGGCGCTCGCGATGGCGCGGTTTTCCGAATGGATTCCGGGCTGGACGGGGCTGCACAACAAGTTCGCGGTCAATGTGCTGGCCTTTGCCGCTGCCGCGGTCCTGATGCTCGCGCTGGCGTGGCTGGTCGAGCGCCTGGTGCTGCGTCGCCTGGTCAACCAGCCCGAGGCCACGCTGCTCCTGGCCACGATCGGAATCGGCTTCTTCCTCGAGGGCTTTGGTCAATCGCTGTTCGGCAGCAACGTCTACAACATCGACATCGGCATGCCCAAGGAGCCGGTCTTCGTGCTCGGCGGCCTGTTCGAGGGCGGCATCCTCATCGACTCGCAGGAGCTGGTCGCGGCGCTGATCGCGGCCATGCTGGTGCTCGCGCTGGTGGTGTTCTTCCAGAAGACCAGCACCGGGCGCGCGCTGCGCGCGGTGGCCGACGACCACCAGGCGGCGCAGTCGGTGGGCATTCCGCTGTCACGCATGTGGGTCATCGTCTGGTTCGTGGCGGGCCTCAGCGCGCTGGTGGCAGGCATGGTCTGGGGCAGCAAGCTGGGGGTGCAGTTCTCGATCTCGACCTTGGCGCTGCGCGCGCTGCCGGTGGTCATCCTCGGCGGGCTCACGTCGGTGCCCGGCGCGATCGTCGCGGGCCTGATCGTGGGCGCCGGCGAGAAGCTCTCGGAGATCTACATCGGCCCGTTCGTCGGTGGCGGCATCGAGGTGTGGTTCGCCTATGTGCTGGCCCTCCTGGTGTTGCTGGTGCGGCCGCAGGGCTTGTTCGGCGAAAAGATCATCGACCGCGTCTGACGAGCCATGATCTACCGCGAAAACGGCCAGTTCAAGACGACCTACCGGTCCGACCAGCAGATCTTCCCGATCCTGCAAGACCGGGTGGGCATGCTCGTGCTCCTGGTCCTTGCGTTTGTCGTCGTGCCTTTCA
>CAJDUZ010000109.1_pt1 | contig 10107 bp, 8 predicted proteins | sample 7391221 | NCBI WGS metagenome assembly CAJDUZ01 (sample SAMEA7055692, study PRJEB34461) | soil metagenome | biome: terrestrial ecosystem; feature: Peninsula; material: soil | place: Antarctica | collected 2016
TCTTCATCCAGGTCGACAACGTGCTGGACACGCGCTACGCCACCGCCTCGCAACTGGGGGCGACCGTCTTCGACGCGAACGGCCGCGTGCTGACGCAACCGTTTGCCGACAACGCCAACGGCGATCGGCCGTTGCAGAACTCGACGTTTTATGCGCCCGGCGCACCGCGCACCATCCGGGTCGGCGTGAAGTACTGGTTCGACAGCTGAAGCATCAACGCCAGGCCGATACGCCCTGCAGGGCCTGACCCTGGATGACGATCGCATGCCCGAGCGCCGAGCGCTGCCAGTCGGGCGAGAACGGCGAGAACGCATCGAGCACCTGTTCCCGCATCGCAGCGCGTACGGGCGCCGGGAGCGCCGCGCCGAATTTCAGGTGGCGATCGATCTGGATGGCGCGGCGCATCTCCAGCATCGGTCGCGTGCCGAATTCGATGACCGCGCCGGTCATCTCGGCCTGGGCGGCGAAATGCTGGACGCCGTGAAACAGCAAACCGGTGTATCGGGGCCGGCTCGCCCCTTCGAAGCCGGCGCGCGATTCGATCCTGTCGCGGCCCCACCACTCGCAGGCACGGTTCCAGTCCGGCCCGCCGGCTTCGTTGAAGCACAGGAAAAACGGTGCGCCATGCTCGCCGAGCCCGGTGTGCCAGTCGATCAGCGCAATCCGCCTGACGCCCGCGAGGTGGCGTTCGACGATGCTCTCGAGCGCGCGGTTCGACCATTCGCGACCGGAGCCACCGTAGTTCAGCCCGTCCGGGTGGCTGTACTGGCCGCGGCTGGTGACGTCGACATAGCGCTCATGCCCGTGGCTGGCGATCCAGGCGTCGCGTCCGGCATCGGCGGCTTCCATCGCCTGCGGGGTCCATTGCGGTGGACACAGCAAGGGGTGCAACTCGGCATATGGCGGATTGGCCGGCGGCGCTGCATTCCAGTCGATGAAGTTGCGGTTCAGGTCGACGTTGTTCTCGGTCGTGCGACTGATGTGTGCGAAGCCCCAGGGGTTGATCGCGTGCACCAGCACCACCCGCACCGACAGCGCCTGCGCGCGCAACGCCAGCGCGTCGAGCAGCGCGATCTGCGCGGCCGAGCCGACGAAGCCTTCCGGCCCGTGAGTGCCGCTGAATACCAGCAGCGCGGCCTCGGCCTGCGGCGGTCCGAGCAGCGCCACGTCCGTCGTCAGGGTGCCGCCGTCGGGCGCAGTGGCGACGGTGTTGGTCAGCACGTCGACGCGGGCTCCGGCACGATCGGCCGCCAGCAGGAACTTGGCACGCGCGCTGGCGTAGCTTGCGCTGAAACAGGCGGCGGCCAAGGCGGCACTGGTGCGTGGGGCCACGGTGCGCCCACCGGCGGGCGACGCGGACGATGGGTTCTCGGAAGTGGTGTCGGTCATCCAGGTCTCCGTCGATCAATCGGATGCGGCGTCGCCGCGCCGCGCGGCGTCGGACTCGTCCCAGGTGTAGCGGAAGTCGCAGTGGCTCGCACCTTGCATGATGGTTTGGGTGCGTGTCATCTTCAGCCGCGCGTCATAGCCTTCGCAGAAGGTGCCGTCGCGCTGGCAGGACAGCAGATGGCCGATCTCGGCCAGCCCCATCGCCTTGTACATCTCCGAGTAGCGGCAGCGCACGACATCGAATTCATAGCGTGTGTCGGTCTGCTCCCTGACTTCGATCTTCAGCGCGTCCTCGGCCTGCCACAGCACGCTCGAGTCCACGAAGCTCTGCAGCGAGGGGCCGCCGGGTACTTCGCCCGCGAAACGCTGCGCCTGGTCGATCGAGGATCGGCGCACGGCGCTGCCGACGACCTCCATCGCGGCCTCCTTGCCGTGGCTGGCCTTCAGCACTTCGTAGACGTGGCCGAGGATCTCGGCCTCGATGCGCCGCTTGGTCAGCATCGAAAGGTTGGCGGGATGCGCGGGAAGGGCGCTGGTGTCGCTCACGTGATGGCCTCCTGGAACGGAATCTGCGGGGCCTGGCCGGAAGACCACTGACGCCCCGGAATGGCCCGCAGCAGTTCGCGGGTGTACTCGGCTTGCGGGTTCGTGAACACCGTTGCAGCCGGCCCGTATTCGACGATGCGGCCCTGCTGCATGACCGCGACCAGGTCGCAGATCTGTGCGGCCACGCGCAGGTCGTGCGTGACGAACAGCATCGACAGGCCGAGCCGGTCCTTCAGTTCGGTGAGCACGCGCAGGACCTGCGCCTGCACCGATACGTCGAGGGCCGAGACCGGCTCGTCGGCGATCAGCAGTTCGGGCTCGAGAGCCAGCGCGCGCGCCAGACCGATGCGCTGGCGCTGGCCACCCGAGAATTCGTGCGGAAAGCGCCCGATCGCAGCCGGGTCGAGTCCGACGAGCTCGAACAGTTCACGCGCCTTGGCCATCGCCTGGCTGCGCGGCACGCCGTGCGCCATCGGCCCCTGCGCCACGAGTTCACCGGCGGAGCGGCGTGGATTCAGCGAAGCATAGGGATCCTGGAACACCATCTGGACCCGCCGGGTGGCCGTGCGCAGGGCGCGGCGCGACATCGTCGCGAGGTCGACGTCGCCGATCCGGATGTGGCCGGCGTCCGGATCGATCAAGCGCACGATGCAGCGTGCCAGCGTCGACTTGCCCGAGCCCGATTCCCCGACAACGCCGAGCGTGGCGCCCTTGGGGAGCGTGAGCGAGACATCCGCCAGCGCGTGCGTGGTGCGCACGCCGCGGCCCAGGAAGCCGCCCGTGCGGTAGGTCTTGGAGACCTTCGATACGAGCAAGGCCGCCTCGCTGGCCACCGGCCTGAGCGGTGGCGGCACCAGCGAGGGCACCGCGGCGATCAGCTGGCGCGTGTAGGCGTGGCGCGGCGCATCGAGCACCTGGGCTGCGGCGCCGTGCTCGACCAGCACGCCGTGCTGCATCACGGCCACCCGATCGGCGATCTCGGCGACCACGCCGAAATCGTGCGTGATGAAGAGCACCGCGGTGCCCTTGCGGCGTTGCAGGTCGCGTATCAGCGCGAGGATCTGCGCCTGCGTGGTCACGTCGAGTGCGGTTGTCGGCTCGTCGGCAATCAAGACCTTGGGCTCGAGGGCCAGGGCCATCGCGATCATCGCGCGTTGTCGCTGGCCGCCCGAGAGCTGGTGCGGGAAGGCGCGCGCCGAAGCCTGCGGATCGGGAATCCGCACCTCGGCCAAGAGTGCGAGCACGCGCGCATCGATCGCCCGTGCAGCGAGGCCGGAGTGGATACTGAACATCTCGCCGATCTGGTCGCCGATGGTGCGCAGCGGGTTGAGCGCGGTCATCGGCTCCTGGAACACCATCGCGATTTGAGCCCCCCGCACCTGGCGCATTGCAGCGTCGTCGAGCGCGAGCAGGTCCTGGCCATCGAAGCGAATGGTGCCGCCACTGACGCGCGTGCCCTCAGGCAGCAGCCGCATGATCGCGCTGGCGCTCATCGATTTGCCCGAGCCCGACTCGCCGACCACGCACAGGATCTCGTTGGCCGCCAATGTCAGATCGAGCTCGCGGATCGCGTACGCGCGCTCGGCCCCGGCGGGCAGTTCGACGCTGAGTTTCTCGAGGGTCAGGATGGGCGCCGTCATCGCGAGCGCAGGCGGGGATTGAGCGCGTCGTTGAGGCCCTGGCCGACGAGCGAGACCGCCAAGACCGTGAGCAGGATCGCCACGCCCGGAATCGCCGACACGTACCAGCCGGTGCGCAGCACGCCACGTCCCATGCCGATCAGGTTGCCCCAGGACGCGACGTTCGGATCGGAGAGGTTGAGGAAGGCCAGCGCGCTTTCCATCAGGATGGCCAGCGCCATCACGACGCTCGCGTAGACGATCAACGGCGGCATCGCATTGGGCAGGATCTCGCGAAAGATGATGGCACTGTCGCGCAGGCCGAGCGTGCGGCAGGCCTGGACGAACTCGCGGTTGCGCAGCGTCAGGAATTCCGCGCGGGTCAGGCGCGCCGGCGCCGTCCACGAGACGACGCCGATGGCGAGCGTGACGGTCGACAGCTCAGAACCGAACACCGCGACCAGCATCAGCAGCAGCAGGAAGCTCGGCACCGTCTGAAACGCCTCGGTGATGCGCATCAGCAGATCATCGACCCAGCCGCCATAGTAGCCGGCCAGGGCTCCGACGACAGTGCCGAGCACGATCGCGATGATGGTCGCGGCAAAGCCGATCAGCAACGAGATGCGCGCGCCATGGAAGATCTGCGCCGCGATGTCGCGCCCCGAGGAATCGGTGCCGAGCAGAAAGCGCGTGCTCTCGAACGGCCACTGCAGCGGCCGCCCCGCGAGGCTGAGTGGATCGCGCGGGTAGAAGACGCCGGCGGTGGCCGCGAGGATCAGCACCGCGATCAGCAGCAGCAGGCCGATCATTGCGGCCGGACTGCGCAAGTACAGGCGAAGGAACTTCATCCGATCAGGTGGCGATGCGCGGGTCGAGCCTGGCGTAGGCGATGTCGACCACGAAGTTGACGGCAATCACCACGAGCGACGAGACGAACACGATGCCGAGCAGCGTGTTGAGGTCGCGCTGCACCACCGATTCATAGGCCAGACGCCCGAGCCCGGGCAGCGCGAAGACGCTTTCGACGACCACGGAGCCGCCGATCAACGCACCGCCCTGCAGGCCGATCAGCGTGATCATCGGCAGCAGCGCATTGCGCAGTACATGGCGCACGACGACGCCGTGCTCGGCCAGCCCTTTCGCGCGCGCGGTGCGCACGAAATCGAGCGTCAGCACCTCCAGCATCGAGGCGCGCATGATGCGCAGGTAGATCGCCAGGAAGCCGAGCGCCAGCGTGAGTGTGGGCAGCACCAGGTATTTCGCCACATCGAGCGCGTGCGCGAAGCCGGTGAGCCCGGAGCCGATCGTGCCGAAACCGCCGGGTGGCAGCCAGGTCAGCCGGACGGCGAAGGCGACGATGCCCATCAGGCCGAACCAGAACGACGGCGTCGCGTAGAAGATGAGCCCGAGCGTGGAGATCAAGGTGTCGGGCCACTGGTTGACGCGTCGGGCCGCGATGACGCCGAGCGCCATGCCGGCGGCGAATGCGAACGACAGCGCCGAGACCATCAGCAGCAAGGTGGCGGGCAGGCGTTCGAGGATGACATCGACCACCGGCTTGCCGTAGATGGCCGAGTAGCCCAGATCGAGTCGCACCAGGTGCCACAGGTAGTTGCCCAGTTGCACCGGGACCGAGGCGTCGAGCCCATAGAAGCGGCGCAACTCCTCGATCATCTTCGCGTCGCCGCCGCCCATCTGCGCGACCAGCGCATCGACGGTATCGCCGGGCGCCAGTTGCAGCAGCAGGAAAAGCCCGATCAGGATGATCAGGAGCGTCGGCAGGCTCGATGCGAGCCGACGCAATGCCAGCGAGAAGATTCGCAAGTCAGGTCTTGACCCAGAGGTCGGCCCAGCTGCTGGAGATCCAGCGCGGCTGATTGTGGTGGTTCTGCAGCGTGGTGCTGGTCACCGAGATGAGCAGCCGCTCGATCGCCATCCAGAGCGGAATCTCGGTATTGACGCGCTTGGCGAATTCGGCGTACAGGGCACGCCGCTTGGCGGGATCGATCTCGAATGCCGCCGAATCGATCAGCTGGTCGATCTCGGCGGACTGCCAGCCCCACTGGTTGGTCCAGGGCGCGCCCTTCGGACTGCCCGAGCGGTACCAGACCGTGGTCGAGACGGCAGGGTCGCCGCGATACTGGTGCCAGCCGGTGGCCAGGTCGAAATTCCAGTCGTTGTAGACCGTCTTGAGCCAACCCGCGGCATCGTAGCGAACGATCTCGACGTCGATCCCCACCTGCTTGAGCGACTGCTGCATGAAGGTGGCCCACAGCGTGATGTCCTCGCCCCAGGGCGCGGGCAGCAGCCGCAGCGAGAAGCGCTTGCCGTCGGCGGCCTTCTTGTAGCCGGCCTCGTCCAGCAGCGCCTCGGCCTTCTTGCGATCGAACGGGTACTGCGGGGTGTCCTTCGGATAGAACTTCGGCGAGGAGCTCGGGATCGGGCCGGTGGCGGGATGGGCCAAGCCGTAGAGGAAGTTCTCGCAGAAGAACGGGACGTCGAGCGAACGGATGATGGCCTCGCGCACCTGTCGGTTCGAGAGCACCTTGTTGCGGAAGTTGAATTCGATCGTGTTCATCACCGCATTGCCTTCGTTGCCGCGGGTGGACACTTCGAACTTCGGATTCTTCTTCAGACGGTCGAGGTCGGCGAGCGCGAGAGCGCCCTCGGCGCTGATCTGGACCTGGCCCGCCTCGAGTGCGGCGGCGGCGGCAGTCTGGTCGGGGATGATGCGCCAGACGATCTGGTCGAGGTAGGGGAACCCCTTTCGCCAGTACTTCTCGTTGCGCACCGCGATGATGTACTGGCCGCGCTCGTACTTGGAGAACTTGAACGGTCCGGTGCCGATCGGCGCGGTGTTGGCCGGATTCTCGAGCACGTTCGTGCCTTCGTAGACATGTTTCGGCGCGACATAGCCGAGGTCTGCGAGCGCGCGCAACAGCAGATCGAGCGGCATCGGGCGCGAGTACCTGAAGACCGCGGTGTGGGCATCGGGGGTGTCCACGGCATCGAGATACAGCTGCAGCGCCGTGCTGTAGTTCAGGTGCTTCTTCCACATCTCCATCGCGCTGTACTGCACGTCGGCCGACGTGAACGGCTTGCCGTCGTGCCAGTTGACGCCTTCGCGCAGCTTGAAGGTGATCGTCTTGCCATCCGGAGTCGATTCCCACGCCGTGGCCAGCACCGCCAGCGGCTCGCCCTTGTGATCGAGATCGACAAGCGCCTCCATGATCTTGCCGCCGACCACGTAGACGCCGGTGGAGGCGCGCAGCGCCGGGTTCAGGATGCGCTGTTCGCCCTGCATGTGGACGGTCACCGAACCGCCGCGCTTCGGTGTTTCAGTGCCTTGCGACTGGGTCTGCGCCTGCAGGATGGATGGCACCGAGGCGGCCAGCGCAACGGCCGGAGCCGACAACAGAATCTGGCGACGAGTTTGCTTCATGAGGTCTCCCGGGTAACTCAAAAAAACTAGACTGGATTCTCTATCCGAATGCGACGAGGTCGCCGGCTGAGCGGGCTGTCGTCATATCGTCTTGTCATATCCATATGAACCGTGCTCTCGCACGCGCACTTCAGCTTTCGCAGAACACCAGCATCACGCCGTTCGCCTGTGATGCCGGAACGGCAAGCGAGCTGGCGCCGACGACGCCGCGCTGACCGACCGCGCGCGCGGCAGCCGCCGGGTCGGCGACGCCGAGCACCAGCGCGGCGGCACCCTGATCGGGCAAGGCGCCACCGGCCGCCGCACCGTGGCGCGCCCGGAAAGCGTCGTGGGTCAGGAACAGGAATTCGCCCCGGCCCGGCGCGCTGGCAACTCGCGCAATGCCCGAGCTGTCGACGACCGCCGCGCCGTCGATCAGATCGGCCAGGTGGCGGGCAGCCTCTGCAGGGTTCGTCGCCAGAACTTCGAGGCGCAGGATGCGGCGGGCGGTATTGGCATGGTGCTGCAACTGCGGGACCCAGACGGTGTCACGCGTGCGGTGCTGGCAGGCAAAGATTCGCATCCCGCCCGGTTGCTCGGCCGCCGGCCAGTGGAACACGCTGAATTCAGCGCGTCCCTGGCCACCGCCAGGCAATTCGACTGGGCGTCCGAACTCGATCGGCCCCGTCGCTGCCAGTCCCTTGGCCAGCAGCGCGCGCACGCCGGCAGCAGCGTCGTGGGTCGTGAAGGCCGCACGTTCGATGCCTTCGCCGCGGCGCGTCAGGAAAGCGCGGCTGGCTTCGTTGAGGGGGGTCTCGTGGAGGACCCCGAGCAGTTCGACATAGTCGGCGTCGAACATGATCGTGTAGTTTCCGGTGCCCAAGTGGGCGCTGTGGGTGCCGCGCGGCGACAGCGTGAAACCGAGCGAGCGCCAGTCATCGGCTGCCCGGTCGAGATCCTTGACCATCACGACGACATGATCCAGGCCTTCGAGACTGTCGAGCATGGCTTTCTCCGGGGGTCGAATCAGATTTCCGCGCGGTCGAGCCGGCGGTAGCGCAGCAGCATCAGGGGTGCCACCCGCCTTGCGATCGAATGCAGCGGCAGCGGCGTCGGTTCGGTGAACGGCAGCGCCAGATCCTTGTCCGGTGCCCCGCACACCGCCTTCGCAAACTCTGCGCCGAGCGCCACCGAGAGGCCGACGGCGCGGCCATTGCAACCGGCCCAGGCGTAGCCGTCGGGCCCGAGGCGATGGAAGCGGGGCAGGAAGTCCTGCGTCATGCCGACGTAGCCGTTCCAGACGTAGTCGAAGCGCGGCTCACCGATCTGCGGCCACAACCGGCGCAAGCGCTCGGCCAGCATCGGCTTGAGGCGCTCGGCGCGCCGGAACGGAAGCGCGAGCGCACCGCCGGTGATGAGGCGGTTGCGCGCGTCGTAGCGCGCAAAGTAGAGCTCGCCGTGCGTGTCCGACATCGCCTGGCGGCCCGGAATGATCGTCGCGCGCGTGCGCTCGTCGAGCTCCTGTGTCGCCATCTGCCAGGACAACACCGGTACGATCTCGCGCGCGATGCGCGGCGCGAGCGTCTGCGAGAACACCCCGGAATAGGCATTGGTGGCCAGCACGAGCGCCCTCGCACGCAACTCGCCCGAGGGGGTGCGCACGATCCAGTGCCCATCCTTCCGGGAGAAGTCGAGAGCCGGCGTGCCGCCGTGAATCCGTGCACCCGCGGCCAGTGCCACGCGCGCCAGGCCGCGTGCCAGGGCCAGCGGGTTGACGTGGCCGCCGCTTCGATTCCAGAAACCGCCCTGCCAGGCCTGCGAACCGAGCATCGCGGCGACCTGTGCTGCGTCGAGCAACTCGACCCGAGCGCCGCGTTTCGCCCACTGCCGGTAGCGGCGCTCGGCGATGCGGATCCGACCCGGTGTATGCACCGGTTGCACCCAGCCGGTCTGCTCGGCCTCGGCATCGATGCCGTGATCGCGCACCGTGTCGAACAGGATGGACGCACAGTCGCGCAGCAGGTTCACGAAGCGCGCGCCGGCGTCGCCGAAGCGGGCCTCGATATCGTCGGGATCGGGCCGCGACAGGGTTGGGATCACCTGGCCGTTGTTGCGTCCCGACGCCCCCCAACCCGGTTCCACCGCCTCGAGCACCGTGACCTCGACGCCGGCCTTGCGCAGACTCAAGGCCGTCGACAAACCCGTGAAGCCCGCCCCGATGACGACGGTGTCGGTGCTCGTGGCGCCGTCCATCGCAGGGCATGGTGGCCCCGGAGGCGTGGCTGCCGACCATATCGAGTCGTGGTCTGCGACCGAAACATTGCGGAAATCGGATCTCATCGGGTGCTCTCGTGGCAGCGCAGCGGCGGTCGGCTACGGCGCCGCGACTGCCTTGTCGAGGCCGATCGTACGACGCGAGAGGGGGGCGTCCGTCGCGGCAAGCGCAACGCGCGCCGCGGCGGCCAGCGCTTGAGAGAGATCTGCAGCGAGGTCCTCCGCGTCTTCGAGCCCTGCGTGGATTCGCACCAGCGGTCCCTCCGACACCCAGGCACCGGCGTTGCGGCGCGGCCGATCGACAGGCAGCACGAGGCTCTCATAGCCGCCCCAGGACAGGCCGATGCCGAACAGCTGCAGGGCATCGAAGAAGGTGGCGAATGCCGCGTGGCTCATCGGCCGCAAGGCGAACGCGAACAGGCCGCTCGCGCCGGTGAAATCACGCTGCCACAGCGCATGGCCCGGGTCGCCGGGTAGCGCCGGGTGCAGCACCCGCTCCACCAGCGGGTGCTCGGCCAGCATGCGGGCGAGCTGCAGCCCGTTGACCCAATGCTGCTGCATCCGCAAGGCGAGCGTGCGCATTCCGCGCAGCGCCAGGAAGATGTCATCCGGGCCGACTGTCTGGCCGAAGTCCTGCACACCCTTTTGCAGCAGTGGCCAGGTCTGCTCGTTGGCCGTGGCGACGCCGAGGATCGCATCGGAATGGCCGACGAGATACTTGGTGCCGGCCTGGATCGAGACATCGACACCGTGTTCGAAGGGCTTGAAGAACAAGGGCGTTGCCCAGGTGTTGTCCATCACCACACGAGCGCCGGCGCGGTGCGCCGGCGCGGCGATGGCGGGAATGTCCTGCATCTC
>CAJDUZ010000113.1_pt1 | contig 10036 bp, 9 predicted proteins | sample 7391221 | NCBI WGS metagenome assembly CAJDUZ01 (sample SAMEA7055692, study PRJEB34461) | soil metagenome | biome: terrestrial ecosystem; feature: Peninsula; material: soil | place: Antarctica | collected 2016
CCGAGGGCAAGGCGCGACACCGTGAGTCCGGTGCGGCCGAATCGGGTGGTGGGCATGTTCATGTCAGTGGTCCATGGCGCTGCGCGACATGCGCGGCGCATGAAACTTCGAATGGGAGGCGCACACGCAGCCGGGAGTGGGGCCACCCCTTGCGTTCAGCCAATCCCTGTTCACCGCGCGGGTGGCCCCACTGCCGGCTGATGCAGTAGCGCTCGCAGCGTCGCCCCCACTCGCCCGCAATGCGTCGAACGCCACCGACTCAGCCGAGGGCGGGGTCGCCGGGCGCAGTGAATGGAAAGTTGCTGAACGCAGCCCGGGGACCCCGTCCTCGGCGTGCGCGCTGCACGAATTGGCGAATGGTTTCATCCTGTCAATGCTAGCAAGCTCCGCGTTAGAGTGGCAGTCGTGCCTCCCGCCGATCCACTGCCGCGCCCCTCGATGGCGAAAGCCGCGCTCGCGGCGGCCGGCGTGGCCTTGTGGATCGCGTGCGCCCCGGCTGCGGGTGCTGCCGACCCCGTTGCTGTCGCCGCTCCCCCGAGCGCTGCAAGCACGGCCCGCGCCGCAAGCGCTGTGGCAACGACGAATCCGCCACACCCGGCCCATCATGTTCCCGACACGATCGCGCAGCGCATGCTGGCCTGCACCGTGTGCCACGGCGAGCAGGGCCGCGCGACCAGCGAGGGTTTCTTTCCGCGCATCGCCGGCAAGCCGGCCGGCTATCTCTACAACCAGTTGCTCGATTTCCGCGAAGGCCGGCGCAGCAACGCGACGATGACGTATCTGGTCGAGTTCCTGTCGGATGCGTATCTGCAGGAGATTGCCGATTACTTCGCGCGGCAGGACCTGCCCTACCCGCCCCCGCAGACGCGCGGCGCGCCGCAAGCGGTGCTGCAGCAGGGGGCGGCCTTGGTGCACCACGGCCGTGCAGCCGCAAAGGTGCCGGCCTGCATTGCCTGCCACGGCACAGCGCTGACCGGTGTTGCGCCGGCCATCCCGGGCCTGCTGGGGCTGCCGCGCGACTACGTCATCAGCCAGCTCGGCAGCTGGAAGAACGGGCTGCGCCGCGCGCAGCCGCCCGATTGCATGGCGCAAGTCGCCAACCGGCTGTCCGATGACGAGATCAGCGCGATCGCCACCTGGCTGTCGGCGCAAGAGGTGCCGGGCGACTCGAGGCCGGCAACGCCCTCCTCCGCGCCTCGGCCGCTCGAATGCGGCAGCGCGCCACGGTGATGAAGCGCAGCACGGTCTACCCGCTGTTGGCGGTCGCCGTCGCGCTTGCCCTGGCGCTTGCGGCCTGGGTCGTCGCGTTGAACCTTCGCGACGAGGCACCGATCGAGCTGCCGCCGCCGGCCTTCGAAGCAAGCGCGGCACAGGTTGCGCGCGGCGCCTACCTCGCGCTGGCGGGCAACTGCGTCGCTTGCCACACGGTGCGCGGTGGCCAGCCCTACGCCGGGGGCCGTGCCGTTGACACGCCGTTCGGCAGCGTCTACGGGCCCAACCTCACGCCCGATGTGAAGACCGGCATCGGCGCGTGGTCGGCGGCTGAGTTCTGGCGCGCGCTGCACAACGGCCGAAGTCGAGACGGCCGCCTGCTTTACCCGGCCTTTCCCTATCCGAGCTTCACGCAGATCACGCGCGACGATTCCGATGCACTTTATGCGTATTTGCGCAGTCTCGCGCCGGTCGAACAACCAAACCGGCCGAACACCTTGCGCTTTCCGTACGGCCTGCAGGCCTCGCTCGCCGTCTGGCGCGCCCTCTTCTTTGTGCCGGGCGTCTACGAACCGGACGAGCGCCGCTCGGCGCCATGGAACCGCGGCGCCTATCTGGTGCGCGGCCCGGGGCATTGCGTCGCCTGCCACTCGACGCGCAACGCGCTGGGCGCAAGCATCGACGAACTGGAGTTGAGCGGCGGACTGATCCCGATGCAGGGCTGGTATGCGCCCGCGCTGGCGCCCGATCGCCAAGCGCCGCGTGCGCAAGCAGACCTGGTCGAATTGCTGCAGACCGGCGTCTCGCCGACCGGCTCCGTCATGGGGCCGATGGCCGAGGTCGTCGCGCGCAGCACGCAGCACCTGGCGCGTGCAGACGTCCAGGCCATTGCCGAGTATCTGCAGTCCTTGCCGCCGATGGCAGTTCGTGCGAAATCGGTCGAGCCGGCCGCAGCGGCAGTGCTGGGGACCGGGGCTGCGCTCTACCGCGAGCACTGCGCCAGCTGCCACGGCGTGGCCGGCCAGGGCGCGCCGGGTGCCTATGCGCCGCTGGCCGGCAACCACGACGTGACCTTGCCGCAGACCGCGAACCTCACACGCATCGTTGAGCGCGGCGGCTTCCCGCCGTCGACGGCCGGCAATCCGCGGCCCTACGGCATGCCGCCGTTCGGACAGACCTTGAGCGATCAGGACATTGCCGATGTGCTGAGCTTCATCCGTCAATCCTGGGGCAACGCGGCCGCGCCGGTGTCGGCGTTCGAGGTGCATCGGGCGCGGGCGCCGCGCTAGATTGCAAGCCACGCCGGCGCGGCCGGCACGCAGGCCGGATACGGCCTCAGACGCACGAGGTCGCGTCACGACGATCAGATCGGCGCCTCTCCGCCAGCGGCGACTGGGTTCGCCAAGCCTGCTGCCTGCTGCAGCAGCACGCCGTAGAGGTTCTTCGGGTCGTTCGTTTGCGGCGCAAGCGCGAGCGCACTGCCGATGCCGAGTTCCATCGCGGCATCGCGCAGGAAGCACAGCGCCGCATAGTCCTCGAGCGCGAAGCCGACCGAATCGAAGATCGTCACCTGCTCTGCACCGTGGCGCCCGGCGGCCTGGCCGGCGAGCACCTGCCAGAGTTCGGTCACGCCGAAGCCGGGCGGCATCTGCTGGATCTCGCCTTCGAGGCGCGTTTGCGGCTCGAACTCGACGAAGACCTGGCCGCGTTCAAGCACTTCGGGGTGCAGTTCGGTCTTGCCGGGACAGTCGCCGCCGACCGCGTTCAGGTGCATGCCGGGTTCGATCATCGAGGGCGTGAGGATGGCGCGGCGGTGCTTGTCGGCGGTGATGGTCGTGACGATGTCGGCGCCTTGCACCGCCTCAGTCGTGCTGGCGCAAAGCCGCAGCTCGAAGCCCTCGCCAGCCAGGTTCGCCAGCAGCCGCGCGCTGGCGCGGGGATCGGGGTCGTACAGGCGCAGCTCACGCACGCCGAGCAACTCGCGAAAGGCCAGGGCCTGGAATTCGCTTTGCGCGCCGTTGCCGATCAGGGCCATGCTGCGGCTGCCAGGCCGCGCCAGCACGTGCGCGGCAACTGCCGAGGTCGCCGCGGTGCGGATCGCGGTGGCGAGGGTCAGCTCGCTCAGCAGCAGCGGCACGCCGGTCTTCACATCGGCCAGAACGCCGAAGGCCATCACGGTCGGCAGTCCGAACTGCGGGTTCTGCGGGTGGCCGTTGACGTACTTGAACGCGTAGTGCGTGCCGTCGGTGATCGGCATCAGCTCGATGACGCCGTCGGCCGAATGTGCGGCGAGGCGCGCACTTTTCTCGAACTCCGGCCAGCGCTGGAACTCATGCGAGATGCGCTTGGCGACGTCGGCGATGCAGGCCGACAGACCGAGGCGCCGCACCAGTCGGACGACATCGGCGGCGTCAAGGCAAAGCGTGTTGCGGCTCGGGTTCATCGAGGTCGTGGCATTCGCCGGGTTCGCGGTGTTCGCGGTGTTCGCGGTGTTCGGAAGTTCACGAGTTCGCGGTGTTCGTGGTGTTCGTGGTGTTCGTGGTGTTCGTGGCGTTCGTGGCGTTCGTGGCGTTGGTCGCGTTGTTCGCGTTGTTCGCGTTGGTGGTGTCAGTCGTGTCGGTTGTGTTCGTGTGCGCTTGCCGGCCATTACGGCAATTCGAGGGCCCGCATCGATAGTTTGCAGCCGCGCGCTCTCAGGCGCCGGGGCAACGAAATCGCCCCTCGCGATACGAGCAATCGTCCGCCCGCGCTGCGTGGAGCTTCGATGCCGGCCTCGGGGAGACAATGCCCGCCCCGGCAGCGCCGCCGAGCGGTTGCCGCGTTGCTGCCACATCCCATGCAAAGGACTCCCGAACGATGCCCCAGCATTTGCCCTCCACCCTTGCCGCCGCCGTGCTCGCCACCGCGAGTTGCGCTGCCCTCGCCCAGGCCACGGCCACCGTCAAGGAGGACGGGCGTTGGCACGCCGCCCTCGGCGCTGCCGCAAGCAACAGCAGCGGCAACACCAACGCGAGCAGCGTCAGCCTGAGTGGCGATGCGGTGCGGGCAAGCGAGGACGACAAGTGGCGGATCACCGGCAACCTGCTCTATGCCAAGAGCGAAGGCGAGGTCTCGGGCAACCAGGCACACCTGGAGAGTCGCTACGACTGGAACCTCACGCCGGTCTGGTTCGGCTACGCCGGCGGTGGCGGCGACCGCGACCCGCTTGCCGAACTCGCACACCGGCTGTCGGTGAACGGCGGCGTCGGCTATCACTTCATCAGGCGACCTGATCGGACCTTCGATGTGTTCGGCGGCCTGGCCTATACGCAAGAGGCCTACACCGCACCGCGCGTCGTCGACGATGAGTCGCGCGACCGCTTCAGCTATGCGAGCCTGATGATCGGTGAGGAGTCGACGCACGCGTTCTCGGAGACGGTCTCGGCGCGCCAGCGCCTCGTCGTCCTGCCGAACCTGCGCGACCGTGGCCAATTCCGGCTCCAGTTCGAGGCCGCGCTGTCGGTGGCGGTGAACAAGCGCTTGAGCCTCAACGTCGGACTCACCGCGCGCCGCGACAGCGACCCGGGGGCCGACGTCAAATCGACCGATACCTTGTTGACGACGGGCTTGTCGGTGCGGTTCGACTGATATTCGGTCAATCGCGTAGCCGCCACAGCGGGTGCAATCTCGCCCGTGGCGAGAACGCGGCGGCGATCGCCGGCACCCCCGCTTGGCGCTGCAGTACGCCTTGCTGCAGTTCACCTTGCTGCCGTTCACCTTGCAACTGCACGAGGCTCGTCGACCGAATCGCCATTTCCTTATGCCGTCGCGACTCGATGCCTGTGCCTGCCGCCCGACGCGCCTGGCATGGCGGGCGTGGCCTGCGTGGCGGGTGTCTGCGCCGTGGCCTCGCGGACCGCGGTCTCGAAGACCGCAATCAAGCGCTCGAGCGACGGCGGCCGAAACAGTTCGAGATGGCCCGTCGGCAGCCGCAGCAGCGTACCGTCCGGGCAGAGTCGCTGCCAGCGCTCGACCGTCGCGGCGTCCGCCTGCGTGCTGGCGGCAATCAGCGCCGGCACGTCGAGTGCCGCCGGTTGCCAGCGCCGCATCGCCTTGAGCCGCAGCTCGTCGAGCAGCAACTGGCGCACGCGGATGCTGCGCGCCGGTGACAGCCGACGCACGGCGGCGAGCAGTGCCTGGCGCGCCGGATCGATGCCCGCCGCGCTTCTGATGAGTTGCAGATCGAACCGCCACCAAGCGCGCCGCCACGGCGCCCCGACAAAGCGGGTGTCGAGGATCGCGAGCCACGCGATCTCGCGGCCGGCGCCATGCAGATGCCGGGCCGCCTCGAATGCGACCGCCCCGCCGAAGCTGTAGCCGGCCAGCAGCAACGGGCCGTTCGGCCGGCGCCGTTCGATCTCGCGCGCCGCATGGCGGCCACTCGCCGCGATGTCGGCAAGCAGCACGGCCGGATCGTCGAGCGGCGGCAACTCGACGAGCTCGAAACGCAGCCGACCGCCGAAGGCGCGCCGGAACTCGGCCAGCCGTGGCTCATCGCCATGGATGCCGGGCAGCAGGAAAACCGGCGGCGGCTGAGGCGCGGCCTCGGCTGTGCACGCCGCAGCGGCAGCCTGGCCGCCGGTCGATGGATCCTGTGCCCGGTGCGCGACACGCTCGAGCCGCGCGGCCTCCTCGAGCCGTTGCAGCGACCGCGCGAGCCCGTACCCGGTCATCTCCGGATCGATCAGGTCGAACGACAGGCGTCGCTGCAAGGCCTGCTCGAGCGCCAGCAGCAGGTGCAGGCTCGTCATCGAGTCGGCGCCGGCGTCTTGCCAGCTCTGCTGCGGATCGAACGCCACACCGGCGGTCTCGCTCCAGGCCTTGCCGACCGTCTCGAACAGCGCCTCGTCCACGCCCCGGGCGTCCGACGCTTCGTGCTCCGGCAACGCGTTCAAGGGTGCGCCGCCGTTGCCGTGCCGGCCAGCGCGAGCAGCGCCAGCCGATCGACCTTGCCACCGGGCAGCATCGGGATCGACGGCACGAGCACGATGCGCGTCGGCAACATGAAGCTCGGCAGCGTCGCCTTCAGTTCGTCTCGCATCCGCGCGACGAGGTCAGGCGCGGCCGCGCCGCTCGCGACGACGAACGCGGTCAGCTTGGCCCGCGCCGCCTCGCCGTGCACCACGACCTCGGCGTGCCGCACCGCCTCAATGCGCCGCAGCGCCGTCTCGATTTCGGCCGGCTCGAGCCGCTGCCCGTTGACCTTGACCATGCGATCGGCACGACCGAGCACGACGAAGACGCCTTCGCTATTGCAACGCGCGATGTCGCCGGTGCGAAAAACCCGCGTGCCGTCACCCGATGAATGCGGCTGGAGGGCACCCGACACCAGTCGTCCGTCACGCCACTCGCCGAGCGCGTTGTAGCGGCTGCGGATCCACAGTTCACCCGCCTCGCCGCGAGCGCACGAGCGGCCGTCGTCGACAATGGCCGCCACGGTATCGGGCATCAGCGTGCCCGAGGCGACGCGCAAGGCATCGTGGTCGTCGGTGGCGTCGGCAAACCAGCTGAGGCCGCTGCCCTCGGTCGAGCCGTAGGTCGAGCGCAACTTGCAGCCTGGCGGCAGCACCTCGAGCAGCGCGACGAGGTCGGCCTTCAACAGGGGCTCGCCATAGGTCTGCACGGCACGCAGCCCGGCGAAGGCGCGGCGGGCATCGGGCAGGCCCGCCAGACCGCGCAAGGTCGATGGAACGGCGCGCAGGATCGTCACCGGGCGGCTTTGCAAGGTGGCGAGCAGGCCGGCCAGGCCGCTCGTCTTGAGCTCGAGCATCTGCACCGCGGCGCCGGCGAGGCAGAAGTTCAGCAGCCCGGTGAAGCCGCCGAGCGAGGCCAGCGACGAGAGCGACAGCACGCGGTCTTCGGGTGCGACGTGCAGCGCCTCGTGTGTCGTACGGGCCCAATGCAGCATCGTGCGCTGGCTGTGCGCGATGGCCTTGGGTAGACCCGCGCTGCCCGAGGTGCAGAGCAGGAAGGCCGGGGCGTCGAGGTCAGCAGATGCCATGAACAGCGGCGCTCCGTCCACGCCGCCGCCGGCGGCGCCCTCAGGCTCGTCGAGCGCGTCCGCACCGCCGTTCGAATCGATCGCCAAGGCGCGCACGCCGGGCCAGCCGGGCGGCAAATCCGCCAGCACCAGGGTCACCCCGGTGCCGGCCGCGATGCTCGCGTTGCGCGCCGCTGGATAGTGCTCGTCGAGCAGCACCGCGGGCCGTCGCGCCAGCAGGCAGGCAAACAGCGCCACCGCGTACGCCGGGCTCGACGGCAACAGGATCGCAACCGGCGCAGCGGCTGGCTGCGCCTGCTCGATGCGACGCGCCATCCGCCGGGCCGCGTCCAACAACTGCCGATACGTGATGCCACCGGCGGCATCCTCGACCGCGACCCGATCGGGCTGGCGCGCCGCCACGTTCTGCAGCGTCTCGAGGATCGGCGGCGCGACGGCAGGATCGGCGAACGGCGTCCAGGGTCGTTCCACCGGCCCCCGGTGGTCGGGGCGGATATGCGGCGTCGTGATCCATTCCGGCTCGTCGCGCATGGCGGCCTTTCACAGTCGGAGCGGCGATGATAGATGTTCAACCACCAACGAATTCGGCGCGCGCCGCCTGTGTGATCGCGACGACGCAGGGGTGCGTGATGCGGCGCTCGACCGAGATCGCGTGGAATTCCTCCACCAGGTCGGCGGTGCGGCCCAGCACGCGCACGCCGTATTGCGCGCAGGTTTCGCTCTCGAGCACGCTCGGCGTGACGAACACGCCGCGGCCCTCGGCGCCGAACGCCTTCATCAGCGCGGCATCGTCGAACTCGCCGACGATGCGCGGGCGCAGTTGCTGCTGCGCCAGCCAGAACTCGAGCCGTTGGCGCATCGCCGAGCCGGTGCCCTGGATCAGCATCGGCGCACCATCGAGGCATTGCGGAAAGCCGCGCGCCAAGCCCTTGCGCAGCGACGGCGCCGCAAAGAAGCTGATCGCCGTCGTGCCGAGCGGGTGGTTGAACGCCTTGACGCTGTGCTGGCGCCCGAGCGGCTCGTCGGCGAGCACCAGGTCGAGCCGGTGCACCGCGAGCTGCGCCAGCAGGTCCTGGAACTTTCCCTCGTGGCAGATCAGCCGCACGGAGCCTGTGGCCAGCGCCGGTTCGATCAGCCGATAGGCGATTTCCTTGGGGACGGCATCTGCGATGCCGACGCGGAAATCGAGCACCTCCGGCGCGTCGCGTGCGCGACCGACCGCCGCCTCCAGCTCGGCGCTCAGCGCGAAGATCTGGTCGGCATAGCCGAGCACGAGCTGGCCTTCGGCACTCGGCACGAGGCGCCGCCCGCTCTTGCGAAACAGCGCGCAGCCGAGCCGCTCCTCGAGCAACTTGATCTGCGCCGACAGCGTCTGCGGCGTGACGTGCAGCTGTTCGCCGGCGCGCATGATGCCGCCGGCCTTGGCGGCGGCCCAGAAGTAGTGGAGGTGCTTGAAGTTCAGCAAGATTTTCCGAAGTGATGGTTCGCTTAATTCGACTTTACGCGAAGTGTCGACAGGCGTAGATTCCTCGGATTGCCATCCTGAATGCCGGCTGCGCCGGCTCATCACCCTTGGAATTCCTTCTCGATCCGAACCTCTGGCTCGCCTTCGCGATGCTCACCGCCCTGGAGATCGTCCTCGGCGTCGACAACATCATCTTCATCTCGATCCTGGTCGCACGCCTGCCGGCACATCGGCGCGACATCGGGCGCCGCCTGGGCCTGGGCTTCGCGATGCTGTCGCGGCTGGCGCTGCTGTTCTCGCTCAGCTGGGTCATGGGCCTCAATGCCGATCTCTTCCACGTTGCCGGCCTCGGCTTCAGCGGGCGCGACCTGGTGCTGTTGTTCGGCGGCATGTTCCTGCTCTACAAGGCCACCAACGAGATCTTCGTCGAGGTCGAGGCGCGCGAGCACGGCACGGCGCCGGCTGCGGCGCCGGCGGCAGGCGCGCTCTGGGGCATCGTCGGCCAGATCGCCATCATCGACGTCGTCTTCTCGCTCGATTCGGTCATCACCGCGGTCGGCATGGTCGACCAGATCGGCGTGATGGTCGCCGCGATCGTCGTCTCGGTTGGCGTGATGCTTGTGGCAGCCCGGCCGATCGGCGAGTTCATCGAACGCCATCCCTCGGTTAAGGTGCTCGCATTGGCCTTCCTCGTGATGGTCGGCATGGCTCTGACCGCCGAATCCTTCGACGTTCACATCCCGAAGGGCTATCTCTACGCCGCGATGGTGTTCTCGCTGGCGGTCGAGGCCCTCAATATCCGCGCCGGCAATAAGCGTCGCGCGGCGGCGGCGTGAGGCGTCCTTTGGCGGATTCAACCACGTTCCTGATTAGCGACAACGTTCAATGTCGCTTGTTCAATGTCGCTTATCAGTGGGGGCTTCGCGCCTGGGGGCGGGTGCCCTTGCGCTGCTGGCAGGCGGCGACCCGTTGCGCCTCTCGACCACCGTCGACACGAGCACCGACCTGGCCGTGCTCGGTGGGATCCCTGCCACCGCACCCATCCTGTTTTCGGGGCCGTTCGTCATGGGCACGCCCGAGCGGCTTGCACAGGCTGGAGAGGACGATCCTGGCGAAAGGATGGGCACCCTCGACGGCATTCCGTTCTGAACGAGATCGCATGTCGACGAGCCCCGGAGCATCGCCCGACGGCTCGGTGGCACAGGCCGCAGCAGAGGCTGTTGCGCCGGCCGCCGGCGCGCTCGGCTACAGCCGCGCCGAATGGCTTCATCTGGCCGGGTTCTACGGCTTCATTGCACTGCTGCATCTGCTCGGCTGGG
>CAJDUZ010000173.1_pt1 | contig 10005 bp, 13 predicted proteins | sample 7391221 | NCBI WGS metagenome assembly CAJDUZ01 (sample SAMEA7055692, study PRJEB34461) | soil metagenome | biome: terrestrial ecosystem; feature: Peninsula; material: soil | place: Antarctica | collected 2016
ATTCGAATTCGGTGCCTTTTTGCAGCTTGTTGAGGTTGTCGATGTACGCCTTGTGGTGCTTGCCGTAGTGGTACTCGAAGGTCTCGCGGCTGACATGAGGCTGCAGCGCGTCCATCGGGTACGGCAGCGGGGGTTGAACGTGTTCCATGGTCGTTCCTCTCGAGGTGAGTTGAGGGTGTCGAATCATTGTAGGCAGTGACCGAAGCCCGCGCACCCGTTGCAAGGCATCGGCGCCACGCGTCGGTGCCAGGCGCCAGTGCCGGGCCTCAGTCGGCCGGCTCGACGCCGGTGACGGTCACCTCGGCCGCGCCGTCGGCCAGCACGGCGTGCAGCCGCTCGCCGACCTCGATCTGCTTGACCGAGGTGAGCGCCGCGCCGAGCGAGTCGGTGAGCCAGCAATAGCCGCGCCGCAGCACGCGCTGCGGATCGAGCGCGCGCAGCCGTGCCGCCAGCCCTTCGAGTTGCCGTGCGCGCTGCTCGAGCACGAAGTCGGGCGTGCGCGCCCAGCGCCGCGCCAATGCCTCGGCCTGCAGCTCACGTTGATCGAGCGCGCGGCGCCCGGCTGCACGCAAGCGCGTGGCGGTGCGATCGAGCCGGTGCGCGTGGCGGCGTGCGCCTTCGGCCGGCCGCGCCAGCAGCAAGGCGATGCGATCGAGCCGCTGCGCCTGCCGGTCGAGACGCTCCTCGAGGCGGCGCTGCAGTTGCCGCGCGTGCGCGCCGAGCGCCTCCAGACAGGCCTGTGCGGCCGGTGCGACGAGTTCGGCGGCCGCCGTCGGCGTCGGTGCGCGCAGATCGGCGGTGAGGTCGGCCAAGGTCAGGTCGGTTTCGTGGCCGATGCCGCTGACGACCGGCATCGGCGCCGCGCGGATCGCCCGTACCACGCGCTCGTCGTTGTAGGCCCACAGATCCTCGAGCGAGCCGCCGCCGCGGCACACGAGCAAGGCGTCGACTTCGGCGCGCGCGCCGGCCGTGGCAATCGCCCGACACAGCGCCGCCGGCGCTTCCGCGCCCTGCACCGCGCTCGGGTAGATGATGATCTGGACGTGCGGCGCGCGCCGCGCCAACGCCGTGACGACGTCGTGCAACGCGGCCGCGCCAAGCGACGTGACGAGCCCGATGCGGCGCGGATAAGCCGGCAGCGGGCGCTTCAGTGCCGCATCGAACAGGCCCTCGGCGCCAAGGCGGTCGCGCAGCCGCAGGAACTGCTCGTAGAGCGCTCCGGCGCCGCTGGGCTGCATCGCCTCGACGACGAACTGGAGTTCGCCGCGCGGTTCGTAGACGGCAATGCGGCCGCGCAGGTCGACCAGCAAACCGTCGGCCGGCGCGAAATCGAGCAGACTCGCCGCGCGTCGGAACATGGCACAGCGCAAGCTTGCGCCGCCGTGCCCGGCATCCTTCAGGTTGAAGTAGCAGTGGCCGCTTGCGGCGCGGGTGTAGCCCGAGATCTCGCCGCGCACCGCGCAGCCGCCGAAGCGCGCGGCCAGCGTGTCCGAAACCGCCAGCAGCAAGGCCGAAACATCCCAGACCAGCCGCCCCGCCGCCGCGCGGCCACTCGCCTCAACCATCGGGAAATGCAGCAGCGGCGCGGTCCGAGAACTCCACAGTGGCCGCAGTCCTTGCTGAAATGACCATGTCAGCCGCAAGGGCGCAGCAAATACCACGCAACTCTTTGATTGACAACACTTTTTTCTTGCCTAAATTTTGCGCATTCCTCGCCGGGCCACGAAATCCGTGGCCCTTAGGGTGCCGCGCGGGTACTTGTCCACAAAGTTCTCCACAGAAGCGGTGGATGGCTGCGGCGCCAGCGACGTGCAGATTGCACGGCGTGGCGCGTTTTGCGCCACGTGGCGGCGTGGGCCGAGCCTGGCTGTCTCCGGGGCGTGCGGTGCGCACCTAAAATCGCACGCGCACTCGGAGGGAGACGCCTTGCTGACGATCATACAAGCCGCTGGCTGGCCGATATGGCCCTTGCTGCTGTGCTCCATCGCCGCGCTCGCGGTCGTCATCGAACGATTCGTCAGCCTGCGCCTGGCCCGTGTCGCGCCGCCGCGCCTGCTCGACGAGGTGATGTCGGTGACACGGGCCAACCTGCCGGGAGCCGAAGTCGTCAACAAGCTGGCCGACAACTCGGTGCTCGGTGCCGTGCTCGCGACCGGCCTGCGCGCCGTCATTGCGGAGCCGCGCATCACCGTCGACGCATTGCGCGGCGCGTTCGAATCGGCCGGCCGCGCCGCCGTGCACCGGCTCGAGCGCTACCTCAACACGCTCGGCACGATTGCTTCGGCAGCGCCACTGCTCGGCCTGATGGGCACCGTGATCGGCATGATCGAGATCTTCGGCTCGCAGTCGCCCGGCGGCGGCAACCCGAGCCTGCTCGCGCACGGCATCTCGGTCGCGCTCTACAACACGGCCTTCGGGCTGATGATCGCGATTCCGGCGCTGATGTTCTACCGCTATTTTCGCGGTCTCGTCGACACCTACACGCTCGAGATGGAACAGGCCGCCGAGCGCATGGTCCCGCATTTGATGCGCCACGCGATCCCGCGGCAGGCCCATTGAGATGGCCCTGAATTTCCGAAAGCCGCAGGCCGAGGAGCCGGAGATCAACCTGATTCCGTTCATCGACGTGCTGCTGGTGATCCTGATCTTCCTGATGCTCTCGACGACCTACTCGAAGTTCACCGAGCTCCAGGTCAGCCTGCCGGTGGCCAACGCCGAGCCGTCGCAGGACAGGCCGCACGAGATCATCGTCTCGATCGCCGCCGACGGCCGTTATGCCATCGACAAGAAGCCGGTCGACGGACGCAGTGTCGAGCTGTTGACGGCAGAACTGAGCCGGGTCGCCGCCGGCGCCACCGATCCGACCATCATCGTTTCCGCCGACGCCACGGCCGCGCATCAGAGCGTCATCAACGTGATGGATGCGGCGCGTCGCGCCGGCCTGGTGCGCCTCATGTTCGCGACGCAATCGGGCGGCGCGCCGCATTAGCGCTTGGCGCCGCGTCGCGCCCCTGCGGCAGCTGCGCGACGCGCGAGCTGGCGGGTGCGGCTGCAGCACCGCTGGGCGCGGCGCAGCGCACTCGGGCTCGCGCTGCTGCCGCTCGCTGCGCTCTACGGTGCACTGACGGCGCTGCGGCGCGCGCTCTACCGCACGGGCGTGCTGCGCAGCGTCGCACTCGGCGTACCGGTGGTTGTGGTCGGCAACCTCGTTGCCGGCGGCGCCGGCAAGACACCGACCGTGATGGCGATCGTGCGGCTGCTGCGCGAACGCGGCTGGAACCCGGGCATCGTTTCGCGCGGCTATGGCCGCGCCAGCGCCGACGTGCTCGAGGTCGAGGCGTCGATGCCGGCCGCGGCGAGCGGCGACGAGCCGCTCTTGCTCAAGCGCCGCACCGGCGCACCGGTGATGGTCGGGAGCGACCGCGTCGCGGCCGGCCGCGCATTGCTGGAGCGCCACCCGCATGTCGACGTCATCGTCGCCGACGACGGCCTGCAGCACCTGCGTCTGGCGCGCGACGTCGAGGTATGGGTGTTTGACGAACGCGGTGCCGGAAACGGCTGGCTGCTGCCGTCCGGGCCGCTGCGCGAGCCGCTGCCGCCGCGGCCGAGCCGACAACCCCCTTGGCCGGCCACATGGCGCGGCGCAGCCTGAGCGGCGCGGCCGCGCTCGACGCTTGGTGGCGTGGCGCGCCGCCATCGCCCGACGTGCTGGCTGCCCTGCGTGGCCGGCCGCTGCTCGCCGCTGCCGGCCTGGCGCGGCCCGAACGCTACTTTGCGCTGCTGCACGCGGCGGGACTCAGCTTCACCGAACTGCCCTTGCCCGATCATTGCGACTTTGTCGCGCTGCCGTGGCCGGCATCGACTGTCGATGTCATCGTCACCGAAAAGGATGCGGTCAAGCTAGAGCCGGCACGGCTGGGCGCGACGCGGGTCTGGGTCGCAGCGCTAGACTTCGAGACGCCCCCCGGCTTCGATGCGTCACTGCTGGCGCTGCTGGCGACTGGAAAAGACGATGGAAACCCGACTGCTTGACCTGCTGGTGTGCCCGATCTGCAAAGGTCCGCTGCAGCACTGGCGGCCGCCGCTGCACGAACACGATGAACTGATCTGCCGCCCCGACCGGCTGGCATTCCCGGTGCGCGACGGCATCCCCGTGATGCTCGAGAGCGAGGCGCGCAGCGTCGACCCGGACGCGCCGCCCGAGCCGGTGCTGCTCTGAGCGTGGGCTTTTGCGTGCTGATCCCGGCGCGGCTCGCCTCGACGCGGCTGCCCGGCAAGCCCCTGGCCGACATCGGCGGCGTGCCGATGGTCGTGCGCGTGGCGCGTCAGGCCGCGCGTTCGGCCGCAAGCCGCGTCGTCGTCGCGGCCGACCACGCCGACATCGTCGCCGCCTGCGAACAGCATGGCGTCGAGGTGCTGGCGACGCGCGCCGATCACGCCACCGGCACCGACCGGCTCGCCGAGGCCTGCACGGTGCTCGGCCTCGACGCTGATGCGATCGTCGTCAACGTGCAAGGCGACGAACCGCTGATCGAGCCGGCGCTGATCGAGGCCTGCGCGGCGCTGCTGGATGTGCGCGGCGACTGCGTGATGAGCACCGCGGCGCACGCGATCGCGAGCCGCGCCGAGTTCGAGAATCCGAACGTCGTCAAGGTCGTTGTCGATGCCGAGCAGCGCGCGCTCTATTTCTCCCGCGCGCCGATCCCGTGCTGGCGCGATCGAGCCGCGGCAGCCACGGCATCCGAACCGTTGTCGCGCGACCCGGGCACGTCCGACGCCGCGGCGCCGCCGTCCGCGTTGCGTCACATCGGCATCTATGCCTACCGTGCGGCCTTTCTGCGCCGCATCCCGAGCCTGGCGCCCGGCCCGCTCGAGACGCTCGAGGCGCTGGAGCAGTTGCGCGTGCTCTGGCACGGCCACCGCATCGCGGTGCATATCAGCGCGACGCCGCCCGGCATCGGTGTCGACACACCCGAGGACCTGGCGCGCGTGCGTGCGCGGCTGGGCTGAGGGCCCCCGCGACGCGAATCCGCCGCCGGCGCGACAGCGCCTATGATTCCCCTCGGCATTTCGCTGCAAACAAGGTGGCCCGGGCAGCCAGAGGCCCGGCTGCTGTCGGATCTCAGGAACGAGGAAATCGATGCGACTGATCCTGTTGGGGGCGCCCGGGGCGGGCAAGGGAACGCAGGCGGCGGTCATCTGCAGGCGCTTTGGCATCCCGCAGATTTCCACCGGCGACATGCTGCGCGCCGCGGTCAAGGCCGGCACCCAGCTGGGCCTGGCGGCGCGCAAGATCATGGACGCCGGCGCCTTGGTGAGCGACGACATCATCATCGCGCTGGTGCGCGAGCGCATTGCCGAGCCCGACTGCGCCAACGGTTTTCTCTTCGATGGTTTTCCGCGCACGATCCCGCAGGCGGATGCCATGAAGGCGGCTGGCGTCAAGCTCGATTGGGTCATCGAGATCGACGTTCCCGACGCGGCAATCATCACGCGCATGAGCGGCCGGCGCGTGCACGCGCCTTCGGGCCGCACTTACCACACGAGCTTCAATCCACCGCGCGTCGCCGGCCGTGACGACGTGACCGGTGAAGAACTGATCCAGCGCGCCGACGATCTGGAGGAGACGGTGAGAAAGCGCCTGGCCGTCTACCACGACCAGACGCGGCCGCTGGTGCAGTACTACGAGAGCTGGGCCGCATCGGGCGCGGCCGATGCGCCGAACTATCGCCGCATCGACGGCACCGGCAGCGTCGACGAGATCAGCGAGCGCCTGCTTGCGCTGTTGTCGTGACCGACTGATCTTTTCCAAACCGGAGCATTCATGGACATTGCTGGCAAGGTATTCATCGTCACCGGCGGGGCTTCGGGGCTCGGCGAGGGCACGGCGCGCATGCTGGTGCGCGAGGGCGCACAGGTCGTCATCGCCGACGTGCAGGCCGACAAAGGCCAGGCGCTGGCCGCCGAACTGGGCGGGGTCTTCGTGCGCTGCGACGTGAGCCAGGAGGCCGATGCGCAGGCGGCGGTCGACAAGGCGGTGAGCTGCGGCAAGCTTGCGGGCCTCGTCAACTGCGCCGGCATCGGCCCGGCCGCCAAGACCGTCGGCAAGGACGGCGCGCATTCGCTGGCGCTTTTCAGCAAGGTCGTGACGGTCAACCTGATCGGCAGCTTCAACATGATTCGGCTGGCCGCGACGGCGATGAGCCGCAATCAGCCCGAGGCGAGCGGCGAACGCGGCGTACTGATTTCGACCGCAAGTGTCGCAGCCTACGACGGCCAGATCGGCCAAGCCGCGTATTCGGCGTCGAAGGGCGGCATCGTCGGCATGACCCTGCCGATCGCCCGCGACCTTGCGCGCAACGGCATTCGCAACATGACGATCGCCCCGGGCATCTTCGGCACGCCGATGCTGTTCACGATGCCCAAGGAGGTGCAGGATGCGCTGGCGGCCAGCGTGCCGTTCCCGAGCCGGCTCGGCACGCCGGCCGACTACGCCAGGCTCGTGCAGCAGATCATCGAAAACGAGATGCTCAACGGTGAGGTGATCCGCCTGGACGGCGCGATCCGGATGGCGCCGAAGTAGGGGCGCGAACGGGGGCGCCGTGCGCGGTTCTCGCGACGCTGACTGAGGCGCGGAGGCCGCGGGCGGCGCTCAGCCCTTGCCGCGTGCGTGCAGCGACCAGAGCCGCGCCAGGTCGGCGCTGCCGTCGCCGCCGGTCACCGTCTTCAAGATCGTGCGCGCGCGCTCACGGTCGCCGGCCGCCAGATAGGCGATCGCCAGGTGCAGACGTGCATCCTCGGGATGCGCGAGGCGGCCCTTGTCGAGGCCCTGCTGCATCAATTGCAGCCCCCGCTGGGGGTCGCCGGCGTAGACGTGGTTCAGACCCAGGGTGATCAAGGCGCTGCCGTTTGGCGCCGCCCGCGCGTGCCGCTCGGCCTCGGGCTCGGCCTGGCGGCTCTCGGCGGCGCGCTTTTCGACGAGTTCGCGCAGCCGTTGGTGGCGCTGCGCGCCGGTGCCGCGGCCGAGTACACCGGCGGCGTAGCCTTGCTCCAGAACCTGACGCGCTTCGGCGGGCAGGTCCGCGAGCAGCGCGAGCTGTGCCATCTCGAGATAGTCGCCGGCGCCACTCATGCTGCCGGTGGCAAGCTGCAGCCGCCAGACGTCGAGCGCGAGCCGCGGCGACCAGCCGGGCTGGCGCTGGGCCCGCGCGATCAGCTCGAGCCAGTACTCCTTCTTGGGGTACCAGGCGGCGAGCTGTTCCAGCGCGTAGCCGGCGGCTTTCGGGTCGCCCTGCTTCAGCGCCGCGTTGAGCAGCAATTGCAGCCGGTCCTCGGCCGGTGCGCCGCGTGTCGCGCGCAATTCCTGGCCGAGCTCGCGCACGGTGCCGGCGTAGTCGCCTTGCAGATAAAGGCTCTGGATCAGCAACTCGCGCATCGCGGCGCCGGTGCCGCCCTCTTTCAGATAACGCCGGGCCCAGTGCGCGGCGCGGGCGTAGTCGGCGGCGCGGTAGCTGCCGCCGGCCAGCGCTTCGAGCATCGAGAGCTTCTCGGGCGCGCTCAGCCGGCCCGAGGCTTCGAGGCTCTCGAACGCCTTGGCCGCGGCGGCGTTGTCGCCGGCTGCCGATGCGGCCGAGAGCCGCATCCGCTCGATCAGCGCGCGCTCCTCGGCGCTCTTGCCGTTGACCCCATCGGCGGTACGGACCTTGGCCAGCGCCTCCTCGTAGCGCTTTTCCTTGATCAGCTGCTGCGCTGCCAGCAGCGGCTTGCCGACCTCGGGCCTCACCGCTTCCTGAGCGTGCAGCGCGGTGATGGCCAGCACGAGTCCCAGCACACCGCAGCGCAGCCACAGGCAGCCGCCGGATCTGCGGATCCGGCTAGCGCACCCGCTGTTCATCGCCGACCATGCCGAGCTTGGTCACGCCCAGCCGCTGGGCGGCCGCAAGCACCATGGCAACCGCCTTGTATTCCACCAATTTGTTCGGCCGGATGTGAACCTCCGGCTGATCGGCCGCGGCGGCCACCTGCGACAGCCGGGCCTCGAGCGCCGACCGATCGCCGAGCGCCACGCCGTTCCACAGCACCGTGCCGTCGAAATCGATATCGATCGTCACGATCGCCGGCGGCTTCGGCGGCGCAGATGCGGCAACCGGCATATCGAGGTTGACCGCATCGAGCTTCACCGGGATCGTGATGATCAGCATGATCAGCAGCACCAGCATCACATCGATCAGTGGCGTGGTGTTGATGTCGAGCATCAGCTCGGCATCATCGGACGCGCTGGTGAGGCCGCGCGCGGCGGTCGTCATCGCTGTCGGTGGCTTGCGCACGCGCTGCATCCTCAATGCGGCGGCTGGGTGATGAAGCTCACGCGCTCGATCGCCGCACGCTGGCACTGCCGCAGCACCCGCGCGATCGCCTCGTAGCGCGTGTGTTCATCGCCGCGGATCTGCACCTCGGGTTGTGGCCTCAGCACCGCGATCTTCTTCAGTCGCTCGAACAGCGCGTCGCCATCGGCGACCCGCGTGAGGTTCCAGAAGACGTCGCCGTCGCGGTTGACCGAGATGTCGATGTTCTCGGGTCGTGTCTGGCGCGGCACGTTGCGCTCCTTGGGCAGGTCGACCGCGACAGTCTGCGTCACCACCGGGATCGTGATCAGGAAGATGATCAGGAGCACCAGCATCACGTCGACCAGCGGCGTCGTGTTGATGTCGGAGGCGAACTCGTCGTCGTCGCCGGCGCTGCCGAGGCGGATCGTCATGGCTTGCCGAGCGGCGCGCCCATCAGCGCGCCGTGCAGGTCGGCGCCGAAGCCGCGCACCGACTCCATCGTCAGCTTGTTGCGGCGCACCAGCCAGTTGTAGCCGAGCACCGCCGGCACCGCGACGGCCAGGCCGAGCGCGGTCATGATCAGCGCTTCGCCGACCGGCCCGGCGACCTTGTCGATCGAGGCCTGGCCGGCGATGCCGATGGCGGTCAGCGCGTGGTAGATGCCCCAGACGGTGCCGAACAAGCCGATGAACGGCGCGGTCGAGCCGACCGTCGCGAGGAACGACAGGCCGTCCTGCAGCCGGCTTTGGACGCCGTCGAGACTGCGCTGGAGGTTCAGCGCGACCCAGCTGCTGCGATCGATGTTCTGACTCAGTCGGCCCTCGTGTTGCGTGTTGGCCTGGACGCCGGCATCGGCGACGTAGCGAAACGCGCTGCCGGGTCTGAGCTTCTGCACAGCCTCGTGCACAGTCATCCCGGCAAGAAGCGCCTGACGCGCCTCCTTGGCGTGGCGCCCGATCTTCACGCTCGCGTAGAGCTTGGTGAAGATGATGTACCAGCTGCCCATGCTCATCAGCAGCAGCAGGATCAAGGTGCCGCGGCTGATCCAGTCACCCTGATGCCACAGTGCCCCGAGCCCGTAGGGATTGGCGACGCTTTCTCGGGTCACGGCAGACGGGGGCGCCGGTGGCGTCGCGCGGCCAGTCTCGGATACCGCATCGGGCAAGGCCCACGGCGCCTCGACCGAGGAGGCGGCCGGTGCGGGCTGCGCCGACACCGCCGGCAGCGCCACCAGGGCCAGTGCGGTACCCAGGACGAGCGCGGCGGACCGGACGGATGCGAGCATGCTTTGTTTCCTCGTGCACTGAGCGTGGGTTCGTCTCACTCGACCTTGTAGCTGAACGGGACCGTGACGATCACGTCGTGGCCCTGGCCGACACAGCGGTACTGCGCGACGAGCTTGGCGCTGTTGCGCGCAAAGATCGGGTTCGAACTGCGCAAGGCCTTGATGTCGCGCACCGTGCCGTCGGCGCCGAGTGTGAACTGGATCAAGGCATCGCCCTGCTCGATGCCGAGCCGCAGCGCCTCGCGCGGAAAGCCCGCGTCGCCCATCACCGAACGGTAGTTCGTGCAGACCACGCCGACGTTGACCGGCGCTGTCGGAGCGGGCGCAGGAGCCGGAGCGGGCGGTGGCGCAGGCGGCGCCGGGGGCGCGGGCGGTGCAGGGGGCGCGGGGGGC
>CAJDUZ010000163.1_pt1 | contig 9929 bp, 11 predicted proteins | sample 7391221 | NCBI WGS metagenome assembly CAJDUZ01 (sample SAMEA7055692, study PRJEB34461) | soil metagenome | biome: terrestrial ecosystem; feature: Peninsula; material: soil | place: Antarctica | collected 2016
CGGTGTTGCGAGCGGCGCACGGGCCGCGGAAGCTGAGGCAGCCGGTGCGACCTGCGCGGCCGCCGCGCGCGTCGCACGCGGCGGCGGATCAGCCGGAGGACCGATTGCCGCCGAAGCGTCCGGCGCCGGCAGATCCTTGACGCTGTCGGGCATCTCGTCGACGACGCTGAATTCGGCCGCCGGCCGCACCCACCGATCCTTCTCCTTGATCAGCAGCCAGGTGTCCTGCCGGCCGCGCTGGTCCTTCATGCGCACCAGCACCCAGCGGCCGTGCAGCTTCAGGCCGTGCAGTTCGAACTTCAGGTTGCCGTCGCGATAGCCCTCGCGAGGGTCACCATCGGGCAGCCAGATGCCCTTGTCCCAGATGATCACCTTGCCGGCGCCGTACTGCTTCGGCGGGATCGTGCCCTCGAAGCTGCTGTAGGCGATCGGGTGATCTTCGACGTGCACCGCCATGCGTCGGTCGTGCGAGTCGAAGCTGGGCCCCTTCGGCACGGCCCAGCTCTTCATGGTGCCGTCGAGCTCGAGCCGGAAGTCGTAGTGCAGCCTTGTTGCCCAGTGCTTCTGCACGACAAAGGCACGCGCTGCCTCGTTGGCCGCACCTCCCTCATCGGGCTCCGGGGTGACGGAAAAATTGCGTCGCGCCTTGTAGCGCTGCAGGGCTACGCTTGCCATCTTGCCTCCTCGCAGACTCAGCCAGACGATGCAGGACCGGCCAGCTGGCATGTCGCTTGCCGGCTCCTAGCGTACCGCCACCGAGGATCATCATGACCACTCGCGACCCCCGCTTCGGACTCGACGCCATTGCGCAGCTGACTGACGACCACGACGAGATCCGGCAGCTGTTCGAGCGCTACGCCGACCTCGTCGACGAAGTCGCCGGCGACACCGAGCGCCAGGAACTCGCCGAACACATCGGCAGCCTGTTGAGCGTGCACGCCACGCTCGAAGAGGAAATCTTCTACCCGGCCGCACGCGACGCGATCGACGACGCGGACCTGCTCGATGAGGCGCAGGTGGAACACGGCACGGTCGGTGATCTGATCGAGCAGATCGACGGCATGGATCCGAGCGACGAGCTCTACGACGCGACCGTCCGGGTGCTGGGCGAGTACGTCGAGCATCATGTGCAGAAGGAAGAAGGCGAGCTGTTCCCGGTGCTGCGCAACTCGCAGCTCGACATGCAAGCGCTCGGCGAGGAACTGAGCGACCGTCGGCACGAACTGATGGCGGACGACGACGAAGAAGACGACGAACTGTGAGACGCGCAACAAGAGCTCATGCTCGAATGGCGCCGCACGGCCATCCGTGCGAGGCGTCGCTGCGGCGTGCGTGCGGGTGGCATGCAGAGGGCGCAGCAACTCGCATGCCGGGTGCGCCGGCGCACCCGGCAATTCCTGGCTTGGCAGTCGCCGTGTAGGCCGGCGCCGACACGCGATTGCTGGCTTGGCCGAACGACGGCGGCAGTTGCCTCGGCGACCATCGGACTCTCGGCTCGGGGTGCCCGGGCCTTCGAACGCGTTGGAAGGAGCCACAGATGCAAGCCACGAATCGTCCTGAAGCGAATCGTCCCAAGGCGTTCGGCGTCTTCAAGCCGGTCGGCTACGTCGTCGCGTCGTTCCGCTCGGAAGACGAGTTGAACCGTGCGTCACGCGAGCTGCAGGACGCCGGCTTCGGTCTCGATGAGCAAGTGCATTACACGGCCGACGAGATGGTGCACCAGGCCAATATCGACATCGAGCAGGCCGGACTGCTCGCCTCGGTCGGGCAGGAGTTGAACCTGGTCAAGGCGCACCGCGAACTTGCCGAGCAAGGCCAGTCTTTCCTCGTCGTGCATGCACCGTCCGCGGAGCAGACACGACGCGTCGCCGATGTGCTGCGCGCCACCGGCGCGACACGCGCGCAGAAATACGGCACGATGATGATTGAGGAACTGGTGGAGGTCGGCTCCACGCCCCACCAGGCCGCGGAATCCCCGAGCCGCGGACTCGATCCGCAGACCGTTTCCGGGCGTGAGGGCGACAAGGAGCCCGGCGCGCGCTGAGCGGTACGAGGCGCCGTGCGGTCACGCTGCCACGTCGTCGACACGACGATGTTCTGGAGCGCCACCGGCGGTGGCGTGCGGCGCTATCTGCAGGCCAAGCACGCCTGGTTCGAACAGCAGCCGGGCTGGCGCCACAGCATCGCGGTGCCGTTGCGGGCTCCATCGGCCCAAGCCGCCGGGCTGGCCGCCCTGCCCGCGCTGCCGCTACCGGCCAGCGGCGGCTATCGCGTGCCGTTGCGGCGCGGCGCCATCGCGCGTGTGCTCGACGCCTTGCAGCCCGATCTGATCGAGGCGGGCGATCCGTATCGCACGGCCTGGGGCGCGATCGATGCTGCACGGCAGCGCGGTATCCCGGTGGTCGCGTTCTGCCACTCGAACCTGGAGCAAATGGCGCGGCTGCACGCGGGGCCGCTGGGCGGCTTTGCGGCAGCGGCGGCACGCCGCTATCTGCGCCACGCCTACAACGCCTGCGATGCGGTGCTGGCGCCGAGCCACGCGATGTGCCAGGAGTTGCGCGCCTGGGGAGTCGAACGCGTCGATTGCCAGCCGCTCGGCGTCGATTGCCGCGTCTTCGAGCCAGGCCGCGCCAGCGCGGCCTGGCGTGCCGACCTCGGCCTGACCGATTGCCGGCTGCTGGTCTACGCCGGGCGCTTCGCGGCCGAGAAGCACCTCGATGTGCTGGTAGAGGCGGTGCAGCGGCTCGGGCCTCCCTACACCTTGCTGGCGATCGGCGCCGGCCCGGTGCCGCCGTACGGCGACCGCGTGCGCGTGCTGCCGTTTGTCGGCAACGCGGTCGAACTCGCGACGGCGCTGGCCAGCGCCGATGCCTTCGTTCATGCCGGCGACCAGGAAACCTTCGGGCTCGCGGCGCTCGAGGCGATGGCCTGCGGCACACCGGTGGTGGCGCGGCGTGCGGCCGGCATGGCCGAACTGATCGACGAGAGCGTCGGCGTGGCAGTCGATTCCGGGCGCGGCGCGGACTATGCAGAGGCCATCACCGCGCTTTTCGCCACGGACCTCGGCACCCGCGGCGGCCAGGTTGTGCGCAACCGCCAAGATCCGGTGGTCGTTGTCATCGGAGCGCATCGCCCCAGCGTGCAGCAACCCGAGCGGCTGCTTTGCGTCGTGCTGCACGATGTCGCCACGGCGACACTGACAGCCTGCGAACGCACCGTCGCCGCGATCGACGAAGTCGCGGTGCTGCCGCTGACCTTGCTGGCGGTGCCGCGTTATCACCACGCGCGGCCGTCGGTCGCGCTGGAGCAATGGCTGCTGGCGCGCAGTCTGTGCGGCGACGAACTGGCGCTGCACGGCTACACCCACCTGGACGAAGGCACGCCACGCGACTGGCTCGACCGGCTACGGCGGCGCCACTACACGCGCGGCGAAGCCGAGTTCTGGGCCCTCGATGAACCCGAGGTGCGTGCACGCCTGCACGCAGGCATCGACTGGTTTCGCAGCAACGGCTGGCCCTTGCACGGCTTCGTTGCGCCGGCCTGGCTGCTCGGCCCGTCGGCGTGGCGACCGATGCGGGAGCTCGGCTTCGACTACACCTGCACCTTGCGCCACATCCACCTGTTGCGCGAGCAGCGTCGCATCACCAGCCAGAGCTTGGTCTACAGCACCTCCAGCGCCTGGCGGCGCCACGCCTCGGTGGCGTGGAACGCGGCGGTGGCACTGCGCGAGCGCGCCAACCCGGTGCTGCGCTTCGAGCTGCATCCGGGCGACGCCGCCCACCGCGGGGTAAGGCGTTCATGGCAGCGCCTGCTCGAACGCCACCTGGAAGGCCGCAGCGCCACCACCTTGGGGCAACTGGCCGAGCGCACGGCGGCGTTCGCCGTCGCAAACCGCCTCACAGCAAGTTGAAGCTGACGGCCGCCGTCAGTGCGCCGATCACGGCGCCGCAGATGACATCGCTCGGGTAGTGCAGCCCGAGGATCACGCGCGATGCAGCGACGAGCAAGGTGAACGGCCACACCAGCATCGCCATGCGCGGGTAGTAGGCCGTCAGGATCAGGCTGAACGCCACCGAATGCAGGGTATGGCCGCTCGGGAAGCTGTACTCATCCAAGGGCCGTTCACAACGGCGTATCCCGGGACAGGTGCGAAACGGCCGCGGCCGCGCGATCCAGCGTTTGACGATCTTGTAGATGACGACGTTCACCACTCCGACCGCCGCCATACGGATCGCGCAGGTGCTGCCGCGGCCGCCCGGGCTGGCCCACGGCAACGCGACGATGGCCGCATACCAGACCCAGCCATCGCCCATCCGGCTCACCAGGGTGAGCCATTGCACGACCCAACGGCGCGCCGCGGCGCGGTGCATCCACAGGGACAACGCGCGCTCGCGCGCGAGCCACAGCGCGACGACGACCGCCGGCTCAGGCGGCCAGGGCCGCGCGTCCGGACGGTGTTTCGACCGCATCGATGGTCGCCTGCAGAGAGGCTTCGAAGCGCACCAGCACGTCGCCCCACTGCGTGCGCAAGGCGGCGGCGCGGGCGGCCGGGCGCATCGCCGCGAGTTGCTCGGGGTGGGTGACGAGCTGTGTCACCGCAGCGATGAAGTCGGCCGCTGCGCCGGGTGCGGCGAGCGCGCCGCTGATGCCGTCGCCGACGTGCTCGGCTGCGGCGGCCGTGTCGTACGCGACCACCGGCAGGCCGCTGGCAAGGGCCTCGACGGTGACGTTGCCGAACGTGTCGGAGAGACTGGGGAAAAGGAACAGGTCGGCCGACGCGTAGGACTCGGCCAAGGCCGCGCCGCGCTGCACGCCGACGAAACGGGCGGCAGGGAAGCGTGCGGCAAGGCGCGCGTGGATCGGCCCGTCGCCGACGACGATCATGCGGGTATCCGGCCGCAGCCGGCGCGACGCCTCGAAGGCCTGCAGCGCCAGCACGATGTTCTTCTCGGCGGCGATGCGCCCGACGTAGAGCAGCACCGGTGCGGCGGCGGCCCGCCACTCGGCCCGCAGTGCGGCGCTGCGCCGTTGCGGATCGAAGCGCACGGTATCGACGCCCCGCCCGACGATCGTCAGCTTGTGAAAACCCTGCGCTTCCAGATCGTGCTTGACGGCGCGTGTCGGCACGAAGGTGCGGTGGCTGGCGTTGTGAAAGGTGCGCAGGCGTTGCAGGATCAGCGCGCTGAGCCAGCCGACTCCGTAGTGCCGGCTGTATTGATGGAAGTTGGTGCGAAATTCGCTGGTCGTCGCGATCCCGAGCGAGCGCGCCGCCGCGAGAGCCGACCAGCCCAGCGGCCCGGGCGTGGCCAGGTGCACCAGGTCGGGTCGGTTGCGCGCGAAGCGTCGCCGCAGGCTGGCGCGCCGCGCCAGGCCGAAGTGCAGATCGGGGTAGACCGGGATCGCGCAGCCGAAGGTGCGCCATTCGTCGGGGGTGTCACAGGCCGACTCTCCCGGCTGGCGCGGCCGGATCAGCTCGACCCGATGTCCCCGTTCGCGCAAATAGCGGACGGCACGCTCGACCGTGAGCGCCACGCCGTTGAGTTCGGGCGGGTAGGTCTCGGTGACATAGGCAATGTGCATGGATGACGGCGATGGGCAGTGATTGCTTCGGAGCAATCCGCATGCCCAGCGGCCGATCACCTCGGCCGGTCGCGGCGGACTCGTCCGACGAGACGGCCGATCGTCAGCAGGGAGCGCAGGCTCGGCGGGTCGCTGAGGCTGCCTTCGAGGTAGATGCCGATCAACCGCAGTGCGCGCCAGCGCTTGCAAACGGCGCGCAGCGCGAGCAGCAGCGGTACCGCGATGAACGCGCCGGCGACGCCCCAGAGCCAGCCGAAGACCAGCACCGAGAGAAACACGAACACCGGGCTCAGCCGCAGCCGATGCCCCATGACCAAAGGACTGATGAAATTGCTCTCGACGAAGTGCAATGCGAGGAAAGTGACCGGCGGAGCCAGCATGCCCAGACCGCTGCCGAAGGTGACGCTGCCGGCCAGCAACAGCAGCAGCGTCACCAGGAGCGGGCCGATGTAGGGAATGAAGGTCAGCACCGCGGTGCAGGTGCCCCAGAGCACCGGGCTCGGCAAGCCGACGATGGCCAGGGCAAAGCCGGTCGCGATGCCCAGGCCGATGCTGATGAGACCCATCGTGACGACGAAGGAGCCGATGTCGCGCTGTGCCTGCCGCAGGCCGCCGAGCCACAGCGCGCGTGTGCGGCGCCGCGGGATGGCCTGGATGGTGCGGGCCAGCAACCAGTGTTCGGAGGCCAGCAGGAAATAGAGCAGGAAGACCGTCGCCGCTGCCGCCACCGCAAATTCGAGCACCTGTACCAGAGCGACCCGGGTCAGGCTGTAACCTTCGCTGCTCAGGCGTTGTGCGATGGCCGCCGGCGCCGGCGCCGTGCCGCCCGGCAAGACGACATGGCGCAAGCGCTCGAGCACGTCCAGGAGTTGCTGCAAGGTGCTCGGCGCGCGCGCCCACCACTCCGCCGCTGGCGTCGCGACCATGAAGACCAGCAGCGCCGCGATGCACAGCAATGCCCCGACAACGATGCCAGAGGCCACGTAGGTCGGCAATCCCAGCCGGCGCAGCCGCCGCATCGGCGTCGACAGCACCAGGGCAAAGGTCAGCGCATAGAGCACCGGCAGCAACAGCGGCCGCGCGGCCTGCAGCAGAAACACCAGCGCGATCGCGAACAGACCGCGCCCCAGCCACGGCGCCGTGCCGTTCGGGCGCAGCGGGTGCAGCTCAGGCTCCATCCGCCCGGGCCATGCGGGAGCCCCGTGCATGGGCCATGCCAGGGGCCAATCGACATCGCTCTTCAGCCGCAAGGGGCGAGGTGATAAGGTAGTTTGCAGGGGCCGCGATCCGGGCCCGCCGGACAGGAGGACAACGATGCAGATCCAGATCAATTCCGACAGCAACCTCGAGGTGCGCCAGGCGTTCGCCGACGAGCTCAAGGCCGAGATCCTCGACAAGATGCGCCGCTACCGCGACCAGGTGAGCCGCATCGAGGTGCACCTGAGCGACATCAACGCCGCGCGCGCGACGCCCGGCGACAAGCGCTGCGTCATGGAAGCACGCGTCGACGGCTTGGCTCCGGTGGCGGTGAGTCACGACGCGCAAAGCCTGCGGCAATCGGTTCACGGGGCCACCGAGAAGCTGCTGCGCGCGGTCGACAACGCCCTCGGCCGTGCCGGCCGGGCCTGATCGAGCAGCGGAAATGCGAGCATGAAGATTCGTATCGTGATCCTGCTGATCGTAATGGCGTTGATCGCCGTGTTCGCGGCGCTCAACTGGGGCGAGTTCATGCGGCCGGCGCCGCTCTCGCTGGCGTTCGCCACCGTTACCGCGCCGCTCGGCATCGTGATGCTGTGCATCACCGCCGCGGTGGCCGCGCTGTTCCTGCTCTCGGCAATCCTCACGCAGTCTTCGCTGCTGCTCGAAAAACGGCAGTGGTCGCGCGAACTGCGCGAGCAGCGTGACCTGGCCAGCCGCGCCGAGGCCTCGCGCTTCATCGAACTCAAGGCGACGCTCGACGAGCGGGTGGGCGCACTGGCCGAGCAGTTGCGCGTATCCGATGGCACGATGACGAGCCGCTGCGATCGGCTCGAAGCCGATCTGCGCACCAGCATCGAGCAGTCGGCCAATACGCTGTCGGCCTACATCGGCGAAGTCGAGGATCGGATCGAGCAGTTCCTCGCGGCACGCACGCCGAAGTAGCACGATCGGGGCACGCCACGCTCGCTTGCCTCAGGCATAGCGCTTGCTTGCTGGCCGTCCAACGATCAGGAGGCCAGTGATGGAATCGTCCGCCGTGACTGCGGTTCGCGATGCAGCACCCCGCCATCTGCCAGCAAGCGGGCGGCTCGGCGCGCAGTGGGACACGCAGACCCCGCAGTACACGCGTACCGCCGTCTTGCTGCACTGGTTGATCGGCGTGGCCTTGCTCGCGCAGATGGGCTTCGGCTGGTTCCTGACGGAAATTCCCCGCCAGACCGCGGCGCGCGGCTACTACGTCAACCTTCACAAATCGACCGGCATCACGTTGGCGCTGCTGATCGTGCTGCGGCTGCTGTGGCGGCTGTGGCACCGGCCACCAGCACTGCCCGAAAGCGTCGTGCGCTGGCAGCGCCAGGCGGCGCTCACGACGCACCGGCTGCTCTACGCGCTGATGCTGCTGATGCCGCTGTCGGGCTATGTCGCATCCAATTTCAGCCCGCACGGCCTCAAGTATTTCGGCCATGCGCTGGCGCCATGGGGACCTGACCTGCCAGCCGTCTATCGCGCGCTCAACGGCTTGCACATCGCCAGCGCCTACGTGCTGGCGGCACTCATCGGCCTGCATGTGCTGGCCGCGCTGCAACACGCGCTGATCGAGCGTGACGGTGTCGTCTCGCGCATGCTGCCGCGGCCGCACGGCTGAACCGGAGAAGTCGCTCATGTCACGCCTGCCGCTTTCACTGTTGCCGTCGCTCACCGGCTGGCGGTCTTGGCGCTTGCGCCCGTTCGCGGCTGCCGGCTTGCGGCGTCTGCGGGGGCGCATGCGCGTGCCTGCGCTCGTCGCCAGCGCGGCACTTGGCGTCTTGCCGCTGCTGGCACAGGCGCAGCCGCTCGCCTATGCGTCCAACGAAGGCTCGGGCACCATGAGCGTCATCGACACCGCCACCGACCGGGTCGTCGCCGACATCCCGACCGGCGGCAAGCCGCGCGGCGCCGTGATCTCGAAGGACGGCCGCATGCTCTACGTCAGCGACCGCTCGACCAACAGCATCATCAAGGTCGACCTGCAGACGCGCAAGGTGGCCGGCAGCATCCCGATCGGCGAGTCGCCCGAGGGTGTCGGCATCTCGCCCGATGGGCGCTGGGTGGTGGCGGCGGTCGAGGAGAGCAACGACGTGGTCTTCATCGACACGCAAACCGGGCAGAAGGCGTTCACGATCCAGGTGCGCGGCAAGAACCCCGAGCACGCCGAGTTCACGCCCGACGGCCGTCTGGTGTTCGTCAGTGCCGAAGATGGCGGCGCGGTCGACATCATCGACTTCGCCGCGCGCAAGGAAGTGGCGCAGGTACCCGTGGGGGCGCGCCCGCGCGGCATCGGCTTCTCGGCCGACAGCCGGCGCGCCTACGTCGCCGCGGAGACCGCCAACACGGTGTTCGTCATCGATACCGGTGACTTCAAGGTCCTGGCAAAGATCCCGGCCGGGCTGCGCAGCAATGGCATCACGATGCATCCCGACGGCAAGCGGCTGTTCGTCTCGAACGGCGGCGACGGCTCGGTCTCGGTGGTAGACCTGCAAAGCAACACCGTGACCGCCACGATCCCGGTGGGCAAGCGGCCGTGGAACATGGCGCTCACGCCTGACGGCAAGAAGCTCTACGTCGCCTGTGGTCGTTCGGATGCGGTCTCGGTGATCGACGTGGCGACCGATCAGCGCCTGCCCGACATCCCGGTCGGCAAGCGGCCCTGGGGTGTCGTGATCCATTGAGCGGCGCAGCCTCTGAAGCGGCATCTCGAAAGCCGAGACAGCACGGCAACAAACCTGCAGCCGGCCCGCCGCACGCCTGGACGCCGCTTCAACGCAAGGTGTAGAGATAGGCGGCAATGTCGCGCGCTTCCTGGTCGCTGACACCCATGTTGGGCATCGCATTGCCGGGCACCACGCTTTGCGGGAAACGGATCCAGCGGATGAGGTTGGCCGGTTCGTTGGACAGCATGCCGGCGATGAAGCTGCGGTCGCCGATGCCGAGCAGCGGCGGTCCGACGTTGCCCTTGAAGCACGACCACGCCGACCACGAGCCCCATGTTGCTCCAGATCGGCACCGACAGCGCGGTGTCCTGAGGGAAGCAGCCATGAGCGGCAATCGGCACGTTGACCAGCAACGCGATGCTCCAGGCACGCGGCGCCGCGAGGATCGCGCGCCAGAGG
>CAJDUZ010000110.1_pt1 | contig 9913 bp, 10 predicted proteins | sample 7391221 | NCBI WGS metagenome assembly CAJDUZ01 (sample SAMEA7055692, study PRJEB34461) | soil metagenome | biome: terrestrial ecosystem; feature: Peninsula; material: soil | place: Antarctica | collected 2016
AATGCTCGCGGTCGATCATCATGACCGGCGCATGGTCGCAGTCGCCGAGGCAGACGTTGGGCAGCAGCGTGAAGCAGCCGTCGGCGGTGGTTTCGCCCGGCGCGATACCCAGGCGGTCCGCGCAGTGCTGGCGCAGCCGCTCGTAGCCCATGATCCAGCAGCTGACGCTGTCGCACATCAGCACCACATGGCGGCCGACCGGCTTCCTGAAGATCATGTTGTAGAAGGTCGCGACGCCCTCGAGCTCGGCACGCGCCAGCTCGAGGAATGCTGCGACGTCGTCCAGCGCTTCGTCGGAGACCCAGCCGCGGTGCTCCTGCACGATTTTCATCGCCTCGATGCAGACCGAGCGCCGGTCCGGGTAGTGCGCGAACTCGGCTTCGATCTCACGGCGTTCGGTGTCGCTCAGCATCGTGTTCCTTCCGTTCTAGCGGTCGACATCGGCCATGACGAAATCAAGGCTGCCGAGGATCGCGACCAGGTCGGCGACCGAAAGGCCACGGCTGAGCAGCGGGATCGTCTGCAGGTGCGGGAACGACGGCGTGCGGATGCGCGTGCGATACGACATCGTGCTGCCGTCGCTGATCAGGTAGTAGCCGTTGGCGCCCTTGGTCGCCTCGATGTTGACGAGCGCCTCGCCGTGCGGGATCACCGGGCCCCAGGAGACGCCCAGGAAGTGGTCGATCAAGGTTTCGATGTCGTGCATCGTGTAGCCCTTGAGCGGCGGCGTCGTCAGCGGGTGATCGGCCTTGTAGGGGCCGGCCGGCATGTTGTCCAGGCACTGCTGGATGATGCGCACGCTCTGGCGCATCTCCTCGGCGCGCACCCAGGCGCGGTCGAACGAGTCGCCGTGACTGCCCAGCGGTATGTCGAAGTCGAAGTTCTCGTAGCCCGAGTACGGCCGCTTCTTGCGGAAGTCCCAGTCGAAGCCGGTGGCGCGAAGGTTCGGGCCGGTGACGCCCCAGTCGATGGCTTCGTCGACGCTGTAGACGCCGATGCCGCGGGTGCGCCGCTTCAGGATCTTGTTGCCGATCGCGATGTGGTCGTACTCGTCCATGCGCGGCGGGAAATAGGCGAGGAAATCGCGCACCATGCCGTCCCAGCCGCGCGGCAGGTCTTGTGCGACGCCGCCGATGCGGTACCAGCTCGGGTGCATGCGCCCGCCGCACACCGCCTCGACGATGTCGAAGATGCGCTCGCGGTCGGTGAACATGAAGAACACCGGCGAAAGAGCGCCCACGTCCTGCGCGAAGGTGCCGTAGAAGACGAGATGGCTGGCGAGCCGGAAGAACTCGGCCATCATCACGCGGATCACCTTGACCCGGTCCGGCACCTCGATGCCGGCGAGCTTCTCCACCGCAAGCACGTAGGGCAGGTTGTTCATCACCCCGCCGAGATAGTCGATGCGGTCGGTGTAGGGGATGTAGGTGTGCCACGACTGGCGCTCGCCCATCTTCTCGGCGCCGCGGTGGTGGAAGCCGATGTCGGGCACCGCATCGACGATGTTCTCGCCGTCGAGCTGCAGGATGATGCGAAAGACGCCGTGCACGCTCGGGTGGTTGGGGCCGAGGTTGAGGAACATGAAATCGCTGCCGTCGGCGCCACGCTGCATGCCCCAGTAATCGGGGTCGAACAGCAGGGCTTCCTGCTCGGCATCGACCTTGGGCGGCGTCTGCTCGAAGGGCGCCATGTCGGTCGCGCGCGCCGGATGGTCCTTGCGCAGCGGATGGCCCTGCCAGGTCGGCGGCAAGAGGATGCGGCGCATGTGCGGGTGGCCTTCGAAGCCGATGCCGAACATGTCCCAGACCTCGCGCTCGTACCAGTTGGCCGCCGGCCACAGGTCGACGATCGTCGGCAGCTTCAAGTCGGCGTCGGCCAAGGCGACCTTGATCCGCACATCGGCGTTGCGCTCGAACGAAAGCAGGTGATAGACGACGCTGAAGTCGGCGGCCGGCTGGCCCTCGCGATGGTGCCGCGTGCGCTCGTCGATGGCGGTGAGGTCGTAGAGCATGCGGTAGGGCTGCGCAATTTCGCGTTTGAGGTGCCGCAGCACCTCGCGCAGCCCTTCGCGACTCACCCACTGCGTCGGGATGCCGTCGCGGATGTCCTCGCGCTGCGTCGCGACGAGCTGGCCGCCCGCGCCGAAGCGCGTCTGCAGTTGCTGCAGCACCTCGTGCCCGGCTTCGATGGAGCTCGCCAGCGCCGACACCGCTCAGACCTCGTCCGGGCTGCGCAGGTCGGTGGCGCGCATGCGAGTGGCGCGGTGCAGGTCGCGCTGCGAGGCGCGGCCGGGCTTGACGATGCCTTGCGGCCCGATCACCCAGCTGAGCGGGCGCTGCTCCTTGCCGATCGCGTCCTGCAGCAGGTTCAGCCCCTGCAGGAAGGCATCGGGGCGCGGCGGACAGCCGGGCACGTAGACGTCCACCGGCAGGAAGCGGTCGACGCCCTGCACCACGCTGTAGATGTCGTACATGCCGCCGGAGTTGGCGCACGAGCCCATCGAGATAACCCAGCGTGGCTCGAGCATCTGGTCGTAGAGGAGCTGGATCACCGGCGCCATCTTGATGAAGACGGTGCCGGAGATGACGATCAGGTCGGCCTCGCGCGGCGTGGCGCGGATCACTTCGGCGCCGAAGCGCGCGATGTCGTACTTGCTGGTGAAGCTCGTCGCCATCTCCACATAGCAGCACGAGAGGCCGAAGTTGTAGGGCCAGACGGAATTCTTGCGGCCCCAGGCGACGAGATCCTGCAAGGTCGTCAGCACGACGTTGCGCCGCACCACCTCTTCCATCGGCGGCGCGTTGCGCGGGTCGCGCGGGTCGCGTTCAGGCTCTGCCTTGCTCAGCCACCATTGCATCGTGAGGCCTCCATCAATCGGGTCGAGGGCGCTGCAGTTGCGACCCAGGTCCCCAGTCGAGGCCCCCGAGCCGCCACAGGTAGGCCAGGCCTGCAAGCAGGATGCCTATGAACACCGCGAGCTCGAAATAGCCGAGCCAGCCGACGTCGCGCCAGGCAATGGCCCAGGCGAAGACGAAGAGAGCTTCGACGTCGAAGATGACGAAGAACATCGCGATCAGATAGAACTTCGCGGAAAGGCGCAGCCGGCTGTTGCCGACGCCGATGATTCCGGACTCGAACGGCAGGTCGGCGTCGGCCGCGTTGTGGCGTTCGCCGAGCAGGTGGGTCGCAACCAGCACGATGATCATCAAGGCGATGAGGATCGCGGCGTACGCCACCAGCGGCCAGAGCGGAGTCGTTTGCATGGTCGTTTCGGGTGCTGCGCGGCGGCGGGAGGTCGGGTCTGTGCTTGCAAGGAGCTGGTCCGGCATCCCAGTAAGCAAACGGTGCGCCTGCCTGCCGGGGGACTGTCTCGAGCGTCAGGGATTGGGTCTGTTCGTTGCCGCACGTTGACTGCGCTCCGGTCTGTGCGGGCACACCACTTGCTTTTCGGGCCTGCATGCAAGCCCCTGCCGTATCGCCTCGCCTCCGCATGCCTTTCCGTGGCGGGGGGGTCGCGGTGGCGGGCGCAAGGCTGTTGCGGCCAGCCGGCGAACTGGCCGAGCCGCAACCGGCACCGTTGCAACCGGTCTCGCCATTCCGGCTGCACGCCTCACGTCAGAACCGGTTGCTCGAAGTCCTGCCGGCGCCGCTGTGGCAACAGCTCTCCGTGCAACTCGAACTGGTGGAGTTCGCGCCCGGTACGGTGCTGTTCGAGGCCGGCACGGCGCCGGCCGATGCCTACTTCCCGACCAGCGCGGTCCTCGCGCTGGTGCAGGTGCTGGAAGACGGCGCCACACCCGAGATCGCCGTCGTCGGCTGCGAGGGCATGGCCGATGTCGCGGCCTTCATGGGCGGCACGAGCCAGCGCTGCATCGTGCAGCTCGGCGGCTGCGCGTTTCGGCTGCCGGCGGCGGCGCTCGCCGCAGCCTTCGAAGAATCACCGGCATTGCGGCGGCTGCTGCTGCGCTATGCGCAGTCGGTGCTGGTGCAACTCGCCCAGACCGCCGTCTGCAACCGGCATCACACGCTCGAGCAGCAGCTGTGTCGCTGGCTCCTGCAGCGCCTCGATCGCCTGCCCGATGCGACCCTGCTGCTGACGCACGAGGCCATCGCCGCGATGCTGTCGGTGCGCCGCGAAGGCGTCACCGAGGCGCTCGGGCGGCTGCAGCGGCTCGGCGCGATCCGCTGCCGGCGTGGCCGCATCGTCGTTCTCGAGCGCGCACTGCTCGCGCGGCGCGCCTGCGAGTGCTATGCCACGGTGGCGCGCGAAGCCAGCCGGCTGCTGCCGGATCGGATCGCGGTGTGAAAGCGCCGCGCTGCCTGCCGAGGCCGCCGGTCGGCCTCATTGATCAAGGAGTTCGTTCATGGATAACCCGATGTACCCGCAAGCGTCCCGAGAACTGCATAACAAGCGCCAGGCGCTCGCACCCGACACGCTCGCAGCGTTTCGAAAATTCAGTGAACAGGTGTTCAAGGACGGTGCGCTGCCGAACAAGACCAAGCAGCTGATTGCCGTGGCAGTGGCGCACACCACGCAGTGCCCGTATTGCATCCACGGCCACACCGAGCTGGCGTTGCGCCACGGCGCGACCGAGCAGGAAATCATGGAGGCGATCTGGGTCGCCGCGGAAATGCGCGCGGGCGCCGCTTACGCCCATTCGAATCTCGCCATCGAGACGATGAACAAGGTGGCGTCATCGCAAGGTCATACCGGTTGACGTCGCCGCGTGCGTTGTAGACGGCGCCACGCGGCGACGGGGCGGTCGCGGCCTTGACCCTCGTCGGCGAGCCTTCGCCGGCACCTGCAGTCTGTCGGCCACGACCACAAGGAAATCTACGACGAGTGCGAGAAGAAGCACGGCAAGCCAATCGCCGCCTTCGTCAAGGTCGTCGTCCCGGTCTCGATGGCCGGCATCCTCACCGTCGTGATCTTCACCTTGACCCTGGTGATGCAGGAGTTCGTCTACGCGCTGACCTTCATCACGACGTCGTCGAACGACACGGTCAGCGTCGGCGTGCCGACCTTCCTGGTGCGCGGAGACGTCTATTTCTGGGGTTCGCTGATGGGTGCGTGCCTCATCGTCAGCATCCCGGTGGCGGTGCTCTACAACTTCTTCGTCGAGCGCTTCGTCGCGGGGTTCACGGTCGGTGCGGTGAAGTGAACGTGGCAGCGTGAAGTGCGCGCCCATCTTTCCGGCCGGCGGGCTTTGACGGGCACCGCCTCGATGCCTTTCGAACGGGCAGGCGCTGCCTGGGTCGGCTCTGCCGGAGTCGCTCAGGCCGCTTGGGCGAGCTGCCCGCGCAGCCAGCTGAGCAGATCCTTTGCCGACATCGCGCCCGACAAGCGCGCCGCCTCGGCACCCTTCCTGAACAGGATCATCGTCGGGATGCTGCGGATGGCGTAGCGGGCGCTTGCCTGCGGTGCGGCATCACTGTCGACCTTGATGAAGCGCACGTCGGGCATCTGTGCGGCGGCGCTCGCGAATTGCGGCGCCATCACCTTGCACGGCCCGCACCATTCGGCCCAGAAGTCCACCAATACCGGCAGTTCGGTCTTTGCAAGGTAGTGCGGCAATGCCGCATCGCTCAGCGCCACCGGTGTCGTCGACATCAGCTCTGCACCGCACCGGCCGCAGACCGGGCCATCGTGCAGCTTGGCATCGGGCACGCGGTTGCTGGTGCCGCAGGAAGGGCAGACGAGGAGCATGGTTCAGCAAGCTTAGCCGAGGCGCCGCAGCTTGTCCGCACGACGCCGAATCAGACGGCTGCGGCAGGGTCATCCTCGCCCGGTCGTGACCTTGCCGCGACGCCGTGGCGCGCCGGCAAGCACCGCGCGGGGGCGGTCGCCGTCGCGGTTGCCGTGGGCCTGCACGCTTGGCGCGTGCAGGCCGCCACACCTAGTGCGTCGCAAAGACCGCCACCCCGGCGTTGAGGAAGCCGTTGGCGGTGCAGGTCGCGCAGCCGGCAGGGGCGCTGGCCGACGAGATCGGCATGAAGGCGAGCCCCGAGGTCGGGTCGACCGCCACCGAGTGCGCGTTGTTGCCGGTCGGGATGCTGGCGACCACGGTGCGTGCGGCGGCATCGATGATCTGCAGCATCGGCGTGCAAGGCGAGGCCGTGCTGCAGCTGCCGTTGGTCGCGGCCTTGCCCGAGGCCGTCCAGCGGCTGGCGCCGCTGTAGTAGCGGTTGGTGCCGGCGTCGTAGACGAGCTGGTCGCCGCCGCCGGCGGGCACTGAAGCGACGATCGCGCCAGTGCTGCGGTTCATGATCTGCACCAGCAGCGGCGCGCCGGTCGTCCCCTCGCGACAGTTGACCGCAATGTCGGTGCCCGGGCCGAGCGCGAGGCCGGTCGGATCGCAGTTGCCTACCGCGTAGGTCCTCATCCCGGCCAGGGTCGTGTAGTTGACTGTCGTGCCGGCCGGAATGCCGCGGATCGAGGCGCCGGTCAGCGCCGTCAGTTCGCCGTGCGGGTTCGCGGTGGTGCCGTCGTTGTTGACGTAGAAGGTATCGCCGGCAGCGTCGTACGCGCAGGCCTCGAGGCCGGCCGACGCGGCGCCGGCGGGGTCTGTGAAGGTGACGTGCGCGACGACGGTCTGCGTCGTCGTGTCGATGAAGGTGGCGAACGGCGGCTCCCCCTCCGGCGTCGAGATCATGTACAGCTTGTGGGCCGAGTCGACGCAGCCTTCGTCGGCGCGCGTGCCGTTGGTGCCGACGGTGATCGTCTTGACAACGGTCTTGGTGGTCGGGTCGATGATCTTGACCGAGTTGACGTCGCCGGCGTAGACGACGCTGCCGATGACGTCGACGCCGTTCGGCCCCGAGGTTCCGTTCGATGATTGGGCGCCGGCAAACGCATTCGCGCCGGTGCCCTTCAACGCGTTCGCAAAAGCCAAGGTCGGAATATCGATCGTCGTGACGGCTGCATTGGTGCGGTCGCCGAAGTAATAGGTGTTGCCGGAGACGGTGCTGATGTCGAACGCGTAGTTCGTCGTGCTGCCCACACCCGGCACTGCGATCTGCTGCACGTAGCGTGGTCCGGAATTGTTGTTGTCTCCTCCGCCACAGCCTGCGAGCACGAGTCCAGCCAACGCTGCACCGATCAAGGTCTTGTTCATGCCATCTCCGTGAGGGGTAAGGGAGCGGAAGTGTGTTCCTGTCGAAGCCGGTTGGCAACTGCCGAACCGAGGGGGTGTCACGACACGATGCATCGCGCCGCGATACGACAGGAGCGGCCGCCGGCCCTTGGCAAGTACCGCGCCCGGCGGGTGCGGCGCTCGCGGGCCGGCGACGTCTTAACCGGGCTCGCCGTCCTCGTACGGCGGGTAGGTCACGCGGATGCCCTCGACATGCGCAAACGGCGTCAGCCGATGCGCTTGCAGCCGCGTCGCCGAGACGATCTCCTCGGCGCCGACGCCATGCACCAGCAGCGCGTCGGCGATCAGCGAGCGGTGGCAGCGCCATGGCACCGCCTCGGCGCACATCACCGCGACGCGCTGCTGCCCGGCCAGTTCCATCAGCCAGTACAGGTTCTCGGCGAATTCAGGTGTCTGCATGTAGTCGGCATAGCCGCGAAAGGACTTGTTGCGCCAGCCCTGGTTCGGCGAATCGGCATGGGTCGGCCGAAAGCCGCCGAGCCCTTCGGCGTGGTCATAGCCGATCTCCGATGCGGCCAGGGTGGCGGGCAGCGCGTCGCGGTTGTACTGCGGGTTGTGGCGCGAACGTGGCACCGTGCGCACGTCGACCAGCAGGCCCACCTCGTGGCCCTTCAGCATCGCGATGAACTCCTCGATCGGGTGCGTCGAATGGCCGATCGTGTAGACGACGCGCGCTGCGCCGCCCGCGAGTCCGGTGCCTGGCGGTGTCGCTTCGCGCGGTGCCACTTCGCCCTTCGAGTCCGCAGTCGCGCTGACCGGCGTCTGCGACATCGTCTGCGTCTTTCGACCCGCCATGCTCAGCCGCCGAGCAGTGGCCCGACCCGCTCGCGCAGGCCCGGCAACAACTCTTGCTCGAACCACGGGTGCGCCTGGAACCACGGCGTGTTGCGCGGCGACGGGTGCGGCAGTGGCAGATAGCCGGGTGCGTAGTCGCGCCAGTCGCGGACCGTCTGCGTCAGCGACGAGCGGCGCCGCGCACCGAGGAAGTGACGTTGCGCATAAAGGCCGATCAGCAAGGTCAGCTCGATGTGCGGCAGCTTGGCGAGCAGCCGGTCGAGCCACAGCTCGGCGCATTCGCGGCGCGGTGGCAGGTCGCCGCCGTTGCCGCGGCCCGGGTAGCACAGGCCCATCGGGATGATGGCGACGCGCTCGGCGTCGTAGAAAGCGGATCGATCGATGCCCATCCAGCCGCGCAGGCGCTCGCCGCTGGGGTCGTCCCACGGCACGCCGCTGGCGTGCACGCGCGTGCCCGGCGCCTGGCCGACGACCAGGATGCGGGCGCCGCTGCCGGCCTGCAGCACCGGGCGTGCACCGAGCGGCAGTTCGGCGTCGCAGACACGGCAGGCACGCACCGCCTTCAGCAGACTCGGCAGGCTGCGATGGGTCTTCGGCGGCGCCGTCTCGCCCTGGGCGCGCGGCCTCATGCCGCGTCGCGCATCAGCGCCTCGATCTCGTCTGCATCGACCGCTACGCCGCGGCTGATCAGCTCGCAGCCGTCGGCGGTGACGACCGCGTCGTCCTCGATGCGGATGCCGATGTTCCAGTAGCGCTCGGGCACGCCTTCGCCCGGGCGCACATAAAGCCCCGGCTCGAGCGTCACGACCATGCCAGGCTGCAGCCACCGCGAGGGCTTGCGCACGACGCGCCCGCCCAGACCGTCGGGCTGTTCGAAGGCTTCTTCGTCCAGCGCCAGGTACTCGCCCACGTCGTGCACGTCGCGGCCGAGCCAGTGGCCGGTGCCATGCATGTAGAACGGCCGATAGGCGGCGGCCTCGACGACCGCGTCGACATCGCCGACCTTGTCGCGTTCGAGCAGCCCGCAGTCGAGCATGCCCTTCGAGAGCACGCGCAGCGCCGCCTCGTGGGCGTCGCGCTGGCGCCGGCCCGGGCGGGTCGCGTCGGCCGCCGCCTGCTGCGCCGCCTGGACGATCTCGTAGAGCTCGCGCTGCGCGCTGCTGAAGCGGCCATCGGCCGGGAAGGTGCGCGTGATGTCGCTTGCGTAGCCGTCGAGTTCGCAGCCGGCATCGATCAGGCACAGTTGGCCGGCCTGCAGCTCCGCGTTGCCGGCCGCGTAATGCAGCACGCAGGCGTTGGCACCGGCGGCGACGATCGATGTGTAGGCCGGCGCCTGCGCGCCGTGGCGGCGGAATTCATGCAGCAACTCGGCCTCGATCTCGTACTCGCGCACCTTGCCGGCCGGTTGCACGTGAAAGCGCTGGCCGCAAAAGCGCATGGCCCGCACATGTGCGCCGGCCGAGATCGCTGCGGCGCGGCGCATCGTCGCGAGCTCGCCCGCGTCCTTGACGAGCCGCATCTCGGCCAGCAGCGGTCCGAGGTCGCGCAGCGCGGCGGGGCTTTGCACGCCGCTGCGCGCGCGGCTGCGCACCGGCGCGAGCCAGCCGTCGATGCGTGCCGCAAGGCCGGGGACCGCGAACGGGAACCAGACCGCCGGCTGGTCGGCCAGGCGCTGCGGCAGCAACTCGTCGAGCGTGCCCAGGTCGGCCGCGTCGTCGACGCCCAGCGCGGCGGGCGCCGCCTCGACGCCCAGGCGCACGCCTTCCCAGATCTCGCGCTCCAGGTTCTTCTCGCGACACACCAGCGTCGCCTTGCCGCCGGCTTGGAGCAGCAGCCAGGCACCGGGCTCGTCGAAGCCGGTCAGGTAGTGGAAGTTGCTGTCGTGACGATACGGGTAATCGCTGTCGGCGTTGCGCTGGCGCTCCGGTGCGGTCGGAATGATCGCGAGGCCGCCGCCGGCGCTG
>CAJDUZ010000111.1_pt1 | contig 9675 bp, 8 predicted proteins | sample 7391221 | NCBI WGS metagenome assembly CAJDUZ01 (sample SAMEA7055692, study PRJEB34461) | soil metagenome | biome: terrestrial ecosystem; feature: Peninsula; material: soil | place: Antarctica | collected 2016
CGAGCACCAGGCACCCAAGCGTGCCGGCGCTTTCCGGCCGAAACTGCGCTATGCCCACCAAGGTGGCATGAATCCGCCGATCATCGTGATCCACGGCAATTCGCTCGACCACGTCACCGACGCCTACAAGCGCTACCTCGAGGGACGCTTCCGCGCGCACTTCAAGCTCACCGGCACGCCGTTGCGCATCGAGATGCGCTCATCGAAAAATCCCTTCGACGAGAGGCGTTCCTGAGGACATTGTCTCGAGTCGAGATCGATCGACAAACGCTGTGTTAACGTCTCCATCTGAACCTTCAACACGGAGCATATCGTGAGCAATAAAGGGCAACTCTTGCAAGACCCATTTCTGAATCTACTGCGCAAGGAACACGTGCCGGTGTCGATCTACCTCGTCAATGGCATCAAGTTGCAGGGCCATATAGAGTCGTTCGATCAGTATGTCGTGTTGTTGCGCAATACCGTGACCCAGATGGTCTACAAGCACGCCATTTCGACCGTGGTGCCAGGCCGTGCCGTGAGCTTGCAGGTGGCTGACGCGGCCGAGCAGCAGCCTTGAGCACCGTCAGCGAACTCGCGGGGCGCAATCGCCCTTGATCTCTACCGAGCCCAGCGCCATTACCGCGGCGCGTGATCCGGCGCGCGCAATCCTCGTGGGCGTCGACTTCGGTGCGAAAGCACCTTTCGATGCGACGCTCGACGAACTCGCCCTACTGGCCGAATCGGCGGGCGATGTTGCGGTCGCGCGCATCATCGCGCGGCGCAAGGCGCCCGATGCAGCGTTGTTCGTCGGCTCTGGAAAGGCCGATGAGATTCGCGAGCTGGTGCAACTGCATTGCGCCGAGGCGGTGCTCTTCGACCAGGCGTTGTCGCCAGCGCAGCAGCGCAATCTCGAGCGTCATCTGGGCGTTGCGGTTGCCGACCGCACGATGTTGATCCTCGAAATTTTCGGCGCGCGGGCCCAAAGCCACGAGGGCAAGCTGCAGGTCGAGCTCGCCCGTCTGCAATACCTGTCAACGCGGCTGGTGCGGCGCTGGAGCCACCTCGAACGCCAGCGCGGCGGCATCGGCGCGCGCGGCGGCCCGGGCGAGGCGCAGATCGAACTCGACCGGCGCATGATCGGCGAGCGCATCAAGGCCTTGAAGAAGCAGCTCGAGCGTGTCAAGCGACAGCGCGGCACACAGCGGCGCTCGCGCGAGCGCAACCAGACCTTCCGCATCTCGCTGGTCGGCTACACCAACGCCGGCAAGTCGACGCTCTTCAACGCTCTGGTGGGCAGCCACGTGCACGCCGCCGACCAGCTCTTTGCCACGCTCGACACGACGACGCGCCAGTTGCATCTGCCGGGAGTCGAGCGCTCGGTGTCGCTGTCGGACACCGTCGGTTTCATCCGCGAGCTGCCGCACAAGTTGATCGAGGCTTTCGAAGCGACCTTGCAGGAAGCCAACGATGCCGATTTGCTGCTGCACGTCGTCGATGCCGCCAGCCCGGTGCAGGATGAGCAGATGAACGAAGTCGAGCGCGTGCTCGCCGAGATCGGCGCCGGCGCCATCCCGCAGGTGCTGGTCTTCAACAAGCTCGACCAGCTCGAGACGACGCAGCGACCGCGCGCGCTGCGCGACACGCTCGAGTTCGATGCGACGCGGCGGGTGCCGCGTGTTTTCGTCAGCGCGACCACGGGCGAAGGGCTCGAGCTGCTGCGCGAGTTGCTGGCCGAGGCGGCATCGGGTGCGCCATGGCTCGGGCGGCCGCCCGTGGCCATTCAGCCGGCGGTCGAGCGTGACGCGTCGGGCGCATCCCCTCACTTTCTTGCATGATCATGAGACAGACGTATCCCGCACCTTCGGGCAGGCGCCTGCCCGAGCTCGGCCGCGCCGCCGTCGCACTGCTGGGCGGCCTGCTGCCCGGCCGGCGTCGCCATCGGCCAGGCGGCGCCGAACCGCTGCATGCCAGCAGCGGTGACGGCCCGCCCGACCTCGACGAACTCTGGCGCGACTTCAACCGCAAGCTGAGCGGGCTGTTTGGCGGCAAGGGACGCGGGCCGCGGCGCATCGGCCCGAGCGATTCGGGCGGCGGCGGCGGGCCCAACTTCCAGCCCGACATGAAGAGCGCCGGTATCGGCGCTGCGCTGATCTTCGGCGTGATCGTGCTGATCTGGCTCGGCAGCGGCTTTTTCATCGTGCAGGAAGGCCAGCAGGCTGTCATCACGACCTTCGGTCGCTACACCGGCACCGTCGATGCAGGCTTCCAGTGGCGCATGCCGTACCCGTTCCAGGCCAACGAGACCGTCAACGTGACGCAGCTGCGTTCGGTCGAGGTCGGGCGCAATGCCGTGATCCCGGCGACCGGCCTGCGCGATTCGTCGATGCTGACCGATGACGAGAACATCGTCGACATCCGCTTCACCGTGCAGTACCGGCTCAAGGACGCGCGCGCCTACCTCTTCAACAACCGCGACCCGGATGGCGCGGTGATCCTGGCGGCGGAATCGGCGATTCGCGAGATCGTCGGCCAGAGCAAGATCGATTCGGTACTCTATGAGCAGCGCGATGCGATCGCCGCGGGCATCATGAAGTCGGTGCAGGCGCAACTCGACCGGCTGGAAGCCGGGATCCTGATCGTCAACGTCAACCTGCAGAGCGTGCAGCCACCCGAGCAGGTGCAGGCGGCGTTCGAAGACACCTTGAAAGCGGGCCAGGATGCCGACCGCGCGAAGAAGGAAGGCCTGGCCTATGCCAGCGACGTCATCCCGAAAGCCAAGGGTACGGCGGCCCGGCTGAACGAAGAGGCCGAAGGCTACAAGGCCCGGGTCATCGCGCAAGCCCAGGGCGACGCCCAGCGCTTCAGCAGCGTGCTCACCGAATATCAGAAGGCACCGGTCGTGACACGCGACCGCCTCTACATCGACACCATGCAGCAGGTTTACGCCAACGTCACGAAGATCATGGTCGACTCCCGCAACAACTCGAATTTGCTGTATCTGCCGCTCGACAAGCTGATCCAGCAGGCCACCGCGGCGGCAGCGGCGCCGTCGGCGGCTGCCTCATCGAACAGCGGCAACGCGGTGTCCTCGAGCGGCACCGTCGATGTGCGGTCGCGCGACGTGCAGCGCAGCCGCGATCGCGACGCTCGCTGAACGGAGACCGACAGCCATGAATAGGATCGGTCTGATCATTGCTGCCGCCGTCCTGGCGCTGATGCTGGCATCGTCGATGATGTTCATCGTCGACCAGCGTCAGTTTGCAGCGGTCTATGCGCTCGGCGAAATCAAGGAAGTCATCCAGCAGCCGGGGCTCAAGTTCAAGCTGCCGCCGCCGTTCCAGAACGTCGTCTTTCTCGACCGTCGCATCCAGACGATGGAGAGCCCCGAGAGCCGGCCGATCTTCACCGCCGAGAAGAAGAGCCTGGTGATCGACTGGCTGGTGAAGTGGCGCATCACCGACCCGCGCCAGTTCATTCGCAACAACGGCACCGACATGCGCAACCTGGACGCGCGGCTGAGCCCGATCGTGCATGCCGCGTTCAACGAGGAGGTCACGAAGCGCACGGTGGGCGAGGTCATCTCGACCGGGCGCGACAAGGTCAGCCAGGCCGTGCGCGCGCGCCTCGCCGGCGAGGCCAAGTCGTTCGGCATCGAGATTCTCGACGTGCGCATCAAGCGCGTCGACTTCGTCGCCAACATCACGGAATCGATCTACAGCCGGATGATCTCCGAGCGCAAGCAGGTTGCCAACCAGTTGCGCTCGACCGGCGCGGCCGAAGGCGAGAAGATCCGTGCCGACGCCGACCGGCAGCGCGAGGTCATCATTGCCGATGCCTATCGCGACGCACAGAAGATCAAGGGCGAGGGCGACGGCAGGTCGGCGCAGATCTTCGCCGAGGCGTTCGGTCGTGACCCGCAGTTCGCGCAGTTCTATCGCAGTCTCGAGGCCTACCGTTCGAGCTTCCGCAGCAAGTCCGACATGATGGTGGTCGACCCGGCCAGCGAGTTCTTCAAGGCCATGCGCGGCGGCGGCTTGGATGCGCCGCCTCATGCGACCGCGAAGAAATAGCGCGTGCCCGGCTTCTGGGACACGTTGCTGGCGGCCGGCGCGCTGATGCTGATCGTCGAGGGCCTGTTGCCGTTCTTCAGTCCGACGACCTGGCGCAGCGTGTTCGAACGCGCCACACAGATGAACAATGGTCAGATCCGTTTCATCGGGCTGGCCAGCATGCTGGCCGGACTGGTGCTTCTGCTGGTGTTCTGCACATGAGCACCGCAGCCGGTGCAGGCGCGCCGGTACAATTCCGTTTTTAATCCCCGGGCGTTCTGAATGTCCTCTGCTTGGCTGCTGCCAGAGCATATTGCCGACGTTCTGCCAGCGCACGCGCGACACATCGAAGGCCTGCGTCGCCGCCTGCTCGACGTGGCCGCCAGCTATGGCTACGAGCTGGTGGTGCCGCCGCTGCTCGAACACATCGAATCACTGCTGTCTGGCACCGGCCGGGAGCTCGGTCTGCAGACCTTCAAGCTCGTCGATCAGCTGAGCGGCCGCACTCTGGGCGTGCGCGCCGACAGCACGCCGCAGGTCGCCCGCATCGATGCACACCTGCTCAACCGCGCCGGCGTTGCACGCCTGTGCTATTGCGGCCCGGTGCTGCATGCGCGTCCGGCGGCGCTGCATGCGACGCGCGAGCCCTTGCAGTTCGGCGGCGAGGTCTATGGGCAGGCCGGGCTCGAGGCCGACCTCGAGATCCAGGACCTTGCACTGGCGTGTCTGCACCGTGCCGCGCTCGACGGCGTCGTGCTCGACCTCGGCGATGCGCGGATTGCGCGCGGCCTGCTCGAGGGCACGGGCTTGCCAGCCACACGCATCGCCGACATCTACGACGCACTCGCGACGAAGGACGCGGCGGCGCTGCGCGGGCTCAGCGACGGCTTGCCGGCAGATGTCCGGCGCGGGCTGCAGGCGCTCGTGACGTTCTACGGCGGCGACGAGGTGATCGCGGCAGCGCGCCGTGAACTGCCGGCCCGGCCCGCCGTCACGGCTGCACTCGACGATCTGGCGTGGCTCGCGGCGCGTGCCACCGAAGCGCATCCCGACACCCGCGTCGGCTTCGACCTGGCCGATCTCGGCATTTACGGCTACTACAGCGGCACGCGCTTTGCGGTCTACGCCGAAGGCTCGAGCGACGCGGTGGCGCGCGGCGGGCGCTACGACGAAGTCGGCGCCGTTTTCGGCCGCAACCGGCCGGCGGTCGGTTTCAGCCTCGACTTGAAGGACCTGGCGGCCTTGCTGGCGCTTGCGCCCGCGCGTGCGGCAATCCGTGCACCGTGGGGCACCGACGCGGCGCTGCGCCAGGCGATCCGCGGCTTGCGCGAGGCAGGCGAAACCGTGGTCTGCGAGCCACCGGGCCAGCCGTCCGAGAGTCAGGAATATCGTTGCGACCGCGAACTCGTGCGGCAGCAGGATCGCTGGCGCGTGCGTGCGCTCTGACGTGCACGGCCGCCTTTTTCATCCAGCATCAGTGTGGCAGACATGAAGCACAAGAGCGCCGGTCCGCAGGGCCGCAACGTCGTCGTCGTCGGCACCCAATGGGGCGACGAGGGCAAGGGCAAGGTCGTCGACTGGCTGACCGACCACGCACAGGCCGTCGTGCGCTTCCAGGGCGGCCACAACGCGGGCCACACCCTGGTCATCAACGGCGTGAAGACGGCATTGCAGCTGATCCCGTCGGGCATCATGCGCGAGGGCGTGGCCTGCTACATCGGCAACGGCGTCGTCGTCGACCCGCAGCATCTGCTGGCCGAGATCGCGCGTCTCGAGGCCGCGGGCCTGGAGGTGCGTTCGAGGCTGTTCATCAGCGAGGCCTGCCCGCTGATCCTGCCGTTTCATGTCGCGCTCGATCGTGGGCGCGAGGCGCTGCGCGAGGCCAGTGGCGTCGGCAAGATCGGCACCACCGGCAAGGGCATCGGGCCGGCCTACGAGGACAAGGTGGCGCGGCGCGCACTGCGCCTGCAGGATTTGAAGCACCCCGAACGCTTCGCCGCCAAACTGCGCGAGCTGCTGGCGCTGCACAACCACGTGCTGCAAGGTTATCTGCACGTCGAGACGCTCGAGTTCGAGCCGATCTTCGAGATGGCGATGCAGGCGGCGCAGCAGATCACGCCGCTGCTGGCCGATGTCGGCTATGCGCTGCACGAGGCGAACCGGCGCGGCGCGGCCATCCTCTTCGAAGGCGCGCAGGGCACCTTGCTCGACATCGACCACGGCACCTACCCGTACGTCACGTCGAGCAATTGCGTCGCCGGCAACGCCGCGGCAGGCTCTGGCGTCGGCCCGGGCATGCTGCACTACATCCTCGGCATCACGAAGGCCTATACGACACGCGTCGGCAGCGGGCCGTTCCCGACCGAACTCGACACCGGCGGGCCGGGCTCGGTGGGCCACCACCTCTCGACGGTGGGGCAAGAGCGCGGCACCGTCACCGGACGGCCGCGCCGCTGCGGTTGGCTCGACGCCGCCGCGCTGAAGCGCTCGATCATCATCAACGGCATCTCGGGGCTGTGCATCACCAAGCTCGACGTGCTCGACGGGTTGCCCGAGATCGAGGTCTGCGTCGGCTACGAACTGCACGGCCGCAGGCACGACATCCTGCCGCTCGACCCGGACGACATCGCCGCCTGCGTGCCGGTCTACGAAACCTTCCCCGGCTGGAGCGACAGCACGTTCGGCGCGACGCGCTGGCAGCAGTTGCCCGAGAACGCGCGGCGTTATCTCGAGCGCATCCAGGACTGCATCGGCGCGCCGATCGACATGGTGTCGACCGGGCCCGACCGCGTCCACACCATCCTGCTGCGCCACCCCTTCGCAACCACCGCCTGAGTCCCCGAGGAATACCCATGCTGACCGATGACGGCAAACACCTCTATGTCTCCTGGGACGAGTACCACCTGCTGATCGAGCGACTGGCGCTGAAGATCGACCACTCCGGCTGGCAATTCGACCAGATCCTGTGCCTCGCGCGCGGTGGCATGCGGCCCGGCGATGTGCTCTCGCGCGTCTTCAACAAGCCGCTGGCGATCATGGCGACGAGCTCGTACCGCGCCGAGGCCGGTACGATTCAGGGCCGCCTCGACATGGCCAAGTACATCACCTTGCCGCGCGGCGAACTCGCCGGGCGTGTGCTGCTCGTCGACGACCTGTCGGATTCGGGTATCACCTTGCGCGCGGTCGTCGACCGCTTGCGCGGCATGCCATCGATCAGCGAACTGCGCTCGGCGGTGCTCTGGACCAAGGGGATGTCGGCCTACACCCCCGACTACTATGTCGAGCTGCTGCCGACCAGCCCGTGGATTCACCAGCCGTTCGAGGAATACGACGACCTGAGGCCTGATGGCCTGGCGAAGAAGTTCGCGATTTGACGGCGCAAAAAAGCCCCGCAAGCACCTGGCTGGCGGGGCGGAACTGCCGGTTCGAAATGCTGGCCGGGCGCCCCGATGGAGCCGTCGCGGGCCGGTGGATCGGCGCGCGGTCAGCGGCCGGCTGCTTGCAGCCGCGCGGCGGCACGAGCGCGAGGCTCTCGAGCCGCCGTCTCTTCTTGCGTGGTGCCCAGGAAAGGACTCGAACCTTCACACCTTGCGGCGTACGGACCTGAACCGTATGCGTCTACCAATTCCGCCACCTGGGCCTCGCGAGAAGCCCAGTACTCTATCATTAAAACAACTGGAATGAAGACCACCAACCAAGTCGGCGCCGACCTGATGAGCGAGGTCGTTGGCACGGTGCAGGGGCACCGCGACGGCCACGGGTTCGTCCTGCGCGACGACCATGAGCCCGATCTCTACCTTTCCCAGCAGGAGATGCGCGCGGTGCTGCACCGCGACCGCGTCAAGGCACGCGTCGTCCGCTACGACCGCAAGGGCAGACCCGAAGGCCGCATCCTCGAGATCCTCGAGCGCCGCAAGGCGCCGATCATCGGCCGGCTGCTGCAGGAAAGCGGCGTCTGGCTGGTGGCTCCGGAAGACAAGCGCTACGGCCAGGACGTCCTGATTCCGCGCAACGCGACGTCGACTGCGACGGCCGGGCAGGTGGTCGCGATCGAACTGACCGAGCCGCCCTCGATGTACTCGCAACCGGTCGGCCGCGTCGTCGAGGTGCTCGGCGAGATCGACGACCCGGGTATGGAAATCGAGATCGCGGTGCGCAAGTACGAGGTGCCGCACCAGTTCTCGCCCGAGACCTTGGCGCAGGCGGCCGGCTTGCCCGAGAAGATCCGGCCGGCCGATCGCAAGGGCCGCATCGACCTGACCGACATCGCACTGGTGACGATCGACGGTGAGGATGCCCGCGACTTCGACGACGCGGTCTATTGCGAGCCGGCGAAAATCGGCCGTGTCAAAGCGCCCAACGGCTGGCGGCTCGTCGTCGCGATCGCCGACGTGAGCCACTACGTCAGGCCCGGCGAGCCGATCGACCTCGACGCCTACGAGCGCGCGACTTCGGTCTACTTCCCGCGCCGTGTGATTCCGATGCTGCCCGAGAAGCTCTCGAACGGCCTGTGCTCGCTGAATCCGAACGAGGATCGGCTGGCGATGGTCTGCGACATGCTGATCACCGGCACCGGCGAGATCCACGCCTACCAGTTTTTCCCCGCGGTGATCTGCTCGCAAGCGCGCTTCACCTACACCGAGGTCGCTGCGATTCTCGGCAACACGCGCGGCCCCGAGGCGGCGCGTGTTGCCGAGCGCGTCGACGACCTGCTGCACCTGCACGGCGTCTATCGCGCGCTCCTGAAGGAGCGCGCCAAGCGCGGCGCAGTCGACTTCGAGACCGTCGAGACGCAGATCATCAGCGACGAGAACGGCCACATCGAGAAGATCGTGCCGCGCGTTCGCACCGAAGCGCACAAGCTGATCGAAGAGGCGATGCTCGCCGCCAACGTCTGCTCGGCCGATTTCATTGCGCGAGCCAAGCACCCGGCGCTCTACCGCGTTCACGAGGGTCCGACACCGGAAAAGCGCGCCTTGCTGCAGAACTACCTGAAGGCGCTCGGACTGGGCCTGAGCATCAGCGACGACCCGCGCCCCGCCGAATTCCAGGCGATCGCCGAGGCGACCAAGGACCGGGTCGATGCGGCGCAGATCCACATGATGTTGCTGCGAGCGATGCAGCAGGCGGTCTACACCGGCACCAACAGCGGCCACTTCGGCCTGGCCTACGAGGCCTACACGCACTTCACGAGCCCGATCCGACGCTACCCGGACCTGCTGGTGCACCGTGTCATCAAGGCGCTGCTGCAAGGCGGCCGCTACCGGCTGATCACCGGCATCAGCAACGCGCAGCCGCCCGGGCGCAAGGCGGCGCCGCAGCCGGCCAGGCGGCTGAGCGCCGAAGAGGAGCAATGGGAGATTGCCGGCGTGCACTGCAGCGTCAACGAGCGCCGTGCCGATGAGGCATCGCGCGACGTCGAGGCCTGGCTGAAGTGCCGCTACATGCGCGAGCATCTCGGCGAGGAATTCGGCGGCACCGTGAGCGCGGTGACGAGCTTCGGGCTGTTCGTTCTGCTCGACGGGCTCTATGTCGAGGGCCTGGTACACATCACCGAACTCGGCGGCGAGTACTTCCGCTTCGACGAGGTCCGCCAGGAGTTGCGCGGCGAGCGGAGCGGCGTGCGCTATGCGATCGGCTCGCG
>CAJDUZ010000112.1_pt1 | contig 9615 bp, 7 predicted proteins | sample 7391221 | NCBI WGS metagenome assembly CAJDUZ01 (sample SAMEA7055692, study PRJEB34461) | soil metagenome | biome: terrestrial ecosystem; feature: Peninsula; material: soil | place: Antarctica | collected 2016
CTGGAACGCTGGGTCGCGAAGGTCGAGGCCGCGCCGCTGGTCGCACTCGATACCGAGACCGATTCGCTCGACGCGATGCAGGCGCGCCTGATCGGGCTGTCGCTGTCGGTCGCGCCCGGGGAGGCCGCCTACATCCCGCTGCGCCACGACTACGCCGGTGCGCCCGAGCAACTCGGCGTCGAGCGCGTGCTCGCGCGCCTCAAACCCTGGCTCGAGAACCCGGCCGCAGCCAAGCTCGGCCAGAACATCAAGTACGACACGCACGTCTTCCACGGCGCCGGCATCGAGATCCGCGGCTATGTCCACGACACCATGCTGCAGAGCTATGTGCTGGAGGCGCATCGGCCGCACGGCCTGGAGAGCCTGGCGTTCCGGCACCTCGGGCGCAGCGCCACCGGCTACGAGGCCATCTGCGGCAAGGGCGCGCACCAGATCCCGTTTGCCCAGGTCGAGATCGAGCGGGCCGCCGTCTATGCCTGCGAGGACAGCGAGATGGCGCTGCACGTGCACGGCGTGCTGTGGCCGCAGATCGAACGCGAGCCGGGGCTGGCTGAGGTCTACACCCGCATCGAGATGCCGACCTCGGAGGTGCTGGGCCGCATCGAGCGCACCGGCGTGCTGATCGACAGCGAGCGGCTGCGCGCGCAAAGCCGTGAGCTTGCCGAACGCATGCAGGCACTCGAGGCCGAGGTCTACGAACTCGCCGGCCAGCCCTTCAACCTCGGCAGCCCGAAGCAGATCGGCGAGATCCTGTTCGGCAAGCTCGGCATGCCGGTCAAACGCAAGACGGCGAGCGGAGCGCCGTCGACCGACGAGGACGTGCTGCAGCAGCTCGCTGCCGACTACCCGCTGCCGGCGCGCCTGCTCGAGCACCGCAGCCTCTCGAAACTGAAGGGCACCTACACCGACAAGCTGCCGCTGATGGTCGACCCCGCCACCGGGCGCATTCACACCGATTACGCGCAGGCGGTTGCGGTGACCGGCCGGCTCTCGAGCAATGAGCCCAACCTGCAGAACATCCCGATCCGCACCGCCGAGGGCCGGCGCGTGCGCGAGGCCTTCATTGCGCCGCCCGGGCATGTGATCCTCTCGGCCGACTATTCGCAGATCGAGCTGCGCATCATGGCGCACATCTCCGGCGATGCCGGGCTGCTGCGCGCCTTCGGCGAAGGCATCGACGTGCACCGCGCGACGGCAAGCGAGGTCTTCGGCGCGAGCCTGGAAGGCGTGACGAGCGAGCAGCGCCGCTATGCCAAGGTCATCAACTTCGGGCTGATCTACGGCATGAGCGCGTTCGGGCTGGCCAGCAACCTCGGCATCGAGCGCAGCGCCGCGACGACCTACATCGAGCGCTATTTCAACCGCTACCCCGGGGTGAAGCGCTACATGGACGAGACGCGCAGCGCGGCGCGCGAGCGCGGCTATGTCGAGACCTTGTTCGGGCGGCGCGTCTGGCTGCCCGAGATCAACGGCGGCAGCGGCCCGCGCAAGAGCGCCGCCGAGCGCCAGGCGATCAACGCGCCGATGCAGGGCACCGCGGCCGACCTGATCAAGCTCGCGATGATCGCGGTGCAGGAGACGCTCGACCGTGAACAGCGCGCAACCCGGATGATCATGCAGGTGCACGACGAGCTGGTCTTCGAGGTGCCCGAGGCCGAACTCGACTGGGCACGTGAAGCCGTGCCGCGCATCATGGCCGGGGTTGCCGAACTCAAGGTGCCGTTGCTGGCCGAGGTCGGCGTCGGAGCCAACTGGGACGAGGCGCACTGAAGTCAATCGGCTGCCGGAGCCGGCCGACCGAAACGCGCATCATGGCCCCGGCTGCGAGGGCCGTGGTCGGCAGCTGAAGGCACCACGGGGTCGGCGGGGACATTTGATGGCCGCCCGTGCCGCGCGTCATAGGATCGGCCATGGAACTCGATCCGCTGCTCTTGTCGCGCATCCAGTTCGCCTTCGTCATCGCCTTGCACTTCCTGCTGCCGGCTTTCACGATCGGTCTCGCGTCCTACATCGCCGTGCTCGAGGCGATGCACCTGATGACGAAGAACCCGGTCTACGTCCGCATCTCGCTTTTCTGGATCAAGATCTTCGCCGTCTCGTTCGGCATGGGCGTGGTCTCGGGCATCGTCATGCCGTTCCAGATCGGCACCAACTGGAGCCGCTACTCCGACATCACCGCCAACGTGCTGGCACCGCTGATGACCTACGAGGTGCTGATGGCGTTCTTCCTCGAATCGGGCTTCCTCGGCGTGCTGCTGTTTGCGCGAAAGCTGGTGCCGCCGTGGGCGCACCTCGGTGCGGCGGTGATGGTCGCGATCGGCACGCTGCTGAGTGCCTTCTGGATCCTCTCGGCCAACAGCTGGATGCACACACCCGCCGGCTTCGAGCTTATCGACGGGCGCTTCCACACCACCGACTGGTTCGCTGCGATCTTCAACCCGTCGTTTCCGTACCGGTTGCTGCACACGGTGCTGGCGGTCTACCTGACCACCGCGTTCACCGTCATCGGCGTCGCCGCCTGGTATCTGCGCCACGACCGCTTCGTCCATGAAGCCAAGGTGATGATCGTGATGGGGGTCGTGTTGGCCTCGGTGCTGGTCCCGGCGCAGATCCTCGTCGGCGACCTGCATGGCGTCAATACGCTCGAGCACCAGCCGCAAAAGCTCGCGGCGATCGAAGGCCTCTGGGAGAGCGGCAACGGCGTCCCGGCCGTGCTGTTCGGCTGGCCCGACGAGGCAAGCCAGAGCAACCGCTACGAGTTCGCGATCCCCAGGCTCGCCAGCCTCTACCTCACGCACAGCTGGAACGGCTATGTCAAGGGCCTGAAGGATTTCCCGCGCGACACGCAGCCGCCGGTCGTTCCGGTCTTCTTTGCGTTTCGCTTGATGGTCGCGATGTGGGCCGTCATGTTGGCGCTCACCGTCTGGGCGTGGTGGCTGGCGTGGCGCCGCCGGCTCTTCAACTCGCCGGGCTTCCTGCGCGTGTCGACCTGGGCGATACCGGTCGGCTACATCGCCGTGACCGCCGGCTGGACCACGACCGAGGTCGGGCGCCAGCCGTGGGTGGTCTACGGGCTGCTGCGGACCGCGGATGCGGTCACGCCCAGCCTGCAGGGGGGCCATGTGCTGGGTTCGCTGCTCGGCTTCATCGCGGTCTACATCATCATCTTCGGCGCCGGCCTCTACTACTTCGTCAAGCTGGTGCGCCGCGGCATTCCGGCCGACACCGAGCCGCGGCCGCCGCGCCTGGACGAGCGGCCGGCGCGGCCGATGTCGGCTGCGACCCAAGGCGCGGAAGACTGAGGCTCTCTCAATGGCACTCGACCTGGTTCCGCTATGGACGCTGATCCTCGGCTTCGGCGTATTCATGTACGTCCTGCTCGACGGCTTCGACCTGGGCGTGGGGATCCTCTTTCCATTCGCCCCCGACGACGCCGCACGCGACCTGATGATGGCCTCGGTGGCACCGATCTGGGATGGCAACGAGACCTGGCTGGTGCTCGGTGGCCTGGCGCTGTTCGCTGCGTTTCCGCTCGCCTTTGCGATCATCCTGCCGGCGCTCTACTTTCCGCTGCTGGCGATGCTGCTCGGGCTGGTCTTTCGCGGTGTCGCGTTCGAGTTCCGCGGCCATGCCCACCCGAACCCCAAGCGCTGGGATCATGCGTTCTTCTGGGGTTCGCTGGTCGCGACCTTCGCGCAGGGCTGCGTGCTCGGCAAGTTCATCCGCGGCTTTGCCGTCAGCGGCCGCCAGTATGCAGGCAGCATCTGGGACTGGATGCACCCGTTCGTGCTGCTGGTCGGCGTCGGCCTGGTCTTCGGCTACCTGCTGCTCGGCGCGACCTGGCTGGTGCTCAAGACCGAAGGCCCGCTGCAGCACTGGGCGCGCGGTATGGCGCGCATCGGCTTGATGGGCGTGCTGGTGCTGATCCTCGTCGTCAGCGTCTGGACACCGTTGGGCGATGCCCGCATCGCCGCGCGCTGGTTCGGTTGGCCCGGCATCGCGATGTTCTGGCCGGTGCCGCTGGCCACCGCGGCGCTGGCCTGGTGGTTGTGGCGCTCGCTCGACCGCGGCCGCGAACTCGCGCCATTCATCGCGGCGCTCGGACTCTTTGCGCTCAGCTATACCGGCCTACTGATCAGCTTTTTTCCCTACATCGTGCCGCCGTCGATCACGCTCTGGGACGCTGCGGCGGCCGAGAACTCGCAGGCCTTCCTGCTGATCGGTACCTTGTTCCTGCTGCCGGTCATTCTGACCTACACCGGCTGGGCCTATTGGGTCTTCCGCGGCAAGGCCAGCACCGAGACCGGCTACCACTGAAGGCCGGCGCTGTGCGAGGCACCGAGCGTGTTTGCAATACCGGACGGGCCGCGTCAACTAGGGCAAGACCTGTTCCATTCGCATCGGCGTGTCGTAAGGTGGTGGCGCCGGTGGCCAGGCGTTGCAGCCTGCGCGCTGCCGGGGGCGTCGGCGGGCTCGCGCGACGCAACCCACGGGAGCCATTCATCGACGCACCTGCAGCGATCCGGCCCTTGCTCGACGTGCGCTCCGTCACGGTGCGCTTCGGCGGCATCACGGCGCTGGATGCGGTGTCGTTCGCGGTGCGGCGTGGCCACATTGCCGGCCTGATCGGCCCCAATGGCGCCGGCAAGACCACGCTCTTCAACTGTCTGTCGCGCCTCTACCACTTCAGCGACGGCCAGATCCTCTTCGAAGGCCGAACGCTCACGGCCACGCCGGCGCACGGCATCGCCGCGCTCGGCATCGGCCGCACGTTCCAGAACCTGGCGCTGTTCCGCACGATGAGCGTGCGCGAGAACATCGCGCTCGGCGGGCATTCGCGCACCCATTCCGGCTATCTCGCCAACGCCTTGCGCCTGCCCTTCGTCGCGCGCGAGGAGCGCGGCCTGCGCGATCAGGTCGACGCGCTGATCGAGCTGCTCGACCTGCGAACGGTGGCCGCAACGCGCGTCGGCGACCTGCCATTCGGCACTCAAAAGAGAGTCGAGATGGCGCGCGCGCTGGCCAGCCAGCCGACCTTGCTGCTGCTCGACGAGCCGGCCGGCGGCCTCAACCACGAAGAGGTCGAGGCGCTGATGGAGCTGCTGCACGGCATCCGCAGCGAACTGCGGCTGACGATCCTCTTGGTCGAGCACCACATGAACATGGTGATGCGCGTCTCGGACCAGGTCATCGCGCTCGATTTCGGCCGCAAGATCGCCGACGGCACGCCGGCCGAGGTGCAACGCAATCCCGACGTGATCCGCGCCTACCTGGGCAGCGAGGCATGAGCGCAGTAGCGCGCCAGCCCGCGGTCGACGCGCTGCTGCGCGTGCGCGGTCTGCAAGCGCAATACGGCCCGACCAAAGTGCTGCACGGGCTCGACTTCGATGTCGCCGCCGGCGGCATCACGACCATTCTCGGGGCCAACGGCGCCGGCAAGACGACGACCTTGCGCGCCGTCTGCAACACCGTGCGCAACCAGGGCGAGCTGATGCTGGCCGGTGTGCCGATTGCCGGCAAGGCCACCGAAGACATCGTGCGCATGGGCGTCGCGCACGTGCCCGACGGCCGCGGCACCTTCCTCAACCTGAGTGTCGAGGAGAACCTGAGGCTCGGGGCTTACACGCGCCGCGACCGCGCCGAGGTCGGCACCGACTACGAGCGCATGTACGGCTACTTCCCGCGTCTGAAGGAGCGCCGCCGCCAGCAGGCCGGCACCTTGTCGGGCGGCGAGCAGCAGATGCTCGCGGTGGCGCGCGCGCTGATGCTGCGGCCGCGCCTGCTGCTGCTCGACGAGCCGTCGTTCGGCCTGGCGCCGCTGATCGTGCAGCACTTGTTCGAGATCTTCCGTGCGATCAACCAGCAAAGCCGCATCGGCATGCTGCTGGTCGAGCAGAACGCGGCGCTCGCGCTGAAGCTCGCCGACCACGCCTATCTGCTGGAGACCGGCCGTGTCGTGATGTCCGGTCCGGCCGAGACGATCCGCAACGACGCGTCGGTGCGGCGCTCCTACCTCGGCTACTGACACGATGAAGACAGCCGCTCCACGTGCCGCAGGCTGCTGCAGGCGAGGTCGGACCCTGCCGAAGGGTCGCTCGCCGTACACGGCGCGCGGGGTGTCGCCATGAACCTGCTGCTGCACCAGATCCTCTCGGGGCTGGCGACCGGCGGCATCTACGCCAGCCTCGCGCTCGCGCTCGTGATGATCTATCAGGCGACGGAACTCGTGAACTTCGCCCAAGGCGAGATGGCGATGTTCGCGACCTACATCGCCTGGAGCCTGATCCAGGCCGGCATGCCGTACTGGGCCGCGTTCTTCGCCACCGTCGCGATCGCCTTCGTCGGCGGCGTGCTGATCGAGCGCGTCATCATCCGCCCGGTCGAGCACGCGCCGATCCTCGCGATCGTCATCGTCTTCATCGGCCTCCTGGTCATCTTCAACAGCCTGGCCGGCTGGATCTTCACCTACACGATCAAGCCGTTTCCGAGCCCGTTCCCGGCGCAACCGCTGTTCGGCAATCGGTATGTCTCCTCGCACGAGCTCGGCTCGATCGGCATCACCTTGCTGGTGCTGGTGGTGCTCTACGTCTTCTTCCGCTACACGCCGCTCGGCCTGGCGATGCGAGCGGCAGCGCAGAACCCGAGCTCGAGCCGGCTGGTCGGCGTGCGCGTCGGCTGGATGCTGGCGCTCGGCTGGGGGCTGGCGTCGGCAATCGGCGCAATCGCCGGGATGATGGTCGCACCCATCGTCTTCCTCGAGCCGAACATGATGGGCGGCATCCTGCTCTACGCCTTTGCCGGGGCGCTGCTCGGCGGCATCGACAGCCCCGGCGGCGCGGTGCTCGGCGGCTTCATCGTCGGTGTGCTGGAAAACATCGTCGGCGCCTACATCGGCACCGAGCTGAAGCTCACCGTCGCGCTGGTCGTCATCGTCGCCGTGCTCATGGTGCGGCCCTCCGGACTGTTCGGTCAGATCCATGTCAACCGGGTCTGAAGCCGTGTCGGCCACCGCCGCATCGAACCTGCCGGCCGCGGCGTCGCAGGCTGCGGTCCGGCCGGTGCTGAGCGGCAGCCAGCTCATCGGGCTCGCGGTGCTGCTCACGGCCGCCTGTGCGCTCCCCTTCGTGCTCAGCAGCTACCGCGTGTTCCAACTGACCTTGGTGCTGGCCAATGCGATCGCCTTGCTCGGCCTCAACATGCTGACCGGCTACAACGGCCAGATCTCGCTCGGCCACGGCGCCTTCTACGCGATCGGCGCCTACACGACGGCGATCCTGATGAACAGCTACGACTGGCCCTACTGGCTGACGATTCCGGTCGCCGGTGTGGTCTGCCTGGTCGCCGGATTCCTGTTCGGCTTGCCGGCGCTGCGCCTCGAGGGCCTGTACCTCGCGCTCGCGACTTTTGCGCTCGGCGTCGTGATGCCGCAACTGCTCAAGTACAAGGGCGTACAGGACTGGACCGGCGGCTCGCAGGGCATCGTCATCATGAAGCCCGACCCGCCCGAGTGGATCAAGCTCACGCAGGACCAGTGGCTTTATTTCTTCACCTTGGCCTGGGCGGTGCTGCTGTTCGTGCTCGGCTGGAACCTGCTGCGCGGGCGCATCGGCCGCGCAATGGTGGCGATTCGCGACCAGCCGATCGCGGCGCAGGCGATGGGCGTCAACACCGCCCGCGTCAAGTCGATGACCTTCGGCGTCTCGGCGCTCTATACCGGCATCTCGGGCGCGCTTGGCGCCATCGTGATCCAGTTCGTTGCCCCCGATTCGTTTACCTTGTTCCTGTCGATCACGTTCGTCGTCGGCATGGTCGTCGGCGGTCTCGGCACGATCTCCGGGGCCCTCTACGGCGCGCTCTTCATCCAGTTCATCCCCAATATCGCAGGCGAGCTTTCGAAGGCCGCGCCGTGGGCGATCTACGGCGTCTTCCTGATCGGCTTCATGTACCTGATGCCGACCGGGGTGGCCGGATTCATCCGCATGTGCCGGGAACGGCTGCGGCAGTGGCGGGCGCACTGAGACCGCCCAGTCGCCCGGTGTGCACCCGGCACCGGGCATCTCGACGTGTAGACGACCAGGAGAAAAGCATGAAGACAGTTGCAACTCGATCGGCGCGTTGGGCCGCTGCGGCGGCGGCGCTCTGCTTCTCGTTGGCCAGCGGTGTGGCGCTGGCACAGGCCAAGTACGGCCCCGGCGCCTCGGCGACCGAGATCAAGCTCGGCCAGACGATGCCCTACAGCGGCCCGGCTTCCGCCTACGGCACGATCGGCAAGGTCGAGCTGGCCTACTTCAAGATGATCAACGACCAGGGCGGCATCAACGGCCGCAAGATCGACCTGATCAGCCTCGACGACGGCTACAGCCCGCCGAAGGCGGTCGAGCAGGTGAGAAAGCTCATCGAGCAGGACAACGTTCTGGCGCTCTTCCAGACGCTCGGCACGCCGAGCAACAGCGCGATCCACAAGTACGTCAACGCGAAGAAGGTGCCGCACCTGTTTCTCGCGACAGGTGCCACCAAGTGGGGTGACCCGAAGCACTTCCCGTGGACGATGGGCTTCAACCTCAGCTACCAGACCGAAGGCGAGATCTACGCCAAGTACCTGCTGAAGAACAAGCCCAACGCAAAGGTCGCAATCCTCTACCAGAACGACGACTTCGGCAAGGACCTGCTGAAGGGCGTGCAGGACGGGCTCGGCAAGGCCGGCGCGAAGATGATCATTGCCGAGCAGACCTATGAGGTCACCGACCCGACGATCGATTCGCAGATCCTGACGTTGCAGGCCTCGGGCGCCGACACCTTCATCGACATCACGACGCCGAAGGGTCGCGCCAACAAAGAGGCGTTGATGGATCAGGCTGCTGCGGCTGTCGATCTGGCGGAGAAGAACCTCATCGCGGGCGATGGGACCAAGAAGGTCGGCGACGCCATGATGACGGCGCGCGACAAGTTCATCAAGAACGCGGCGCAGATCAACGGGGGCAACATCCCCGCGGCTGAGAAGATGGCCGATAAGTACGGGCTGACCCGCGACAAGGTGGATCAGCTCAGCGGGTCGATTGAGAAGACGCCGAAGCAGAAGTTGATCGACATCAAGGTCAACGATGGTGCGGCTAAGACTGCGATCGCGGGCATCAATGCGCTCCTGAACTCGATCCCTGACCAGACTGTTTATGTCAACGTCAAGCAGCGCGCGGTGGGCGCCAACCTTGCTGAGTCTCGTGCTGATGGTGGGGACTATTTCGGTCGCGGCGGCAAGTTCGCGGGTGGCGGTCCAGTCAACGGCGCCGGCACCGAAACCTCAGACTCGATCCATGCACTGCTGTCGGACAACGAGTTCGTGATGAAGGCCGCGGCGCGCAGGAAGTACGGCGACAAGTTTATGCACGACATTAACTCGCTCCGTTTCGCCAGCGGCGGTCCAGTCGGGCGAGGGTCGAACCCCGGCCAAGCGATCGACTATGACCGGCTCGCTGCCGCCATCGGCGGGCAGCGACCGAACATCACGACGACCGTCGCTGGCGGTTCCGGCGTGGACGCTAGGCAATTGGCCCGCGAGATCGCCTGGGGGATGATGTGACTTACACCGCCGTAAAGATCGAGGTTGCGGGTTTCACG
>CAJDUZ010000172.1_pt1 | contig 9564 bp, 11 predicted proteins | sample 7391221 | NCBI WGS metagenome assembly CAJDUZ01 (sample SAMEA7055692, study PRJEB34461) | soil metagenome | biome: terrestrial ecosystem; feature: Peninsula; material: soil | place: Antarctica | collected 2016
CATCGAAGAGGTGGTGGTAGCGCATGCCGCCGAGCGTGTGGCGCGCCGGGCCGTTGCGGTAGAAGCTGCCGCTCAGCTCGGGTGGCAGCTTGCCCCGCACGTCGAGCGGCATCGGGGCGACGTCCGCGGAGAGGCCTTCGTAGCCGAGCAGCCAGGCTGTGTTCGCGCGGTGGTCGGCGAATTCGCGCAGCGTCGGGCCGGCGGTGGCGGTCTCGCTGTTCGCGGCGCGTGCCGCGCCGAGCGCGGCGGCGCTCGCGGCGCCGAGGAGGGAACGGCAGAAATGGCGGCGATCCATGATGAGGCTCCTCGGACGCTTCAGCGCAGCTTGACGGTGATGGTGGTGTCGGCCTGCAGGTCGAGCGCCGCATCGGCGAACTTCGGTGCCCCGAAGTGACCGCGCGCGTCGCGACTGAAGCCGTAGCGCTCACGCGGGATGCCGGCCGGGTTGGTGTCGAGCTTGCCGTTGCCGTTCTCGTCGTGAAAGAGCGAGACGGCGTAGCTGCCGGCGGGCAGGTCACGATAGACGAGCACCGTCTTCGCCGCGGCTGCGGTGCGCTCGCCGCGCAGCGCCTGGCCGTCCTTCAGCCAGCTGGCGTCCGAGGCGTAGAGTGCGCCGTCGACGGTGCCTTGCGTGGACTTCGCGTTGATCACTTCGACGGTGAGGTCGAACGCGTGGGCGGCTGAGGCGAGGCCGAGCAGCACGCCGATGGCGGCGATGCGCGGCGCGAGTGAGGCGATGCGTTTTGCGGTGTAGCGGCGCATGAGGGTCTCCGGATTCGTTGTCGGGTTCGATGGCACGTGCCTTCGATGGAGTGGCCATTCTGGAAACACCGCACGGCTCGAGAAAGCCGTTTGCGACGGGATGCGGGAGCAGCTGCGCGAAGCGTGCCGAATCGCGACCGAGCGGCATGCGGGTTGCGGTTCGTGTCGCCTCGCCCTCAGGCCCGTGGCCTTCGGGACTCGACACTCCACGCCGTCCCGGCTGCGCGGGGCACCCTCACGAGCCCTGCGTTTCGCGACGCCCCATGGGCGCGCGACGCTTGCCCGCACGGCCGGGCAAGTCGCTCAGCGGCTCTTTGCGCCGGAGGAGTCCGTCGGTTGTGCGAAGTCGTGGGCGGGGCGCTGGCTGCGCCCTTGTACGCGCCGGCGCCATCCGATCATGGCTCCGATCAGCAGCGCCAGCACGCTGACGCCGCCGGCCGCTCGCAGCGCAAAACGACCGCCCGGCTGGTCGATGGTTCGATCCCACCAGGTCCGGCCGGCTTCGCCGGACCCGGGCAATGCGAAGGCGACGATCGCGTCGCCGGTCTGCGCGCCGGCCTCGCCGTGGCCACCGGCGGCGATGACGACGTACTGGCGGCCTTGCCAGACATAGGTCATCGGCGTTGCCACGCCGGCCGACGGCAGCCGGCCGCGCCAGAGTTCGGCGCCGCTCTTCATGTCGAAACCGCGCAGGTAGTGATCGAGCGCCGCGCCGATGAAGACGACGTCGCCGGCGGTCGCGACCGGGCCGCCGAAGTTCGGCACGCCAGTCTTGAGCGCCACCCCGAGCGGAAACACGTCCTCGGTGGTACCGAGCGGCACCTGCCACAGCAGCCGGCCGCTGTTCAGGTCGAGCGCGGCGAGCGTGCCCCACGGCGGCGGGTTGCACGGCGCGCCGAACGGCGACAGCAGCACCTCGCGCTTCATGCCGTACGGCGTACCGCGTTGCGGGCTGATCTCCCGGCCCGGCTCCGCTGCCTTCGCACGGGCGAAATCGACGCGCGGAATCAACGTGATGGCGTGCGCGGCGCGGCTGGTGTTGACAAAGACGATGCCGCGTGGATCGATCGCAACGCCGCCCCAGTTGACGCCGCCGCCGCTGAACGGAAATTCGAGAGTCCCCTGCGTCGACGGCGGCGTGTAGAGGCCTTCGCTGCGCAGGGCAGCAATGCGCTTGCGGCAGGCGGCACGGTCGATCGGCGTGAAGCCGAACGCGTCATCGGCGCGCAGCGCCGAGGGCACCAGCGCCGGCAGGGTTGCCGGGAAGGTTTGCGTCGGCGAGAGCTGTTCGCCGGGCGCGCCGCCTTGCGGGACCGCGCGCTCCTCGACCGGAAAGACCGGCTGGCCGGTATCGCGGTCGAGCACGAAGACGAGCCCCTGCTTGGTTGCCTGCACAACGACGTCGCGACGCGTGCCGCTCACGTCGAGCGTGGTCAAAGTCGGCTGCGCCGGCACGTCGTAGTCCCAGACGTCGTGCTTGACGATCTGGAATGCCCAGGCGAGGCGGCCGTCCTTGATGTGCAGCGCCACCACCGAGTCGGCGTGCCGGTTGGCACCGGGGCGTTCGCCGCCGTAGAAGTCGGGGCTCGGGCTCGAGGTCGGCAGGAAGACCAGGCCGCGGGCGGCGTCGACCGACATCGGCGCCCAGACGTTGGCGGCGCCGATGTCGCGCCAGGCCTCGCCCCAGCTTCGGGTGGCCGGATCGGCCGGGTCGCGTGGCACCGGATCCCAGCTCCAGCGCAAGGCGCCGCTGCGGGCGTCGAAGGCCCGCACCTTGCCCGAGGGCGCGTCGACGCGCTGGTTGTCGGCAATGGCCGAGCCGACGATGACGACGCCATCGGCGACGACCGGCGCCGACGAAATTCCGAATTCACCGGGTCGCAGCAGCGGGCCGCTATCGAGCCGCACCTCGCCGGCGTTGCCGAAGCCGGCGCACGGCTTGCCGTTCGCGGCATCGAGGGCGATCAAGCGGCCGTCGACGGTGCCGCTGAGGATGCGCAGCGCGCAGGCGGCGCCGGCCGGTGCATCCGGGTCGCGCCACTGGGCGACACCGCGGCAGTTGTAGCCGTTGCCGGGGCGGATGTCGGTCGCGACCCGCGCGTCGTAGCGCCACAACTGACGGCCGCTGCCGGGATCGAGTGCGATGACCTCGTTGAAGCTGCTGCACAGCACCAGCTTGTCGTCGGCGAGGATCGGCGTCGTCTCGAATTTGATGCGCTTCATCAGCGCCGGGGAACGCCGTGCCAGGTCGCCGGTGCGATAGACCCACTGCCGGCGCAGCCCGTCGATGCTGGCCGGCGTGATCTGCCGCGCTGCGCTGTAGCGGCTGCCGCCCGGATCGCCGCCATAGGACGACCAACCGGGCCCGGCCGCAGCAGCCGAGCCGGCGGCGCTGGCGTGCACCAGCGACAGGGTCACGGTCAGTGCGATGCCTATGGCCGCGGCGCCGCCCTGGGCCGGCGCCGCCCGGCCCCGCTTCGTGGTGCGCGGAACGCACCCGCGCCCGCGACGCGCCTCGCCTACGGGTCGGACGCTCGGTGAATGCTCGAGCCGGCCGCTCGCCGTGTGCCAGATGAACCGCAGGAACTGCAGGAGCCGCATGAACCGCAGGAGGTGCATGAACCGCAGAAGCCTCAGGAGCTTCATCATGCGCGGGCATCACCGGTTCGGCGAACGCCACCCCAGCCAGCCCTTGCAGCTGCCATAGGCCACGGCGATCGCGATGGCCAGCACCGCGTCCACCGGGCCTGCCATGTCGGCTTCGCGGGCGCCGACCAGGACCATCGCGGCGCTCGCCATCGCCGCCTTGTGCAGGAAGGCGAGCTCCCAGATGCCGGGCAGCGCGCGTGGCCGCCACGCCAGCAACGCGAACAAGCCGGCGAAGACGACGTAGCCGAACAGCCGCCAGGTCTCGAGCCAGACGGTATCGGCGCCGGCCGCCCGCACGCTGGGTATCGCGGATGCGAACGCCGTCGCGGCGCCGATGGCGGCCAGCAGCATCAGACCGCGGCCGATGCGGTCGCGCCAGCGCGCTGGCAGATCGTCCGTGGAAGCGGGCAAGGCAAGACTGGTCATGGCGGTCTCCGGGAAGCAAGGGCGGCTACATCGGCCGGAACAGGTGAGCGAACGCGCGGCTGACCTTCAGCGGCCGTGCCAGGCCGCGCAAATGGAGGCTGTAGTGGCCGTTCTCGTCACGCGTGGCGCTGGCGATGTGCCGGGCGTTGACCAGCACGCTGCGGTGCACCTGCATGAAGTCGCGGGTGTCGATGCGCGCGGCCAGTTCGCGCAGGCTCATGCGCACCAGCGCCTCGCCGCCGGCGGTGACGACGTTGACGTACTTGTCGGTCGCCTCGAAGCAGATGACCTCGTCGACCGGGATCATGCGCACGGTGTTGCCGACGCCGGCGCGGATCACCGTGATGCGCTCGGCCGGCCCGGTGGCGGCGGCCGAGATGGCCTGCATGCGTTGGAAGAGGCTCGCCATCGCGCCTTCGGCGGGCGCCGCCGCGCGCGTCGACAGGCGCTGCTGCAGCCGCTCGACCGTGACGCGCAGCCGATCCGGCGTGGCGGGCTTGAGGAGGTAGTCGACCGCAGCCCGGTCGAACGCCGGGACCGCGAACTCGTCGTAGGCGGTGACGAAGACGAAGAGCGGCTCGGGCCGGTCTTCGGGCCAGTCGTCGATGACGGCCTCCGCCACGTCGAGGCCGCTGCGCCCGGGCATCTTGATGTCGAGGAACATCACGTCGGGGGCGAGTTCGAGTGCCTTCTCGACCGCGGCGACGCCGTTGTCGGCAACGCCGGCGATTTCGAGCGCAGGCCAGAGTTCGCCGAGCAGCCGCTGCAAGGCCGTCGCGAGCAGCGGCTCGTCCTCGGCGATGAGAGCCGTCGCCGACGCCGTCCCGCCCGCTTGCACGCCGGCGGCGATGCGGGGGAGGGCCGAGTTCATCGCGGAATTCTGACGCAGGCGCGCACGCCGTGGGGCTTGTTTCGCATCAGGACGAGCGCGGCCTGCGGGCCGTAGGTTGCTCGCAGACGCTCGCGCACGTGGGTGAGGCCGTAGCTGCCGCTGCCCGGTTCGCTGACCGGCGGGTCGTCCGGCGGCAGCCCGAGGCCGGTGTCGGTGATGCAGATCTCGATGGCATCGGCCGTCGCGCGTGCCTCGACGGTGATGCAGCCCGGCCCGATCTTCGGCTCGAGCCCGTGCCGGATCGCGTTCTCGACCAACGGCTGCAGCAGCATCGGCGGTACCGCGGTGTGTTGCAGCGCCTCGGGCAGCTCGAGCCGGTAGGTCAGGCGCGGGCCCATGCGCAGCGCCATGATCTCGAGGTAGGCACGCAGCTGTGCGTATTCCTGGCGCAGGGTCGTCGTCTCGCTGCGCGACGCGGCGAGCGCGCTGCGCAGGTACGTGATGAGCTGGTCGATCATGCGCTGCGCTTGCTCTGCATCCTCTTCGACGAGCGAGCGCAGATTGGCCAGGGTGTTGAACAGCATGTGCGGATCGAGTTGCGCGCGCAGCAGCCGCAGCTGCGCTTCGGCGGCCAGGCGCTGCGCCTCCGAGCGCGCCGCCGCCTCGCGCGCCAGCGCGTTGCGGATGTGCAGCAGGTAGCCGATGAAGGCCGAGGCGAGCACTGTGGCGAAGATCACCAGCCACCGCTCCGAGCCCCAGCTCACCAGCCGGATCGGCTCGCCGACCAGGGTGTAGGCAAGGGCGTAGCCGCTGGCGTAGCCGAGCACGAGCGCAAGGCCGGCGACCAGCAGCGGCGCGCTCGCGCCGAGCCGCTGCAGCAGCAGTGCCCAGCCGACGATCGCCAGGCCGATGCACTCGGAAAAGAGCACGTTGCGGCCGAAGCTTCCGAGCTTCGGTGCGACGAGGCTCAGCAGCGCGGCCACCAGCACGCAAAAGAGCGCCGTCAGGCCGAGGATGCCGAGCGCCCTGGGCAGCGGTGCGCGGCGGGATGGATTCGAGGCGAAGGCGGGCATGGTGTCGGATCGAGACGTGCGGGGCATGCGCTTCGGCGAGGGCGCGTGGGCAGCGTGTTCGCGACTGTAGATGGCGCCGCGAGCGCGGACAACGCTCGTGCGACGGACCGGCCCTGGCGGTCGCCAACGGTTCTCGTGCTCGACCGAACGGCGCGCCGGGCCGCGGCCCGCCGGGGCGATGGCACGTCGGTGTTAGTCTTTCACCCCATGCGGAGCCTTACTCGATGATCACCGACACCACGATCCGTCTGGCGACGCGCGACGATGCGGCGCCGATCGCCGAAATGTCGCGCGACCTGATCGAATGCGGCCTCGGCTGGAGCTGGACGCCGCAGCGGGTGCGTCGCAGCATCCGCGACAGCGCGACCAACGTCGTGCTGGCGTTGCAGGGCGGCCGGCGCGTTGGGTTCGGCATCATGAAATACCACGACGACGAGGCGCATCTGCTGCTGCTTGCGGTGCCGCCGCTGCATGCGCGCCAGGGCGTCGGCGGTGCGCTGGTGGCGTGGCTGGAATGCGTGGCCTGTGCGGCCGGCATCACGCAGATTTATCTCGAGGCGCGCTTTGGCAACACGGCGGCGCAGGCGTTCTACCGGCGGCTCGGCTATCGCGAGATCCAGACAGTGCCGGGCTACTACCAGGGGCGCGAGGCCGGTGTGCGAATGGTCAAGAGCCTGCGGCGCGAACCGACGCCGCTTTGACGGCGCGAACCGACGCCGCTTTGATGCGTCAGACCGAATTGAGGCCGCTTTGACGCGTCAGGCTGAGCCGACGCCGCCTTGATGCGTCAGGCCTGCGCCAGGCCGCTGCTCAGGCCGCGTTCGGCCGCGCCGAACGACGAATAAAGGGCGGCGGGTTCGCGCGGCAGCAAGACGTCGATCGCGCGGTCGAGCGCTGCTGTGGCGCGGGCCAGCGATTCGCGTTGCGCGGCGACTTGGCCACTGGCCGTCGCCAGCCGGCTGCGCAAGGCCGGGGATACCGGGCCGCTGCGCGCGGCTTTCGAGAAATGGTCGACGGCGCTGGAAAGGGCCGCGTGCAGTTCGCTGGCGTGCCGGTCGATTGCGACCGGGTCGCGCGCGCGCAATGCGTTGCCGAGCGCGGCCAGCAACGACTCGACATCGTTGAGCGTGTCTTCGAGTGCCGGCGCGGCCGACACTGCAATGGGCGTGGACGCCGGTAGGGTCATGGTGGGGTGCGTGCGGTAGGGCGGCGGGAGAGGCGGGCGGCTTCAGCGGCGTGTCTGGCTCAACAGCTCCTGGGCGTTGGCGAGCAGCTTGTCGGCGATCGCCTCGGCATCGATCTTGAAACTGCCACCGGCAATGGCTGCGCTGATGCGCGCGACCTTGTCGGCGTCGAATTCGGCGCTCGCGCCGCCGGCGAGCAGGCTGGCTGCGGTGCTTGAGAGCTGCACCTGCGCGCTGGCATCGGGCGTCGCGGCGCCGGCGGGTGTCTGGGCCTGGTTGCGTGCGGGCTCGGCAGCGTGGCCGTTCAGCGGCGTGATGCCGGGCGGCTTTTCTGCGGGATTACCGATCTTCATGGTGCACTCCAACGAACTCGCCTCGAGCCCGACCGGTTCAACATGGAGCCAGTATCGGCCGGCGCCGGTGCGACTTTAGAGATTTCTTTGTGGCGTTCGGCGATCCGGTGCGGCGCGGCCCTGCTCATAGTGCCAGCTCCATGCGGCGCTCGCTGACCGGCTGTCCCGTCAGCACGCGCCCACTTTCGGTGCGCACCCTGGCCGTCTGCCCTTCGATGCCGTTCGTCAGCGCCTGGCCTTCGGCCTCCATGCTGAAGCCGGCCCCGACCGCGACGACCTTGATGATTTCGCCGGCGGCAAACCACTGGCGCGGCTTCAGATGCGCCTGGCGCAGGCTTTGCCCGGGTTTCAGTGACTGCGTCAGCGCGCGACCGATCGCTTCGCCGGGATCGACAACGGCAGCAGTGAATTCTTCGGCCAGGTCGACATCGGCCTCGACCAGATCTCCGGCGCCGAGCACGCTGCCGGCGGCGGCGCCGGCCGTGGCGACCAGGGCGCGGCCCCAGACCTTGACGGTGATCGGCAGGTAGACGTTCCACGGCCGCGCGCCGTCGATGCAGCGCAGTCCGATGCGGGTCTTGCCCCAGAGCCGCGTGCCATTGGGCAGATACGGTTCGACTTGCTGGCAGGGCGAGAGTCGCAGCCTGGGATCGAGGTGGCCGACGACAACCTCGATGCGCGAGACTGCGACGCTGCCGGTCTGCGCGCCGTCGAGCGCGAGCGTGCGCACCTGCTGCTCGAGATCGGCGGCCAGGCCGCTCGGCTCGGCGAGCGCCGCGGGCGCGAAACCGGCGAGCGCGGCCTGCACGAGCAGCACCGCAAGCGAGCCGCTGGCGGTGGCTGCGCAGCGGGCGAGCGCGCGCCAGGCACGCAACGCCCAGCGTGCGGCCGCGCGCAGCCAGGGACCAGTCGGGATCTGCGGTGCATCCATCGCATCACTGTAGGAGACACGTCGCGCGCGGCAGGCCTCGAACTGGCGGCGAAAGCGGCCGTTGTTCGCGCTTATGTTCGGCCGGACGCTGCCCACAATCCGCCGACATCGCCCCTGCCGGGGTGACGACGCGAGGGCCGCCATGCTGAACCGACTCACCGACACGCTCGCCTTCCAGGCGCAGGCGCTCGACCTGCGCTCGGACCGCCAGCGGCTGCTTGCCAGCAACATCGCCAACGCCGACACGCCGGGCTACATCGCGCGTGATCTCGATTTCGCGAAGGCGCTGCGCGAAGCGGTCGGCGGCAGCACCCGTCCAGCCCTCGCCAGCGACCAGCCGGGCCACCTGGGAGGCGGGACCTCGATGCACGGCGCCAATCTTGTCTACGCCGCACCGAGCCAGACCAGCCTCGACGGCAACAGCGTCGACATGGACCGCGAACGCGCGAGCTTCGCCGACAACTCGATCAAGTACGAGGCGACGGTGCGCTTCATCAACAGCCATGTGCGCACGATGCTGAGTGCGATCACCGGTCAGTGACAAGGAAACGGGCATGAGCATGTTGAACATCTTCAACGTCGCCGGCAGCGCCGCCAGCGCGCAAAGCCAGCGGCTCAACGTGGTCGCCAGCAACCTCGCCAACGCCGACAGCGTCGCGGGCCCCGACGGCCAGGCCTACAAGGCGCGCCAGGTGACGTTCCAGAGCCAGTTGATGGGCGAGGTCGCTGGCGACCCGACGGCCGTTGGCGTGCGCGTCAGCAACGTCACCGAGGACCACAGCGCCGGGCGCCGGGTGCTCGATCCGAAGAGCCCGAACGCCGACGCCGACGGCTACGTCACCTACAGCAACGTCAACGCGGTCGAGGAGATGGTCAACATGATCTCGGCCTCGCGTTCCTATCAGAACTCGAAGTCATGAACACCGCCAAGACCCTGCTGCAGAAGACGCTGCAGATGGGTCAGGGCTGAATGGCCGAGTAAGCACAGGAGCCCAGCATGGCCATCGCCACGACTTCCCCCGTCACCGCCACGCCGCCGCCCGCTGCGCTGGCCGGCTCCAGCGCCCAGGAGACGTCGGACCGCTTCCTCAAGCTGCTGGTTGCGCAGATGAAGAACCAGGATCCGCTGAACCCGATGGACAACGCGCAAGTCACGACGCAGATGGCGCAGATCCAGACGGTGCAGGGGGTGCAGACCTTGAACACCTCGCTGCAATCCTTGTCGGGCCAGTTCCTGCAGATGCAGACCTTGCAGGCGGCGTCCCTGGTCGGCAAGCAGGTGGTCGTGCCGGGCAACCGGCTGAGCGTGGCCGACGGGGTCGGCGAAGGCGGCTTCGTGCTCGGCGCCGATGCC
>CAJDUZ010000114.1_pt1 | contig 9555 bp, 9 predicted proteins | sample 7391221 | NCBI WGS metagenome assembly CAJDUZ01 (sample SAMEA7055692, study PRJEB34461) | soil metagenome | biome: terrestrial ecosystem; feature: Peninsula; material: soil | place: Antarctica | collected 2016
CTCGACCGGCCCCTACATGACGGCGCTCGAGGAAGATGAGCTTCTGACCGCGGTGGAAGTGCCGCGGCTTGCGCCCGAGGCGCGCTGGGGCTACTACAAGGTGATGCGCAAGACCGGCGAATATGCCGACTCGCTCGCGATGGTCGTCGCCGACGCGGCGCGGCGCAGCGCCAGAGTCGTGCTCGGCGCGATCGATGGGCCGCCGGTCATGCTGCCGCAAGCCGCTCAAGCCGTGCTCGACGAGGTGGATGCGTCCCGCCTGCCAGCCCTCGTCGAGCAGGAACTCCGCGACAGCGGCCTCGCCTTCCCGCCGCACCGGCTGCTGCTGCACCGCACTTCGGTATGCCGCGCCATCGCCAACCTGAAGCAATCATGAACCACACCATCGAGCTGACTGTCAACGGCAACCCCGTCCGCGCCGAGGTCGAACCGCGCCTCCACCTGGCCGACTTCCTGCGCGAGCGGCTGCGCCTGACTTCGGTGCACCTCGGCTGCGAGCACGGCGTCTGCGGCGCCTGCACCGTCTTCATCAACGGCGAGCTGGCGCGCTCGTGCATCGCCCTGGTTGCGAGCCTCGACGGTGCCGAGATCCGCACCCTGGAAGGCATGGCCGACGACTCGTTGATGCAGAGAATCAAGGAGTCGTTCCACCAGGAGCACGGGCTGCAATGCGGCTTCTGCACGCCCGGCATGCTGACCACCTCGTGGGACTTGCTGCAGCGCTGCGGCGCGATCGACGAGTCGCAGATCCGGCGCGAGATGAGCGGCAACCTCTGCCGCTGCACCGGCTATCAGGGCATCGTGCGTTCGATCAAGGCCGTGGCCGACACGCTGCCGTCCAAGACCGACCAGAACCTGCGCTGATGCGGCGGCACTCGACGACCAAGGAAATTCGATGACACCGACCACCATCGTGGGCGGCGCAATGCTGCCGCATGCGCCCCAGTTCTTCACGCTGCCCGCGACCGAGGACAAGGCCACCGTGCAATCGGTGCGCGACGTGGCCGCGCGCATCGCCGCCGGCCTGAAGGCGCTCGAGCCCGAGCTGTGGATCATGATCGCCAACGACCACGCGCAGCAGTTCTTCCACCAGTGCGCGCCGCCGTTCACCCTGCACGTCGGCGGCGAGGCGCGTGGCCGCTTCAGCGGCCACGAATTCCGCTATTCGGTGCCGAGCGAGGTGTCGTTCGAAGTGGTGCGACAGCTTTATCGTGGCGGCTTCGATCCGGCCTTCACCAGTGCAGCCGAGATCGATTACGCGCTCGGCATTCCGCTGACGCACCTGGGCATCGACAGCCAGACGCCGGTGCTGCCGATCTATGTCAACGCCTACCTGCCGCCGCAGCCGACGATGGAGCGCTGCTATGCATTCGGCCACGCGTTGGCGAACGCGGTGTCGGCGCTGGGGCTGCGCACCGCCGTCATCGCCTCGGGCGGGATGTCGCATTTCCCCGGCACCGATCGCTATGCTGCGCCCGAGTTGGAATGGGACCAGCGCGTGCTCGAAAAGCTGCGCGCAGGCAAGCTGAAGTCGTTGATCGGCTACAACGAGCAAGAGCTCGACGCCACTGGCAACATCGAATTGCGTTGCTGGGCAGTCGCCGCCGGCGCGCTCGGCGAACGCGTGCCCGACATCTGCCAGCTGGACCCTAGCTGGCACCACAACTACGCCTCGCTCGGCTGGTACAGCGCACCGCCCGATGCCACAACTCCGCACTATCCGCAACTCCAGCCCGCTCTGGTCGACGTGGTTTCGGCGTTGCACGCGCTGGCCCACGACGCGGCGGCGCGCGCGGACTACCTGCGCGACGCCGGTGCCTTTGCCGACCGCTACCGCCTGCCGCCGGCACAGCGCGAGGCGCTCGTCACGCTAGACCTGCCGGCCTTCGCCGCGATGGGCGCGCATCCCTTGGTGCCATTCCTCGCCAACATGCAGATCGAGCGTCTGCGCAAGGAGCAACGCTGATGGCCAAACTTCCGCGCATCACCTCGTGGATCGACGGCAGCGCCGCGACGGCCGGCGAGGCCCGCTTCCCGTTCGTCGCTCCGCAGGACAACCGCGCTGTCTGCGAGATCGACGAAACCGCCGAGGCGCTGGTGACTCGAGCGGTCGCCGGCGCCCATGCCGCCTACCGCGAACACCGCCGTGCGACTCGCGCGCAGCGCACCGCCTGGCTGCAACTGCTGGCCGAGGTGCTGGAGCGCAACGCCGCGGCCTTTGCCGAACTGATCTGCGAGGACGTCGGCAAGCCGCTGCGCGTAGCCCGCTTCGAAGCCGGCCGCGGCGCCGCCTTCGCGCGCGCTTGCGCGGCGGCGGTGCAGCAGCTGGGCGGCGAGGTCGTGCCGCTCGATGCGGCCGCGCAAGGCGCCGGGCATTTCGGCTTCACGCGGCACGTCCCCTACGGCGTCGTCGCGGCGATCACGCCGTTCAACGCGCCCATCAACCTGCTGGTGCAAAAGCTCGCGCCGGCGCTGGCCGCCGGCAACGCCGTCGTGGCCAAGCCGGCACCGGCCGGCATTCGCGTGGCCGTCGCGTTGGCGCAGGCGCTGAGCGAAGCCGGGTTGCCGGCCGGGCTCTTCAACGTCGTTACCGGCGACAAGGATGCCGCGGTGCACCTCGTGCGCCAGCCGCTGGTGCGCGCGGTCAGCTTCACCGGCGGCACTGTCGGCGGCGAGATCCTGATGCGCCATGCCGGCATCAAGAAGTTCGTCTCCGAACTCGGCTCCAACGCGGCCAACGTCGTGCTGGCCGATGCCGACGTCGACGACGCGGCAAAGAAGATCGCCAGCGCCGCGTTCGAGGCGAGCGGCCAGCAGTGCATCTCGGCGCAGCGCGTGCTCGTCGAGCAGGCGGTCTACGACGAGTTCCTCGCGAAGTTCGTTGCCGCGGCATCCAAGCTCAGGGTCGGCCATTCGCGCGACGACGCAACGGACGTCGGCCCGATGGTCTCGATTCATGCCGCGCGCCGCGTGATGGCGATGGCTCAGGATGCCTTGGACCATGGTGCCTCCTACGCACTGGCACCGCAGCAGAATGGTTGCACCGTCTCGCCGGGCATCCTCGTCGACGTGCCGCGCAGCGCACAACTCTGGACCGACGAGGTCTTCGGCCCGCTAGCGCTCGTCATGCCGGTGCGGGACATCGACGAAGCGATCACGCTCGCCAACGACTCACCGTTCGGTCTGCAGGGCGCGGTCTTCACGCGCAGCCTCAAGCACGCGTTTCGCTTCTCGGAGGAGTTCGAGGTCGGCGCGCTCTGGGTCAACGAAGCCAGCCGCTTCCGGCTCGACATGTATCCGTTCGGTGGCATGAAGCAAAGCGGCATCGGCCGTGAAGGCGTGAAGTACGCGATCGAAGAGCTGAGCCAGGTCAAGTTCACCGGGATCGACATCCAATGACGTCGGTCGACCCTGCGCTTGCCAGGCTGCAGGAGAGCTGCAGCGTGCACGGTGGCCGGAGCGTGACTGCGGCACTGCCGCAGGCCGCGAGTGCCGGCATCGCTGCTTTCGCGCAGGGCGGCAACGCGTTCGATGCGGCGCTGGCGGCGTGCTTCGTCGAGACGGTGGCGCTGCCGATGAAGTGCGGCCTGGCGGGTGACGTCGTCGCATTGTTCCGGATTTCGGGTGGCCCGATCCAGGCGCTGCTGAGCATCGGCAGCGGCGCCGCGAGCCTCGCGCGTGGCCACAAGCTCGAGCGTCTCGGTCCGCGCTCGGTCGGCATTCCCGGGGCGCCGGACGGTTACGCCACCTTGCATCGGCATGCGCGCCTGGCGCTCGAGCAGCTGGTCGCGCCGGCTGCAGCGGCGGCGCGCGAGGGCGTGCGCTGGACTCGCACGAGCCTGAGTTACCTGCCCGAATCGCGTGAGCTGCTCGAGCGCTGGAGTCCCCGTTGCTGCTATCTTCGAGCGCCCGAACCGAAGGTCGGTGACGTGCTGAGGCTGCCCGGCCTGGCGAAGCTGCTCGAGGCCTTTGCCGAAAGCGGCAGCGAGCTTTTCTTCGGCGAGGCCGGCGAGCAGCTCATCGCCGAGCTCGCTTCTCGTGGCGGCTTTCTCGACACCGAGGATTTGCGCATTCGCCCGGCGCGCGTCTGCGATGCCGCCTCCATCCGACTGCGCGGCGGGCAGGTGCTGCATGCGGTGCCGGCACCGACGCACGGCGCCTTGCTGCTCGAGGCGATCACGCGGCTCGAAGGCAGCGACGCCGACCCGGCGAGCCTCATTGCCGAACTGCGCGCGGCCGCACGCCAGGCCGGCGCCGACGGCCGCGACGGCGGCACCTCGGTGGTCAGCGCTGCCGACCGCGACGGCAACTGTGTGGTTGTCGTCCACAGCAATTCGTTTCCCCGCTTCGGTTCGGGTGTCGTGCTCTCCAGTGGCCTCGTGCTGAACAACCGCCCAGGCCGCGGCTTCGATCTGCAGGCAGCACCCGAGGCGGCGAATGCGCCGGCTGCTGGCCGCACACCACCGACCACCCTGCACGCCTGGGCGCTCGAGGATGCGCAGGGCCTTGCGTTCGGCGCGACGCCGGGTGGCATCAACCAGTTGCCGTGGAACGTGCAGGCGGTGCAGGACCTGCTGGCGGGCCGCTCGCTCGCCGAGACCGTGACAGGCCCTCGCTGGGCCGTCGACGACGCGGGCGCTTATTCGGCCGAGCCCGGTGCACGCATTGCGGCACAGCTCGAGCCACGCGCGCTCGAAACCATGAGCCTGCGCTCGGTGCAGCAGATCACGCGCATTGCTGCCGACGGCATGCTCGAGGCCGCCGCCGACCCTCGCACCGGTGCGCGCGCCAGCGCCCTCTACTGACCCCGCGCACGCGGCACCCGAACGGCATGGAACTGAAGAAGACTTTCGAGACCGCCTACGCGCCCGATGCGGTGTGGCAAGGCCTTTCCGACGTCCGGCTGGTGGCCGGCTGCCTGCCGGGTGCCTCCATCGTCGAGGAGCTCGGCCCCGACGAATACAAGGGCAAGCTCGCGATCAAGGTCGGGCCGTTGGCGGCGAGCTTTGCCGGGCTGATCTCGATCGAGCGCCGCGCCGCGGAGCGCATCGCCATCGTCACCGGCAAGGGCGCCGATGCGAAGAGCAGCTCGCGCGTCAATGCGAAGATGACGTATCGGGTGCAGCCCTCGACGGCGACCGCTGGCGGCTCGCAGGTCGACATCGACTCCGACATCAGCCTTGCCGGCGCCTTGGCGCAGTTCGGCAAGGCGGCCGTGATGCAGGAGATCGCCAACCGCATGACCGACGAATTCGTCAGGCGCTTCGAGGCGCAGCTGGCGCAGATGCATGCGGCTGCGGCGGCAGGCGTGGAAGCGGAAGGCACTGCGAGGGCAGATGCTGCAACGGCCGGCGCTGTGGACCGTGCCGCTACGGCGGACGCGGCAGCGATGGACGCGGCAGCCGCGGCGCGAACGTCAGCCGCCGACGCTGCTGGCACGGCCAGGTCCGACCCGTCGGCCGTGGCGCCGAATGACGATGCGGCTTCGACGCGCCGCGCGGCGCAGCGACCGGCCGCCGCGCCGCCGCCCGCCACCGAGCCCGCCGCGTTCGACGCCGGAAACATGCTGTGGGCCATCTTCAAACAAAGGCTCGCGGCGTTCTTCCGCAAGCTGTTCGGATAAGTGTTCGGAAAGAGCCAAGCCGCGGGCTCGCCCGCACGATCGTTCGATCAAACCAATGGAGCAACCATGCACAAGCGCACTCTCGTGAAAGCCCTGGCCGTCGCCGGCCTCGTCATGCCGCTGGCGACCCACGCGCAGCAAACCATCAAGATCGGGCTGGTCCAGCCGCTGACCGGTTCCGTCGCCTACAACGGCACGGCCGACGTCGCCGGCTCCAAGCAGGCCGTCGATGCGCGCAACGCCAAGGGCGGCGTGCTCGGCAAGCAGATCGAACTGGTGATCGAGGATGGCCAATGCAAGCCGGCGAACTCGGTCAACGCTGCCGAGAAGCTGATCCAGAAGGACAAGGTCGTTGCGATCTCCGGCGCTTTTTGCAGTTCGGCGACCGCCGCGGTGATCCCGGTCACCGAGAAGTACAAGCTGCCGCTGATCACCGGCGTCTCGTCCAAGTCCGACCTGACCGAGAAGGGCTACAAGTACTTCTTCCGCGCGACCGAGACCGATGCGCTGCTGGCCAAGGCGTTCGCGAAGATCATTCACGACAACCTGAAGCTCGAGAACGTCGCCTATATCGGCGTCAACGACGACTGGGGTCGTGGCGGCGTCGAGGAGTTCTCGAAGCAGATGAAGGCGCTGGGCGCGAAGTCGGCGATGACCGAGTACTTCGACCACGGCACCACCGATTACTACACCTTGCTCACCAAGCTGAAGGCGTCGAAGGCCGACGGTGTGTTCGTTGCCGCCGAGACGCAAGACGGCTCGATCCTGGTCAAGCAGATCAAGGAACTCGGCCTGAAGATCAAGGTGTTCGGCGTCGGTTCGTGGGCCACCTCAGACTTCATCTCGCTCGCCGGTCCCGCCGCCGAGGGCATCTACGCCGCAGTGCCGTATTCGGCGACGATGCAAACGCCGAAGAACGCCGCGTTCGTCAAGACCTATTTCGAGCGCAACAAGGAGAATCCGGGCAAGTACGGCGCGGCCGGATACAACGCGATGAACATCCTGATGGATGCGATCGAGCGCGCCAAGTCGACCGAGGCCGAGAAGATCACCGCGGCCTTGCGTGAGACCGACTATGAAGGTCCCAACGGGCACTTCAAGTTCACGCCGAACGGCCAGGCCTGGGGCTTCAACGTGGTGCTGGTGCAGATTCGCAACAAGGTGCCCGAGGTGGTCGTGATGACGCCGGTCGAGCAGCCGCAAGCGCAATAAGGCGTCTCGCCCCTCGTTCGTGATGGAACTCTTCCTCCAATTCCTGGCCAACGGGCTGGTCTCGGGCGTTTTCTACGCGCTCTCGGCGCTCGGGCTGACGCTCATCTTCGGGCTCATGCGGGTGGTGAACTTCGCCCACGGCGAGCTCTACATGATGGGCGGCCTGCTCGGCTGGTACGTCACCGCGCGGCTGGGCCTGGATTTCTTCTCGGGGCTGTTGCTGGTGGCCGCCACGATGGCGGTGTTCGGCTGGCTGGTCGACCGGCTGCTCATCGAGCGGGTCAGGGATCAGGGGGAAGAGCCCGGCATCCTGCTGACGATCGGCTTGTCGATCTTCATCATGAACACGGCGCTGCTGATCGTCGGCACGGCGCCGCAGAAGGTCGTCGCGCCGCTCAGCAATGCGCCGTTCTTTCTCGGGCCGATCGTGCTGACCAAGCTGCGGCTGTTCGCCGTGGCGTGCTGCGCGGTGGCGATCATCGCCGCACACCTCTTGATCCGCCGCACGCGGCTCGGCCGCGCGATGCGCGCAACCTTCCAGGACCCGATGGCCGCACGCCTGGTCGGCATCAACACCGCGCAGGTCTATGCCGCGACGTTCGCGCTCGGCACGACCTTGGCCGCGATCTCCGGCATGCTGCTCGGCTCGATCTATGTCGCGCAGGTGACGATCGGCGGGCTGGTGAGCCTGAAGGCCTTCGTCGTCGTCATCCTCGGCGGCATGGGCAGCTTTGCCGGTGCCATCGTGGGTGGCCTGATCCTCGGCGTCGCCGAGGCGATGTGGGGCGGCTACATCTCCACCGGTCTGGTGGACCTGATCGGCTTCGTGCTCGTCATCGCGATCCTGATCTTCCGGCCGTACGGCTTGTTCTCGACCCGTGCGGAAAGGGCCTGATGGCATGAAACTCGAACGCAATGTGCTGCTTGCGATCTTCGCGCTGGCGGCGCTGTTCCCGCTGATCGCACCGGGCCAGTACCTCCTGCACCTGGGCATCCTGGTGCTGTTCTACGCGGTGCTCGGCACGAGTCTCAATCTCGTGATGGGTTATGTCGGCGAGTTCTCGCTCGGCCAGACGGCGTTTCTAGGCGCCGGCGCCTACACCGCGGCCATCCTGTCGCACAACTTCGGCCTGCCTTTGTGGATGACGATCCCGCTTGCGGGCCTGGTCGGTGCGCTGTTCGGGCTGGCAATCGGCGCGGTGACCTTGCGCCTGCAAGGCCCGTTCTTCGTTATCGTGACCCTGGCCTTTGCCGAATCGTTGCGACTGATTGCCAACAACTGGGTGGAACTCACCAACGGGCCGATGGGCATTGCCGGCATCGCTCAGCCGCAGGTACTCGCCGACGCCACGCCGCTCGCCGCCAAGCAGTTTTATTTCTACGTCGCGCTCGGCATCGCCGCGCTCGCGCTCTACCTTTCGTGGCGCTTCGTCTATTCCTCCACCGGTCGTGCGGCGGTCGCGGTGCGCGAGAACCGCTACGTCGCGCAGTCGGTCGGCATCCGGCCGTTCCGCTACGCGATGGTGGCGTTCGTGCTGGGCGCGATGCTGGCCGGCCTGGCGGGAGCGTTCTACGCCCACTACATCTCCTTCGTCGGCTCGGACATCTTCGGCTTTTCGTTCACCGCAACCATGATCATCGTCGTGCTGGTGGGCGGCAAGGGCACGTTGATCGGCCCGCTGGTCGGCGCCTTGCTCGTGACCCTGCTCGAAGAGTACCTGCGCGAGGCCAAGGAACTGCGGCTCTCGATCTTCGGCATCATCGTGATGCTGATCGTCTTGTTCCTGCCGAACGGCCTGATGGGCTTCCTCGCGAAGCGCCGCGAGCAGTACCGGCCGGCGCTGCCCGAGGCACCGTCACTGCCCGACGGCGGCGGCAGCCCTGCCGGGAGGGCCGCGCTGTGAGCACGCCTGCATTGCTGTCGGTTGCCGGCCTCTCCAAGACCTTCGGCGGCATCAGGGCCGTCAAGGACATCAGCTTCGATGTGAGGCCCGGCGAGATCGTCGGCCTGATCGGGCCGAATGGCGCCGGCAAGACGACCTGCTTCAACATGATCACCGGCTTTTACTCGCCCAGCGCCGGCCGGGTGGGCTTTCGCGGCGAGGACATCACCGGCGCGGCGCCGTACGCGATCGCGCAGCGCGGCATCGTGCGCAGCTTCCAGAAGACCAACGTGCTCAAGCGCCTGACGGTGTTCGAAAACGTCCTGGCAGGCCACTATGTCGCCGCGCGCCAAGGTTTGCTCGACACGTTCTTCCCGCGTGCCCACGTGCGCCGCACCGAGCGCGCCGTGCGCGACAGCGCCGCCGAGATTGTCACGGTGATGGGGCTGGCCGCCCGCATGAACGCGCCGGCGAATCTCCTGGCGTGCGGCGAACTGCGCTTGCTCGAGGTTGCGGTCGCGCTGGCGGCCAAGCCGACGGTGTTAATGCTCGACGAGCCGGCCGCGGGGCTCAACAGCCGCGAAGCGCAGCAGTTCGGGCAGGTCCTCAAGCAGATCGGTCAGACGCGCGTCGAGGCCATTCTCCTGGTCGAACACAACATGAGCCTGGTGATGACCGTCTCGGACCGCGTCGTCGTGATGAATTTCGGCGAAAAGCTGGCCGAAGGGGCACCGGCCGAGATCCAGCGCAACCCCGACGTGATCGAGGCCTACCTCGGCAAGGCGACGCACTGATGGACGCTTCCTGTTCGAACGAACCGCTGCTGCGCCTCGACGA
>CAJDUZ010000180.1_pt1 | contig 9450 bp, 10 predicted proteins | sample 7391221 | NCBI WGS metagenome assembly CAJDUZ01 (sample SAMEA7055692, study PRJEB34461) | soil metagenome | biome: terrestrial ecosystem; feature: Peninsula; material: soil | place: Antarctica | collected 2016
CCCGGCACCGCGGCCAGCACTTCGCTCTTGACCGGCTCGCCGCTGACGATCATGTTCAACGCCGTCTCGACGCCCAGCACGCGCGGCAGCCGCTGCGTGCCGCCCGCGCCGGGAATGAGTCCGATCTTGACCTCGGGCATGCCGATCAGCGCGCCGGGCGCGGCGACCCGGTAGCTGCAGCCGAGCGCGAGCTCCAGGCCGCCGCCCATGCAGACGCTGTGCACCGCGGCGATGGTCGGCTTGCTGCAGGCTTCGAGCGCAAGGATCAAGGACAGCAGGTTCGGCTCGGCCACCGCCTTCGGCGAGCCGAATTCGCGGATGTCGGCGCCGCCCGAGAACGCCTTGCCGGCGCCGGTGATGACGATGGCGTCCACCGCGGCATCGCCCTCGGCCTGCTCCAGCCCCGCAGCAACGCTGCGGCGGGTCTCGAAGCCCAGCCCGTTGACCGGCGGATTGTTCAGCGTGATGACGGCGACCTTGCCGCGGAGTTCGTAGTCGGCACTCATGCAATGGCCCTCAGGTGGCGGTGCCCGTGGCACCCGAATAGAACGAGCGTTCGATTCTAGGCCGCCGCCCGTTTCACACCTCCAGCCACTCCTTGCGCACCGCCGCGTCGCTGCGCAGATCGTCGGGTGTGCCTTCGAAGACGATGCGGCCGTGGCCCATCACGTAGCAGCGCTGCGAGATCTGCAGCGCAATCGTCAGCTTCTGTTCGGCCAGCAGCACCGAGACGCCGCGGCGCTGCAGCTCCGTCAAATATTGGGCGACGAGTTCGACGATCTTCGGTGCGAGGCCTTCGGTCGGCTCGTCGATCATGATCAGGTCCGGGTCGCCCATCAGGGTGCGGCACAAGGTCAGCATCTGCTGCTCGCCGCCCGACAGCACGCCGGCCTCGGTGTGTTCGCGCTCCTTGAGCCGTGGGAACAGCTGGTACATGTCGGCGAACGACCAGCGCGGCTGGCGCCGCGCATGCCGGTCGCGCTTTTCGCCGAGCAACAGGTTCTGGTGCACCGTGAGCCTGGGGAAGATTTCCCGGTTTTCGGGCACGTAGCCGATGCCGCGGTGCGCGATGTCGAACGCCGGCTCGCCGAGGATCTCGGCATCGCGGAAACGCACCGAACCCGTGCCGGAGACGAGCCCCATGATCGTCTTCACGGTGGTCGAGCGGCCCGAGCCGTTGCGACACGATCTCGCCCTCGCCAACGCTCAGGTCGACGCCATGCAGGATGTGACTCTTGCCGTAGTAGGCATGCACGCCCTGGAGTTGCAGCAGGCTCATGCCGCCACCTCCGCCAGCATCGATCCCAGATACGCCTCCTGCACGCGCGGATTGGCGCGCACCGCATCGGGCGTGTCGAAGGCAATGACCTCGCCGTAGACGAGCACGGCGATCTTGTCGGCCAGACCGAAGACCACGCCCATGTCATGCTCGACCGTCAGCAGGGTCTTGCCGACCGTCACCTCGCGGATCAGCTCGATGAAACGGCCGGTCTCGCTGCGGCTCATGCCGGCGGTCGGCTCGTCGAGCAGGATGACGCTCGCGCCGCCGGCGATCGTGATGCCGATCTCGAGCGCGCGCTGCTCGGCGTAGGTCAGGTTCATCGCCAAGGTGTCGCGCTTGCGCTCGAGCTTGATCATGCGCAGCAACTGCTCGGCGCGCTCGTTGGCGTCGCCGAGGCCGGCCAGGAACTGCCAGAACGAATAGCGGTAGCCGAGCGCCCACAGCACGCCGCAACGCAGGTTCTCGAACACCGAGAGCCGGCTGAAGAGGTTGCTGATCTGGAAACTGCGCGCCAGCCCGAGCCGGTTGATCTCGAAGGGCCTCAGGCCATCGATGCGCCGGCCATCGAGCAGGATCTGGCCGCTCGTGGCGCCGAAACGCCCGCTGATCAGGTTGAAGAGCGTCGACTTGCCGGCGCCGTTGGGTCCGATGATCGCGACGCGCTCGCCCGGCGCCACGGCGAGATTGGCGCCACGGATGATCTGAGTCTTGCCGAAGGACTTGTGCAGATCCTTCAGTTCGATGGCATGGCGTGCGGCGTTGCTCACGCCGTCTCCCGCGCCCGCAGCAGAGCCGCGATCTCGCCCTGCACCTCGCCCCAGTGGCGCTTGAAGCGGCGGCGCACCCACTCGAACGGGGCCAGACCGACCAGTGCAAGCAGGGTCGCGCCAAGCCAGCTCGCCGGCGCGTGCACGTCGAGCACGACTCCGAGGAACTGCAAGGCCTTGCCGCTGCCGGCCTCCAGCTGCAGGTGGTAGACCATCTCGATCAGCGCCGCGACGCCGGTGAACATCACGGCGCCGCTCGCGCCCAGCGCCAGATACCACGGCAGCAGGCGGCGCAGCCGACCGAATCGGGCCACATGCACGTTCATCATGATCAGGCCGGCGATGCCGCCCGGCGCATACATCACCATCAGCATGAAGATCAGCCCGAGATAGAGCAGCCAGGCCTTGGTCAGCTCCGAGAACAGCACGAACGACACCACCATCAGCACCGCGCCGATGATCGGGCCGAAGAAGAAGGTGGCGCCGCCCAGGAAGGTGAACAGCAGGTAGGCACCCGAGCGTCCGGCGCCGACCACTTCAGCGGTTGCGATCTCGAAATTCAGCGCATACATGCCGCCGGCGACGCCGGCGAAGAAGCCGGCGATGACAAAGCCGAAGTAGCGCACGCGCTGCGTGTTGTAGCCGATGAATTCGACCCGCTCGGGGTTGTCGCGCACCGCGTTGAGCATGCGCCCGAGCGGCGTGCGCGTGAAGGCGTACATCGCCGCGGTGCAGACGAAGGTGTAGATGGCGAGCAGGTAGTAGACCTGGATCTGCGGCCCGAAGGTGATGCCCGCGAAGGGCTTGCCGGACATGCGGTTGGCCGAGACACCGGCCTCGCCGCCGAAGAACTCCGGCACCATCAGCGCCATCGCGAACACCAGTTCGCCCAGGCCGAGCGTGATCATCGCGAAGGTCGTGCCGGCAAGCCGCGTCGTGACGAAGCCGAGCACCAGCGCAAAGCCGAGTCCGGCAACACCGCCGACGAGCGGCAGCAGGCTCACCGGCAGCGCCAGCCCGGCGCCGATCTCCTGCAGCACGTGGATCGCCACGAAGCTCGCCAGTCCGGTGTAGACCGCATGGCCGAAACTGAGCATGCCGCCCTGCCCGAGCAGGATGTTGTAGGAGAGGCAGGCGACGATCGCAATGCCGATCTGCGACAGCAGCGTGATCGAGAGACTGCTCGTGAAGAGCAGCGGCGCCGCGAGCAGCGCGAGCGCATAGAGCGTCCAGACGAGGGTGTCACGCGGCCGCAAGGCGCCGAAGCGGGACGCGCTGGTGCGCGGCGCGACGAGACGATCGGTGGCTTCCATCCTAGTGGCGCCCGGCCGCCCGAAGCCACTGAGGCGCCCCCTCGGGGGGCAGCGAACGCAGTGAGCGTGGGGGTTTCATTTCAGCCCTCGCGCGTCCCGAGCAGGCCCTTGGGCCGGAAGATCAGCATCAGCACCAGCAGCAGATACGGCAGGATCGGCGCAACCTGCGCCAGAGTCAGGTTGAGCAGCGAATACTCGGTCGCACGCTCGCCGAGCGTGATGCCGAGTGCGTGCAGCACCGTCAGGGTCGAGTAGTCGAAGGCGACGGCGAAGGGGCTCGGTGACGAAGGTGCTGCCGCCGATTACGCCGGCAAGGCCCGCCAGCGCCGCGCCGGCGCCGAACACCAGCATGAAGACGCGCGGCACGTTGTGTCCGAGCGCCTCGACCATGTCAGGGTGCGTCAAGGCGCTCTGGATCACCAGGCCGATGCGGGTGCGCGTCAGCAGCAGCCACAGCGCCAGCAGCATCAGCAGCGCCACCAGCATCATGAAGCCGCGCGTGGCCGGGAACGGCGAACAGACGATGCGCACCGCCGCGTCGGCCGACTTGCACAGCGCCGGCGCCGCCGCACCCCAGACGAGGTGCAGGCCGTCGGCCGACGAACTGATCAGGGTGAACGCCGGCCCGCGCAACACCTCGGGCGGCTGGAAATCGACGCCGGTGCGGCCCCAGACGAGCTGCACCAGTTCGAGCACGACGTAGGAGAGGCCGAAGGTGATCAGCAGCTCCGGCACATGGCCGAACTTGTGGACCCGGCGCAGCGCGTGACGCTCGAACAGTGCACCGAGCAGCCCGACCACCAGCGGTGCGAGCACGAGGCCCGGCCAGAAGCCAACCACGCGGGCGACGCTGTAGGCAACATAGGCGCCCAGCATGTAGAAGCTTGCATGCGCGAAGTTCAGCACGCCCATCATGCTGAAGATCAAGGTCAGGCCCGAGCTCAGCATGAACAGCAGCAAGCCGTAGCTCAGGCCGTTGAGCAGCGAGATCGTGAACAGCTCCATCGTGTCGAGCGGAAGGTTGGCGGTCAACGTAGCCGGGACGCGAGACTCCCGGCCAAAAGAAAGGGCCCAACGGGCGCAAGCCGCGCGGGCCCCCTACTGTGCAGCCGCGAGTTTACGGCTGCGCTGGCCGCTTCATCTGGCAGCTGGTCGGGGTGCTCGACACGTACGGTTCGTACTCGGCCACCGGGGCGAGGGTCATGCCGGTGTTCTCCGGCGAATACGGGTACTTGGCGCTGGCCTTTTGCCAGACCGCCATGTAGAGCGACTGCTGCAACTGGTGATCGCTCTTGCGCATCTCGGTCTCACCGCCGAACGCACTCTTCACGCGCTGGCCTTCCATCGCGAACGCGACCTTCACCGGGTCGGTGCTCTTGACCTTGGCCATCGCGGTGCCCAGGTTCTCGAGAATGCGCACGATCGAGCCGGTGTAGAAGTCGTCGTTGTACTGGGCCTTGAATTCCTTCATCCAGCCGTCCATCGGCGGCCCCATGTTGTAGTGCGAGTAGGCGACCTGGTAGACCTTGCCGGCGCCGTGGGTGCCAAGCGCGGTCGGCGTGCCGGTGACACCGGTGTAGTAGGTGAAGAACTTGCCGTCGTAGCCGCCCTCGACCGCGGCCTTGATCAGCAAGGCGAGATCCGAACCCCAGTTGCCGGTGACGACCGAATCGGCGCCGGAAGCCTTGATCTTGGCAATGTACGGCGCGAAGTCGCGCACCTGGGCGAGCGGGTGCAGGTCGTCGCCGACGATCTGGATGTCGGGACGCTTGCGCTTCAGGTACTCCTTGGTGTATTTGGCAACCTGTTTGCCGTGCGAATAGTTCTGGCCGAGGATGTAGACCTTGTGGATGTCCTTTTGTGCCGCCATATAGGTGGTCATGGCTTCCATCTTCATCGTCGTGTTGCCATCGAACGCGAAGTGCCAGAAGCTGCAGAGGCTGTTCGTCAGGTCGGGATCGACCGCCGCCTCGTTGAGCAGCACGATCTCCTTGCCCGGGTTGCGCTCGTTGTGCTTGTTGATCGCATCGACGAGCGGGATCGCGACCGAGGAGCCATTGCCCTGGATCACGTAGCGGATGCCCTGATCGACGGCCGACTTGAGCGCATTCAGGCTCTCGGTGGGGCTCAACTTGTTGTCGACGCCGACGACCTCGAACTTCACCCCGGCCGGGTTGCTGGCGTTGAACTTCTCGACCATGAACTGCCAGCTCTTCAACTGGTTCGTGCCGACTGGCCCCATCAGCCCGGTGAGCGGATCGATCCACATCATCTTGACGGTCTGGCCGGCGAGCGGCTTGGACTGCGCCAGCGCGATTCCACTGGTGGCGGCCAGCGCAGCTGCCAGGGTCGCGGCGACGAGATGCCGGCGGGTGGGGATCGAGATCATCGGCGGTCTCCTGTTCCTGCCAAGATGGGCCGCGCAAGATTAGCGGATCGGCAACGCCGCGGACCCCAGGGACTACCCCGAGAGTCCGCACACCGTGCCATTGCTTTCGCCCGCCGTGCTGCGGCCGCCGGCCCGCTGGATAAACTTCCCCGCAACAACGCCCGCTGAACCCAGCAGACGTGCATCGACCACGAGAATCAGCCATGAACGACTACAAGCTGAAGAAAACCGACGCCGAATGGCGTGCGCAACTCGATCCGACGCAATACAAGGTCGCGCGCCATGCCGCGACCGAGCCGCCCTTCAGCGGCAAGTACTGGGACCACTGGGAGTCGGGCGAATACCGCTGTGTCGGCTGCGACACGCCCTTGTTCGCCGCCAGCACGAAGTTCGACGCCGGCTGCGGCTGGCCGAGCTACTGGGAACCGATCAACAGCGAGGTCGTCGAACGTGTCGTCGACCGCAGCCTGGGCATGGTGCGCATCGAGGTGCGCTGCAATCACTGCGGCTCGCACCTCGGCCACGTCTTCGAGGACGGGCCCGAACCCACCGGCGAGCGCTTCTGCATCAACTCGGCCGCGCTAGACTTCGCGCCTAAGCCGTCCTGAGCCCATCCTCCAACGGCGGCCAAGCCGCTGCACCGCCATCCACGGCTTCCAGGCGCCAGCGCGTCCGGCACGCCCCGTCTTGCGCCACCCGATGAAACTGCTTTTCGACTTCCTGCCGATCGTGCTCTTCTTCGGCACGTACAAATATGCCGAGAGCCACGCCGACTGGGCGGTGCAGTTCGCGTCGCGCCACCTCGACTTCCTCGTCTCGGGCGGCGTCATCGCCGCGGACGTCGCACCGGTGCTGCTGGCGACGGTGGTGGTCATCGTCGCGACAGGCCTGCAGATCGCCTGGCAATTGCTGCGCGGGCGCAAGGTCGACATGATGCTGTGGGTCACGTTCGGGCTCGTCGTCGTACTCGGCGGTGCGACGATCTGGTTCCACAGCGCCACCTTCATCAAGTGGAAGCCGAGCGTGCTGTACTGGGTGATGGCGGCGGCGTTCTGGGTCAGCCAGGCGATGTTCGGCAAGAACCTGCTGCAGGCGATGATTGGCGCACAGGTCGGCTTGCCGAAGCCTGCATGGCAGCGCCTGAACCTTGCCTGGATCGCGTTCTTCACACTGATGGGCGTGCTCAATCTCTACGTGGCCTACAGCTTCTCGACCTCGGCATGGGTCAACTTCAAGACCTTTGGCGCCACGGGGCTGATGCTGGTCTTCATGCTCGCCCAAGGCATCTACATGAGCCGCCACGTGCTGCCCGAGCCGAGCGAGGCGCGTCGCAGCGTCGAGGAGGCGGCGGAATGACGACACCGGGCGGCAATGTCAGCGCGGAGCAGATCGAGGCCGAACTCGCGGCTCAGTTGCAACCCGATGCGCTGGTCGTGCAGGACGACAGCCACCTGCACGTCGGCCATGCCGGTGCGCGCGAAGGCCGGCATTTCAGTGTCCGCATCGTCAGCCGCCGCTTCGAAGGGCTTTCGCGTGTGGCGCGGCACCGGCTCGTTTATGATGCGCTCCGCGCCGTGATCCCACGCGGCGTGCATGCACTGGCGATCGACGCCCGCACTCCGGCGGAGATCTGAAGCCGGCTGCCCGCGCGAATCGCGCAACCCCTTCCCCACCCTCTCCTGATTCAAGGCTCACGTCCATGAAGACACGTTTACTCGTCAACTGCCTGTCGGTTGTGGCGCTGTCGGCCACGCTGGCGCTGCCGGTGCAGGCGCAGAACATTGCCGTCGTCAACGGCAAGGCAGTGCCCAAGGCCCGAGTCGACATGCTGATGACGCAGATCGCCAAGCAGGGCCAGCCGGTGACGCCTGAGCTCGAGCGCCAGGTGCGCGACGAGGTGGTGCTGCGCGAGATGTTCATGCAGGAAGCTGAGAAGCGCGGCCTGGCGGGTACGCCCGACTACAAGCAGCAGATGGAGCTGGCGCGTCAGAGCATCCTGATCCGCGACCTCTTCACCGACTTCCAGAAGAAGAATCCGGTGACCGATGCCGAGATCAAGGCCGAATACGACAAGGCCAAGGCGCAGGCGAGCGGCACCGAGTACCGCGCGCGCCACATCCTGGTCGAGAAGGAAGACGAGGCGAAGGCGCTGATCGCGCAGATCAAGGCCGGCGCGAAGTTCGAGGATGTCGCGAAGAAGAACTCGAAGGATCCAGGCTCGGCCGAAAAGGGCGGAGAGCTCGATTTCGCCAACGCAGGCGCCTATGTGCCCGAATTCTCGCAGGCGCTGATCAAGCTGAAGAAGGGCGAGATGACCCAAACGCCGGTGAAGACGCAGTTCGGCTACCACATCATCCAGCTCGAGGACACGCGCCCGGTGCAGTTCCCGGCGCTCGACGACGTGAAGTCGCAGATCAAGCAGCGCATCGAGCAGGAGAAGATCGTCGCCTTCCGCGACGAACTGCGCGCCAAGGCCAAGACCGACTACAAGTTCGAGAACTGATCGAGGCGGCCGGCCTCGAGATGCAGTTGGCGCTCACAGCGCGCCGCGATCGCGGCGTCGTGCGTCACCAGCAGCAAGGTCGTGCCGGCCTCGCGGTTGAGATCGAACATCAGCCGCATCACCGTCGCACCGGTGGCGTGATCGAGACTGCCGGTGGGCTCGTCGGCCAGCAACACCGCCGGCTGCACGACGAAGGCGCGCGCCAGAGCCACGCGCTGCTGCTCGCCGCCGGAAAGCACCTTGGGGTAGTGCCGCAAGCGCTCGGCCAGGCCGACGCGGCGCAGCATCTCGGTGGCGAGTGCGCGCGCATCCGAGCGCCCCTGCAGCTCGAGCGGCAGCATCACGTTCTCGAGTGCGTTGAGGTTGCCGAGCAGCTGGAAGCTCTGGAACACGAAGCCGAGCTTGGCCGCACGCACCGCGGCGCGCGCGTCCTCATCGAGCGCAAAGAGGTCGCTGCCGGCCAGCCGGACCGTGCCCTGGCTCGGCGTATCGAGCCCGGCGATGATGCCGAGCAAGGTGCTCTTGCCGGAACCCGATGCGCCGACGATGGCCGCGGACTCGCGCTCGCCCAGGCTGAAGTGGATGTCATCAAGTATCGTCAGCGTTCCGGTGGCATCCTGGACCTGCTTGCTCAGGTGGTCGACGACGATGATGGGTTCGGGCATGTCTGAGGGGGTGGTGGTGCGCATCAGCCGGAGAAGCTGGCTGGTGGACTGTACTGTGCGGCTGGCCGCGCTCGCCGGTTTTGCTGGTGTTGCCGGGACGGCTCGCGCCGCTGGTGCATCTGGCGCGGCGGGTGCTCAGGCAGCGCCGCAAGGCATTCTCATCGTCGGCGACAGCCTCTCGGCCGAGTACGGGCTGGCACGCGGCAGCGGCTGGGTTGCGTTGCTGCAGCAGCGGCTCGCGCAAGAGCAGATCGCCGCGACGGTCGTGAACGCCAGCATCAGCGGCGAGACCACTGCCGGCGGCCGCAGCCGCCTGCCGGCGCTGCTGCAGGAGCACCGGCCGCAGGTCGTCGTTCTCGAGCTCGGCGGCAACGATGCCTTGCGTGGCCTGCCGCTCGAGACGACGCACGCCAACCTGCTGGCGATGGCGCAGGCGGCCAAGGCGGCCGGCGCGCGCGTGCTGCTCATCGGCATGGAGGTGCCGCCGAACTACGGCCGCCGCTACAGCGAGCAGTTCGCGGCAATCTTTCC
>CAJDUZ010000170.1_pt1 | contig 9399 bp, 8 predicted proteins | sample 7391221 | NCBI WGS metagenome assembly CAJDUZ01 (sample SAMEA7055692, study PRJEB34461) | soil metagenome | biome: terrestrial ecosystem; feature: Peninsula; material: soil | place: Antarctica | collected 2016
TCCTGCACGGGGACGCCCTTCAGCATCGTGCTCATGTAGTCGATCCAGACCGGCAGCGCCAGGCCGCCGCCGGTCTCCCTCGCGCCGAGGTTGCGCGGCGTGTCGTAGCCCATCCAGACGACCGCCACGGCCTTGTGCTGCCAGCCGGCAAACCACGCATCGAGCGAATCGTTGGTGGTGCCGGTCTTGCCGTAGATGTCGGGGCGCTTCAGCGCCCGGCCGGCGGAGGCCGCGGTGCCGCTGTGCGTCACGTCTTGCAGCATGCTGGTCATGATGAAGGCGTTGCGCGGCGTGATCACGCGCATCGACTCATCCAGCACCGGCAAGGTGGTCTGGTTCAGCACGTGGCCGCGTGCGTCGGTGATGTGGTCGATCAGCACCGGGTTGACACGGTAGCCGCCGTTGGCGAAGACGCTGTAGGCCGTGGCCATCTGCAGCGGCGTGACCGAGCCGGCGCCGAGCGCCATCGGCAGATACGCCGGGTGCTTGTCGGCTTCGAATCCGAAGCGCGTGATCCACTGCTGTGCGTAGGCCGGCCCGATCGACTTCAGGATGCGGATGGAGATCATGTTCTTCGACTTCGCCAGCCCGCGACGCATCGACATCGGGCCATCGTAGGTGCCGTCGTAGTTCTTCGGCTCCCATGGCTGGCTACCGGTGGCGTCGGCGTCGAAGAAGAGCGGCGCGTCGTTGATCACCGTCGCCGGCGTGAAGCCCTTCTCGAGCGCGGCCGAATAGATGAAGGGCTTGAAACTCGAGCCCGGCTGGCGCCACGCCTGCGTCACGTGGTTGAACTTGCTCTTGGAGTAGTCGAAGCCGCCGACCATCGCGCGCACGGCGCCGGTTCTGGGATCGAGCGCGACGAACGCGCCTTCGACCTCGGGCAGTTGCGTGATGCTCCAGTCGCCCTTGGCGCCCTGGATCACGCGGATCACCGCGCCGCGGCGGATCGCGGTCTTCGGGTTGCCCTTCAGCGCCAGCCCCGAGGTCGCGGGCTTCAGGCCGTCGCCGGTGATCGTGACCTGCTCTCCGCTCTCGAGCATCGCGACCACCTTCTTCGGCCCGGCCTCGAGCGCCACGGCCGCCTTCAGCTCGTCGTTGTCGGGGTGGTCCTGCAGCGCATCGCTGACGACCGAGTCGAGTTCGGATGCCTGCGCCGGCAGCTCGACATAGGCTTCGGGGCCGCGATAGACCTGACGTTGCTCATAGGTCATGATGCCGTGGCGCAGCGTCCGGTAGGCGAGCATCTGGTCGGCGGAGTTCAAGGTCAGGTAGACCTTCAGGCCACGCGAGTAGGCGTCGGCACCGTACTGGCTGTAGATCAACTGCCGCGCGGTCTCGGCGACGTATTCGGCGTGCACCGCGACCTCGGCCGGCTCGCGATACTTCAGCACCTGCTTCTTCGCAGCGTCGCGCTGCTCGGCGCTGATGAAGCCGTTCTCGAACATCCGGTCGAGGATCCAGCGCTGACGTATCGTCGCGCGCTCGGGGTTGACGATCGGGTTGTTGGCAGAGGGCGCCTTGGGCAGCCCGGCGAGCATTGCCGCCTCGGCGACGGTGATCTCCTGCAGCGGCTTGCCGAAATAGATCTCGCTGGCGGAGGCAAAGCCGTAGGCGCGCTGGCCGAGCGCGATCTGGTTCATGTAGATCTCGAGGATCTGGTCCTTGCTCAGCAGGTTCTCCATCTTGAACGCGAGCAGCACCTCGTAGATCTTGCGGGTGTAGGTCTTCTCGGTGGAGAGATAGAAGTTGCGCGCGACCTGCATCGTGATGGTGGAGGCACCCTGGCTGCGCAAGCGGCTGAACTGCGCAAGGCCGGCGCGCATCACGCCGCGCAGGTCGACGCCACTGTGCTGATAGAAGCGTGCGTCTTCCGACGCCAGCACGGCCTCTTGCATCACCTTCGGAATCTGCGCGAGTGGCGTGAAGGTGCGCCGCTCTTCGCCGAACTCGCCGAGCAGCACGTTGTCGGCCGAATAGATGCGCATCGGCAGCTTGGGCCGATAGTCGGCGAGGCTGTCGATGTCGGGCAGGTTCGGGTAGGCGACGGCCAGGCCGATGCCCACCAGCAGCAGCGCACTCAGCACCGCCGCGCCGGTCAGGCCGGCCAGCCAGAGCAGCGCGCGCGCGAGAATGCCGGCCCATCCGGACGGCCGCGCGGTGCCCCGGGCCGAGGCCTGGCTTTTGGATTCGGTCATGAAGCTCCCATGGGCTGGGTCGCATTATAGAAAGCGCGCCTCTTGCTTCCGCCTGCAAAAGCCCCGGGCCGCAACGTGCCTTGCCGCATGAGTGAGTGGCCCGATGTCACCCGACGAAGCGCGGCCTGCATGGTGTCCGCGTGCGCGGCAGACGCGTGAGATTTGCAACGCGAACGCTGTTGCAGCGCCGGGAATCCCTTATTTGTCCAAGACCTTTACTGCTAGGATTCCAAGCAGATTATTAACAAGTCCAGCACCCTTCAACAGCTGGTGGAAAGGCGTCGTGAGCTTTCTTGACACGTTGTTGGGTCGTAAACATCCGCCGATGATCGGGCTGGATATCAGCTCGTCGAGTGCGAAGCTGGTCGAGCTCGGCCAGACCGCCGGCGGCGAATACATACTCGAACGATTTGCTTCCGAGAGTTTCGAGAAAGGCTGGATTGCCGACGGCCAGATCGAGAAGTTCGACGAAGTCGCCGAAACGGTGCGCCGGCTGGTCGTCAACAGCGGCACGCGCACGCGCCAGGTGGTGATGGCAATGCCGCAGTCGGCGGTCATTACCAAGAAGATCATGCTGCCGGCCGGCTTGCGCGAGGAGGAACTCGAACTGCAGGTCGAGTCCGAGGCCAACCAGTACATTCCGTTCTCGCTCGACGAGGTCAGCCTGGACTTCTGCGTCATCGGCCCGAGCCCGACCTCGGTCGGCGACGTCGAGGTGCTGATCGCCGCCTCGCGCAAGGATCGCGTGCAAGACCGCCAGGGCCTGGCCGAGGCCGCCGGGCTCAAGCCCACGGTGCTCGACATCGAATCGCACGCCTCGCGGCTCGCGATGAGCCGCATCGTCGGTGGCCTGCCGAATGAGGGCAAGGATGCCTTGGTGGCACTTTTCGAGATCGGCGCCGACACCACGAGCCTCAAAGTGCTGCGCGACGAGGAAATGCTCTACGACCGCGACCAGGCATTCGGCGGCTCGCAGCTCACGCAGCTCATCTCGCGTCAGTACGGCTTCTCGTTCGAGGAGGCCGAGCAGAAGAAGCTCACCGGGGATCTGCCCGACGACTACGAGGCCGCGCTGCTCTCGCCCTTCGTCGACAGCCTCTCGCAGGAGATCGGCCGCGCGCTGCAGTACTTCTTCACCAGCACGCCGCACCACAAGGTGCACTACGTGATGCTGTCGGGCGGCACGGCCACCTTGCCGGGCCTCAAGGACCGGGTCACCGAACTCACCGGCTTCGCCGCGATGGTGGTGAACCCGTTCGAGAACATGAAGCTCGGCTCGGCGGTGCGCGAGAGCAAGTTGCGTCGCGAGGCCTCCTCCTACCTCACGGCCTGTGGCCTGGCGATGCGGAGGTTTGCGCAGTGATCATGATCAACCTGCTCCCGCACCGCGAGGAGCGCCGTCAACGCCGCAAGATCGCCTTCTACGCCGGCCTCGTGGTCGCCTCGATCGCAGGCGTTGCGATTGCCGGTGGCTGGTATCTCATCGTGCAGCAACTCAACTCCGCGCAGCAGGAGCGCAACACCTTCCTCACCGCCGAGATCAGGAAGCTCGAGGTCCAGATCAAGGACATCGCGGCGCTGAAATCGGAGATTGAGTCGCTGAAGGCGCGCCAGCGCGCCGTCGAAGACCTCCAGATCGACCGCAACGTGCCGGTGCACCTGTTGAACGAGTTGGTGCGGCAGACGCCCGAAGGCATCTACATCACCGCGGTCAAGCAGGACGGTCAGAACCTCGCCGTGCACGGCATTGCACAAACGCAGGAACGCGTCTCCGAATTCCTGCGCAACACCGCCTACAACTCCGAGTGGCTGGTGCGCCCCGACCTGGTCGAGATCAAGCCCGCGACCTTGCAGGCGGCCAACCGCGAGCAGAAGCGCTTGTTCGATTTCTCGGTACGCCTGAGCGTCAAGCGTCCCCAGGACACGCCGGCTCCGCCGGCCGTCGCGGTGCCGCCCGGCAACGTGGTTCCGGCCACCGCCGTCAACGCCAACAAGCCGGCGGCTGCGCCGAAAAAGACCTGAGCCATGGCGACTCACGCGAAATCCGTCAACGTCGATCTCAATTCCGTCTTCGAGGGCGCGGCCTCGCAGTTTCGCGGTCTGAACCCGAACGAGCCGGGGCAGTGGCCGCTCTTGCCCAAGGTGCTGGCCTGGCTCGGCATTTCGCTGATCGTCGTCGTCATCGGCTGGTTTCTGGTGCTCTCCGACGCCCACGACGAACTCGACGCCGAGCGCGCCAAGGAACCGACGCTGAAGACCGACTACCGCATGAAGCTCGGCCAGGCGGTGAACCTCAACGAGTTGCGCAAGCAAAAGCTCCAGGTCGAGGAGTACGTCACGCAGCTCGAGAAGCAGTTGCCGGGCAAGGCTGAAATGGACGCGCTGCTGTCCGATATCAACCAGGCGGGGCTGGGGCGTGGTTTGCAGTTCGAGCTCTTCAGGCCCGGCCAGGTCGCGATCAAGGACTATTACGCCGAGCTGCCGATCGCGATCAAGGTCGCGGGCCGCTACCACGACATCGGCTCCTTTGCGGCCGACATTGCCAACCTGTCGCGCATCGTCACCTTGCATAACCTCAGCATCAATTCGAGCAAGGATCCATCCGGCCTGCTGACCATGGAAGCCACGGCGCGCACCTATCGCTACCTCGACGCCAACGAGCTCGAAGACATCCGCAAGGCTGCCGCCGCCAAGAAGGGGGCGAAGAAATGACGCCGCACAAGGCGCCGCGCGCGCGCTTGCTCGCCGTCTGCATGCTGGCCGCGCTCGGCGCCGCCGGTTGTGCCGACGATCAGGTCGAACTGCAGCAGTGGATGGAGCAGCAGCGTCGCGAGGTCAAGCCCAGCGTCGAGCCGCTCACCGCGCCGAAGAAATTCAATCCGCAGGCCTACAACGCCTTGACGGCCGTCGAGCCCTTCAGCACGCAAAAGCTCACGGTAGCGCTGAAGCAGGAAGCGCGGCAGCCCAATTCGCTGCTGGCCTCGGAGATCAACCGGCGCAAGGAGCCGCTCGAGGCGTACCCGATGGACAGCATGGCGATGGTCGGCAGCGTCATCAAGAGCGGCCGGCCTTACGCGCTGCTGCGCGTCGACAAACTGCTCTACCAGGTCAAGCCGGGTGATTACCTCGGCCAGAACTACGGAAAGATCACCAAGATTTCCGAAACCGATGTCTCGTACCGGGAGATCGTGCAGGACGCGGCGGGCGAATGGATAGAGCGCAACAGCGCACTCCAGCTTCAGGAGAAGGCGCGATGAGCGTCACTGCATGGCAGCCCGAAGGTGGCGCTCCCTTCCTCTGGGAGGTGGCTGCGCAGCAGCCGGTGGGTAGTCAAATAAACAACGATTGGGAGACCGGGATGATGAGTGTTTGGCGCGCGCGAGCCCTCGCCTTCGTGTTGCTGGCGGGTAGCTGCTTTGCGGCCAGTGCCGACAACGCCATCCAATCCATCAACAGTTCGCAGCAAGCCGGAGCCGACGTGATCCGCATCGAGCTTGCCGAGCCGCTGCGGGCGGTACCGGCCGGCTTCACGGTGCAGACGCCGCCGCGCATCGCGCTCGACCTGCCGGGGGTCGGCAACGCGATGGGGCGCTCCAGCATCGATGTGAGCCAGGGCAACGTGCGCTCGGTCAACGTCGCGCAGTCGGGCGAGCGCACGCGACTCGTCTTCAACCTGCGCCAGGCCACCACCTATCGCACCGAGATCCAGGGCAAGGTGCTGGTCGTCGTGCTCGACAGCACGGCACCGCCCACGGTTGCCAGCGCGGCGCCGCAGCCCTTGCATTTCGCCGAGAGCCTCAACACCACGCAGCTGCCGGTCAAGGACATCGATTTCCGCCGCGGCGCCGATGGTGCCGGTCGCGTCGTCGTCGAGCTGGCCAACAACCAGGTCGGCGTCGACATCCGCCAGCAGGGCCAGAACCTCGTCGTCGAATTCCTGCGCTCGAGCCTGCCCGATGCCTTGCGCAAGCGCCTGGACGTGGTCGACTTCGGCACACCGGTGCAAAGTGTCACCACCACGCAAAGCGGCGACCGCGTGCGCATGCAGATCGCCTCGCGCGGCGTCTGGGAGCACAGCGCCTACCAGAGCGACAACCAGTTCGTGCTCGAGGTGCGTGCGCAAAAGGCCGACCCGAACAAGCTGGTGCAGGGCGCGGGCTACGCCGGCGAGAAGCTCTCGCTGAACTTCCAGAACATCGAGGTGCGCGCGCTGCTGCAGGTCATCGCCGACTTCACCAACTTCAACGTCGTCACCAGCGACACGGTCAACGGAAACGTCACCTTGCGGCTGAAAGACGTGCCGTGGGATCAGGCACTCGACATCATCCTGCAGGCCAAGAGCCTCGGACTGCGCAAGACCGGCATCGTTCCAGCTCAACTACGCCAAGGCCGCCGACGTCGCCGCCGGCCTCACCGGCCAGGCGAGCGGGCAGGGCGGCACCGGCACCGCGTCCAGGCTGCTCTCGCCGCGTGGCAGCGTGATGTTCGAGGCGCGCACCAACCAGCTCTTCGTGACCGACACGCCGCCGGTGCTCGAGGAAGTGCAGAACATGATCGCCAAGATCGACATCCCGGTGCGCCAGGTGCTGATCGAGTCGCGCATCGTGATTGCCGAGGACACGTTCGGAAAGTCGCTCGGGGTGCGGCTGGGTGGTCAGATCACGAACCCGCGTTCCAAGTTCGGCCCGAACATCGACTCGGTCAACCCGAGCGGAACCGGCACCACCGGCGCCGGCGCATTGACCAATACCAACTTCATCAACCTGCCGGCTGCAGGGCAGAACGGCATGCCCGCAGGCTCGTTCGCCTTGTCGCTGTTCAACGCGACGGCCAGCCGCTTCCTGAGTCTCGAGATCTCGGCGCTCGAGGCCGACGGCAAGGGCAAGGTCGTCTCCAGCCCGAGAGTCGTCACCGCCGATCAGCAGAAGGCGCTGATCGAACAGGGCGAGGAACTGCCCTACCAAGTAGCAACTTCGAGTGGTGCCACCTCGCTGCAGTTCCGCAAGGCCAACCTGAAGCTCGAAGTGACGCCGCAGATCACCCCCGAGGGCAACGTCATCCTCGACGTCGACGTGACCAAGGACAGCGTCGGCCGCAACACCACGGCCGGATTTGCGATCAACACCAAGCACGTCAAGACCCAGGTGCTGATCGAGAACGGCGGCACCGTCGTCATCGGCGGTATCTTCGAGCAAAACGAGCGCGAAGACAGAATCGCGAGAAGTCGTCGAGTCGAACCGAATTGCTGATCTTCCTGACGCCCAAGCTCATGTCGGACCGAGTGACTGCGCGCTGATGGCGGATGCAAGGCGAGCGCCCTCGGCTCGCGCGTTTTCGGCAGCCGCCCTTGCCAGCCCTCTTTCACAAATGGCCGCGCCGGCCCCCAAGGTGATCAGCTTCGTCGGGCTGCCGGGAAGCGGCAAATCGACCGTCGGACTGCAACTTGCAAGGCGGCTGCGCAAGACATTTACCGATACAGATCGGGTGATTGAAGCGCGCCTGGGCTGTTCGATTGCCGCGTACTTCGAGCAGGCCGGCGAGGCTCGGTTTCGCGATATCGAATCGGAAGTGCTGGCCGAGACGATCGGCGATGCCGCTGTGCTGGCAACCGGCGGTGGCATCGTCTTGCGCGAGCAGAATCGCGAACTGCTGCGTCGCTGCACGGTGTGCGTCTACCTGCGCTCGAGTGCCGACGAGGTTTTCCGTCGCTTGCGTCGTGACACTCGGCGCCCGCTGTTGCAGGTCAGCGACCCGCTGGCGCGCTTGCGGGCACTGCACGATGAACGCGATCCTCTTTATCGCGACCTTGCCCACTTCGTGATCGAAACCGGACGGCCCTCCGTTCCGATGCTCGTCAACATGGTGCTGATGCAGCTCGAACTGGCCGGCATCGTCGATCCCGACGCGGTGCCGTCACCCGTGAATCCGCTGCGGATACCGGAGCCGGATCCGGTGCATACACTCGAGCGATGAGCCGAATCCGCGATCATGTCTCCGTGCCGATCGGAGACCGCAGCTACGAAATCCTCATCGGCAACGGCCTGCTTGGCGACGCCGAAACCTATTCGACGCTGCCGACCGGGTCATCTGCCGTCATCGTCTCGAACGACACCGTCGGCCCGCTCTATGCGGCCAGGCTCAAGCATGCGCTGCAGGGTCGGTTCGGCAGCGTGCAACTGATCGAATTGCCCGACGGCGAAGCGCACAAGAACTGGCAGACCCTGAACCGCATCTTCGATGCGATGCTGTCTGCGGCCTGCGATCGCAAGACGGTGGTGTTCGCACTCGGCGGCGGTGTCGTCGGCGACATGGCGGGGTTTGCCGCTGCCTGCTACATGCGCGGCGTGCCGTATGTGCAGGTGCCGACCACCTTGCTTGCGCAAGTCGATTCGTCGGTGGGAGGCAAGACCGCCATCAATCACCCGCTCGGCAAGAACATGATCGGCGTCTTCAACCAGCCGCTGCTCGTGGTGGCCGACCTGGATGTGCTGAAGACCTTGCCCGAACGTGAGTTCATTGCCGGGCTGGCCGAGGTCATCAAGTACGGGCCGATTGCCGACGCCGCGTTTCTCGACTGGATAGAGGCCAACCTCGAAGCGCTGAAGGCGCGCGAGCCAAAGGCAGTGGCACACGCTGTCAAGCGCTCGTGCGAGATCAAGGCCTGGGTCGTCGCGCAGGACGAGCGCGAGACGGGGTTGCGCGCGATTCTCAACTTCGGTCACACCTTCGGGCACGCGATCGAAGCAGGGCTCGGCTATGGCGAGTGGCTGCACGGCGAGGCGGTGGGATGCGGGATGGTGATGGCGGCGGATCTTTCTGCATGCATGGGGCTGATAGAGCATGCGCACGCTGCGCGCCTGGTCCGCCTCGTCGAACGCGCCGGCTTGCCAGTGCGTGCGCCAAAGCTTGGCGTGCCACGTTATCTCCAGCTGATGAGGGTCGACAAGAAGGCCGACGACGGAGAAATTCGTTTCGTACTGCTGGAGGGTGCAGGGCGTGCCGGGGTTCACCGCGCACCCGCCGACAGACTCGCCGAGGTGATCGGGCGGCACAGCGACTGATCCACCGGCGGCGAGTAATCGCGCAAGCTGTGAAATGCGGCCGTGCCTGCGCATCTGCGTGCGGACCGGGCATCCGTACAATTTGTCGAGGCATTTCACAGAAGGGATTCCATGTATCTGCGCGAGGCCGGCATTCTGTT
>CAJDUZ010000132.1_pt2 | contig 9377 bp, 8 predicted proteins | sample 7391221 | NCBI WGS metagenome assembly CAJDUZ01 (sample SAMEA7055692, study PRJEB34461) | soil metagenome | biome: terrestrial ecosystem; feature: Peninsula; material: soil | place: Antarctica | collected 2016
AGGAGCCGGCCAGGCGCCGTTCGGCCGCCGCGCGGATCGCGCTCAGCGTCGTACGCGTGGTGATCACGTCGGTGTCGAGCTTCAGGTGCAGCAGGCTCGGCCGATCGCCTTGCAGCGCCGCCGTGAACGCCGGCTCGAACGCCGCCGTCTCGTCGACGGTCGCCGCATTCCAGCCATAGGCCCGCGCCAGCGCGGCAAAGTCGGGGTTGGCGAGATCGCTGCCGCTCGTGCGGCCCGGATACTCGCGCTCCTGGTGCATGCGAATCGTGCCGTAGCTGCCGTTGTCGACGACGATGCTGACGAGCTTGCCGCGGCCGCGCCCGGCGCCGTACGCCGTCGCCGTCGCGAGTTCCTGCCCGGTCATCAGGAAGTCGCCGTCGCCGGCGAGGTTGACGACGCAGCGCTCGGGGTACAGCAGCGAGGCGGCAATGGCTGCCGGGACGCCGTAGCCCATCGCGCCCGAGGTCGGCGCGAGCTGTGTGCGCCCGGCATGCTGCAAGCCGGGATAGCGGTAGTAGCGATGCAGCCAGCCGCTGTAGTTGCCGGCGCCATTGGCAAGCACGCTACCGGCAGGCACCAAGCGCTGGATCGTCTGGATGACCTGCGCCATGTCGAGCGGCGCTCGAGCCGCCGCATGCAGGTTCGCCTCGTAATCGGTGCGCCGTGTGCGCGTCCATTCTGCCCAGCGCGGCGCCTGCGACGGAGGCTGCAGGGTTTCGAGCGCCGGCGCAGCGCTCGCCATCGAGGCCTGCAGCAGCAGATCGGCGGCATAGACGCGGCCGAGTTCGGCGGCGCCGGCGTGGATGTGGGCGAGTTTCTGGCGCGGCCGCGGCGCCTCGAGCAAGCGGTAGCCGCCGGTCGTCATCTCTCCCAGGCGCGCGCCGATCGCGACCACCAGATCGGCCCGGCCGATCGCGTCGGCCAGCGCCGGGTTGATGCCGATGCCAACGTCGCCGGCGTAGTTCGGATGGCGGTTGTCGAACAGATCCTGGAAGCGAAACGCACAGCCGACCGGCAGTTGCCAGCGCTCGGCAAAGCGCTGCAGCGCGGCACAGGCCGCAGCGTCCCAGCCGCCGCCGCCGACGATGACGAACGGCCGCTGCGCCGCCAGCAGCAAGCCACGCAGTTGTGCCAGCGCCGCCGGATCGGGCCACGCATGCGCCGGCTCGACCCGCGGCAAGACCGGCGCCGCCGTCGCGCTGCGCAGCATGTCCTCCGGCAGCGCCAGTACGACCGGGCCGGGGCGTCCCTGCATGGCCGTGTGAAAGGCACGTGCGACGTATTCGGGCAGGCGATCGGCATCCTCGACTTCGGCCACCCATTTGGCATAACCCAGGGTGCCGGGGCCGAACACCTGGCGGTAGTCGAGCTCCTGGAAGGCTTCGCGATCGCGCTGCTCGCGCGCCACCTGGCCGATCAGCAGCAGCATCGGCGTGCTGTCCTGGAACGCCGTGTGCAAGCCGATCGCCGCGTTGCTCGCGCCCGGTGCGCGGGTCGCGAAGCAGATGCCGGGGCGCCCGCTCAGCTTGCCCTGCGCCTCGGCCATGAAGGCCGCGCCGCCCTCCTGGCGGCAGGCGATGAAGCGAATGCGCTCGCGATGCTCGTGGAAGCCGTCGAGCGCGGCAAGAAAGCTCTCGCCGGGCACGCCGAAGGCACTGTCGATGCCCTGCTCGATCAAGGCCTCGACCAGAGCGTGGCCGGCGGGACGGGGAACAAGAGCTGGCATGGGCGCTAGTGTGCCTGCTTGCACGGGGTGTCTTCAGGGTTGTACCGGATGTCGTCAATTCACCGGCTAGTGAATCATCGCCGGGATGACGGCAGCGCCAACGCAAATCGTCGAATTGCGAACGCGCGACGCCCAACGTACGCGCCAGGCGATCCTGCGCGCCGCCATGACCGAGTTCGCCGACAAGGGCCTGGCCGGCGCGCGCATCGACGCGATCGCCGGGCGCGCCGGCATCAACAAGCGGCTCATCTACTACTACTTCGAGGGCAAGGACAAGCTCTTCCTGGCCGTGCTCGAGCAAACCTACGCCGATATCCGCGGCGCCGAGCAGGCCCTGCACCTGGAGTTGGACGACCCGGTCGAGGCGGTGCGGCGGCTGATCGCCTTCACCTGGAACCACTTCGTCACGCACCCCGAATTCCTGACCCTGCTCAACAGCGAGAACCTGCACAAGGCGCGCCACCTGAAGCAGTCGACGCGCATTCGCGAGATGCACTCGCCATTGGTCCAGACGCTCGGCGACGTGCTCGAGCGCGGCCGCCGCGACGGCCTGTTTCGCGGCGGCGTCGATCCGGTGCAACTCTACATCTCGATTGCAAGCCTCGCGTATTTCTATCTCTGCAACAACGCGACACTGTCGACGACCTTCGGTCGCGACCTGATGGCCGCCAGGGCGATGGCCGAGCGGCTGTCGCACATCACTGAACTCGTCATGGGCTACGTGCTGCGCGAGTGAGCCTTGTGGTCGTCGCTACGCGGCCGGGGCTCGGCCTGATGCCGCCACTCTCCCCGTCCGCCTCGAAACCGAGTTATTTGCCTGTTCAACCACCGGAGACCCCATGAAAGCATCCCTCAAGGCCCGCAGCGTCGTGCTCGCCACCCTGCTTGCCGGCGTCGCAGGCGGCGCGCTGGCCGACTGGAAACCGACCCGACCGATCAACCTGATCGTGCCGTGGGCCGCCGGCGGTTCGACCGACCAGGTGACGCGCGTCACCGCGACGCAACTCGAGAAGGCGCTCGGCCAGACCATCGTCATCGTCAACCAGCCGGGCGCCTCGGGCGCGATCGGCACCAAGAGCGTCTGGGATGCACCACGCGACGGCTACACCTGGACGGCGGGTGCTGCGCAAGACCTGGGCGCGTATCAGACGCTCGGTACGCTGGACGCGCCGATCAAGGACTGGAACCTGTTCCTCAGCGTCGCCAACATCCAGGTGATGTCGGTCAATCCGAAGACCCCGTACAAGACCGCGCAGGATCTTCTCGACGCGATGAAGAAGGAGCCGGGCAAGATCTCGGTGGCCACCGCCGGCGTCACCTCGGCCGGGCACAACGCGATGGAACTCGTCTCCAAGGCGACCGGCGTGCAGTACAAGCACGTCACCTACGACGGCGGCAACCCGGCCGTCATCGCCACGGTGTCCGGTGAGACCGAGGTCACGACGCAGCTCGCCGTCGAGCAGGCCGACATGATCCGCGGCAAGCGGCTGCGCCCGCTGGCCACCGTCAGCGACAAGCCGCTGGTGCTCGAAGGCTACGGCAGCATTCCGCCGCTGGCCGACACGATCAAGGGCTTCTCTACGCCAACCAACTACTTCGGCATCTTCATCCCGAAGGGCGTGCCCGACGAGGTCCTGCAGACGGTGCAGAAGATCTGGACCGAGCAGATCACGAACAACGAAGCGCTGAAGAAGTACGCGGCCAGCCGCGGTGCGCTGTTCGCGCCGCTCTCGGGCGACGCGGCACAAAAGGCCGTGTTCCCGGCGGTTCAGGCCAACGCCTGGCTGCTCTTCGACACCGGCAAGGCCAAGATCAAGCCCGACACCATCGGCATTCCGAAGCCCTGATCAATCGCCGCCGTGCAAGACCGCGACCTCTACGAATCCGACGATCTGACGCTCGAGGAGACTCAGGCCGTCGCGGCCAGCGAATTCCGTGCAGCGCTGGGCTGGGGCGCGTTCGGCGTGGCGGTGCTGGTGGCGTCGCTGCGCATGGACCGGCTCGAGCGCCAGGACATCAACCCCTACACCATTCCGGGGCTGCTGCCGGCGCTGCTTGGCATCGTCTTCATCGCGCTGGCACTGTTGATGGGTCTGCGCAGCTGGCGCAACGGCGGCGCAGCACGCGGCGCGCCCCGCTTGCATCTGGATGCGGCGATCGCCCGGCGTGTCGGGCTGGTCATTGCGCTGGTTGTCGTCTACTCGGTCGGCCTGGTCGGCCGCGGCATGCCGTTCTGGCTTGCGTCGGCGCTCTTCGTCACGGCCTCCATCCTCGTGCTGCAGCATCCGCAGCGCGCGGCCAGCGGCCAGCGCCTGTCGTGGCGTGACGTCGCCTTCGCGGTGGCCGTGGGGATGGGCACCGGCTGGGTCGTCACCTTCGTGTTCCAGAACCTGTTCCTGGTGCGGCTGCCTTGAACCGAACGGCAATCTAGGATGAAACCGTTCGCGAAATCGTGCAGCGCGCACGCCGAGGGCGGGGTCCCCGGGTTGCGTTCAGCCCATTCCGCGCGGCGGAGCCACTGAAATGTTCGACGGTCTCGAACACTGGGCCCACGCCTGGGTCGGTTTCCTGAACCCGATGTCACTGGCGCTCGGCCTCGGAGGGGCGCTCGTCGGCATCATCGTCGGCGTGCTGCCGGGGCTGTCGGCCACCCTGGTCATCGCACTCTTGACGACGATGACGATCAAGCTCAAGGGCAACGACGCGATCCTCGTGCTGATCTGCTCCTATGTCGGTGCCCTCTACGGCGGCTCGCGCACGGCGATCCTGCTGAACATCCCCGGCACCGCGGCCAATGCGGCGTCGTGTGCAGACGGCTTCGCGCTGGCGCGGCGCGGCGAGGCGGGCCGTGCGATCGGCATCGCCACCTCGGGTGCGTTCACCGGCACCTTGTTCGGCGTGCTGTGCCTGGCGATGTTCGCCCCGGCCCTGGCCGAATTCGCGCTCGACTTCGGCGCCTTCGAATTTTTCTGGCTCGCGCTTTTCGGCGTATCGATGTCGGGCACCATCGTCGGCCGTGACCCGGTCAAGGGCTGGCTGATGGGGGCGCTCGGACTCTTTCTCGCGCAAGTCGGGCAGGAAGGCATCTACGCGTACAACCGCTTCACCTTCGGCTGGGACGAGCTCGCGGGCGGCGTCGCACTGATCCCGGCCCTGGTCGGCGCGTTCGGCCTGGCCGAAATTCTCACCACGCTGGCCGATCCGATCGAGCGCAAGGTGGTCGATCTGAAAGACTCGGTGCTGCCGCGCTTTCGCGAGGTGTTCCAGTACTGGCGCACCGTGCTGCGCTCGGGCGTGATCGGCGTGATGACGGGCTTGCTGCCGGGCGTCGGCGAGGACTCGGGCGCGTGGATGTCGTATGCCGCCGCGAAGGCGACGAGCAAGGAAAAGGAGAAGTTCGGCAAGGGTTCGATCGACGGGCTGATGGCCGCCGAGACCGGCGACATGGCGTCGATCCCGGGCCATCTGATTCCGCTGCTGTCGCTCGGCATCCCGGGCTCGGCACCTTCGGCAGTGCTGATGGCGGCGATGGTGATCCACGGCGTCCAGCCCGGGCCGATGATGCCGATCCAGCATCCCACCTTCCTCTACGAGGTGGTCGCGATGACGTCGCTGGCGACGATCACGATCCTCATCTTCGGGCTCTTCCTGGTGCGGCCGCTGCTCTATGTGCTGCGCATCAAGCGCAGCGTGCTGATGCCGATCATCTACGTTCTGTGCACCGTGGGTGCCTTCGCCAACGCATCGCGCCTGTTCGACATCTACGCGATGCTGGTGGTCGGCATCGGCGCCTTCTTCCTGCGCCGGCGCGGCTACCAGATGGCGCCCTTCGTGCTGGGCCTCGTGCTCGGGCCCCTGCTCGACAAGAGCCTGCGCCGCGGCCTGGTGCTCTCCGATGGCAGCGTGCTGCCGTTCTTCACGCGGCCGATCTGCGCGGTGCTCGCGGCCGTGACGATCTTCGCGATCCTGCTCTACATCCCGGCGTTCAAGCGCGCGGTCGGCAAGGTCACCGGTGGGGTTGCCGGCGCGTTGCGGGCGGTGATGCCGGGGAGGCGGAGGGTCTGAGAATGGCGAATCGTCCCCGCCCCTCCGAGCTGGCGCAACAGGGTGCTGCACGAGGCTTTACCGCTGGCCTTGGCGCGTTCCGACCGGGAGTGCAAACCCTCCGATGAAACTCTCCCTCTGCAACGAAGTCCTCGCCGACCTGTCCTTCGAGCGCCAATGCGAAACCGCAGCCGCGCTCGGCTACGACGGTCTCGAGATCGCGCCATTCACGCTGGCCGCCGAACCCGATCGCATCACGAGCGCCGAAGCCGCGCGAATCCGCCGCACCGTCGAGAGTTTCGGCCTCATCGTGACGGGCTTGCACTGGTTGCTGGTTGCGCCGACCGGCCTCTCGCTGACCGACCCCGACGCAGCATTGCGCGAGCGCACAGTCCAGGTGATGGCCCGACTCACCGCGCTCTGCGCCGAACTCGGCGGCACGGTGCTGGTGCACGGCTCGCCGAAGCAGCGCGCGATCCCGCCCGGCGACGATCACGCGACGGCACTCGGGCGGCTGAGCGACGCGCTCGCGCGCATCGCCGAGGTGGCCGGCGCGCACGGCGTCACCTACTGCATCGAGCCGCTCGGACGCGCCGAGACCGAACTGATCAACACCGTCGAAGAGGCCGCGAAACTGGTGCGCACGGTCGGCCACCCGAATCTGCGCACAATGATCGATTGCAGCGCCGCGGCGCTCACCGAGACCGAACCGGTGGCCGATCTGATCGAGCGCTGGCTGCCGAGCGGGCTCATCGCGCACATCCAGGTCAACGACCCGAACCGGCGTGGGCCGGGCCAGGGCGAGTTGAAGTTCGCACCCATCCTCGCCGCGCTGCGGCGCCAGCGCTACGCCGGCGTCGTCGCGGTCGAGCCGTTCGACTACCAGCCCGACGGCCCCGGCGTTGCCGCGTTCGCGGCAGGTTATCTGCGAGGCCTCTGCGAGGCCCTCGACTGATCGCCCCCATTCCCTTGGCGGCAGCCCATGCGCCGCCCGCACCACGAAGGACCAGCCCATGACCACACAACGACTCGGACTCATCATGCACGGCGTCACCGGCCGCATGGGGATGAACCAGCACCTGATCCGTTCGATCGTCGCGATCAGGAACGAAGGCGGCGTGCTGCTCTCCAACGGCGACCGCGTGATGCCCGACCCGATCCTGATCGGCCGCAACGCCGAGAAGATCGAGGCGCTGGCGCGCGCCCACGGCATCGCGCGCTGGGGCACGAATCTCGAGGAGGCGCTCGCCAACCCCGAGGACACCGTCTTCTTCGATGCCGGCACCACGCAGATGCGGCCGCAGCTGCTGGCGCAGGCGCTGCGAGCCGGCAAGCACGTCTATTGCGAAAAGCCGATCGCGACCAACCTCGCCGAGGCGCTCGAGATCTCGCAACTTGCCCAAGCCTCGGGCTTGAAACATGGCGCCGTGCAGGACAAGCTCTTCGAAGGCGATCTGCAGCCGATCCAGCGGCCGAGCTGGAACTACCGCAAGGAAGACGGCGGCGGCATGATCCTCGACATGATGTGTCATTGGCGCTATGTGCTCGACAATCTGTTCGGCGAGGTGCAGGCGGTCTCGTGTCTCGGTGCCACGCACATCCCGAAGCGCTGGGACGAGAACGGCGCACCCTACGAGGCGACCGCCGACGACGCCGCCTACGCCACCTGCGAGTTGAAAGGCCACCATGGCGAGCGCGTCGTCGCGCAGCTCAACATGTCGTGGGCAACGCGGGTACGGCGCGACGACCTCGTCACCTTCCAGGTTGACGGCACCGACGGCTCGGCCGTGGCGGGCCTTTCGACCTGCCGCGCACAGCCGCGGGTCGCGACGCCGCGGCCGGTCTGGAATCCCGACGAGAAGCAGACCATGAACTTCTTCGATCAGTGGCAGGACATTCCCGACTCGATGGTCTACGACAACGGCTTCAAGCTGCAGTGGGAGCAGTTCATCCGCCACGTCGCCGAGGACGCGCCCTACAGGTTCACCTTGCCCGAAGGCGCCAAGGGTGTGCAGCTGGTCGAGACGGCGTTGCAGAGCTGGCGCGAACGCCGCTGGATCGACGTGCCGGCGCTGGCGCTGTGACGGGGCGCAGGTCATGAGTTCCCACCCGGCCGCTCCGCATCGGTCTTTCATCGCAGTCCGCAGCACGGAAGTCGTCTCATGAGCCTCAGCCTCGACCTGCCCGCCGCCGACGGGCGCCTGCAACGCCATACGCTTCGCGACGCATCGCCCTTCGCGGCGACCGCGCCGGCCGCGCCGTTCAACCGCATCGCCTACTCGGCCGCGCACGTCGTCGCCGATCCGCTGGCGGCAATCGACCCGTGGCTGCAATGCGCGCTCGATTGGGACGCGACCATCGCCTATCGCCGCCACCTCTGGTCGCTCGGCCTCGGCGTCGCCGAGGCGATGGACACCGCGCAGCGTGGCATGGGCCTGGACTGGCCGACCTCGCTCGAACTGATCCGGCGCACGCTCGACGCCGCAAAGGACGTTCCCGGCGCACAGACGGCGTCGGGCTGCGGCACCGATCACCTCGAGCTCGATCGGGTGCGCACCGTCGACGACGTGATCCGCGGCTACGAGGAGCAGATGGAAGCGATCGAGGCGCTGGGCGGCCGGCTGATCGTGATGGCCAGCCGGGCGCTGGCGCGCGTCGCGAAAAGCCCGGCCGACTACGAGCGCGTCTACGACCGTGTGCTGCGCCAGGCGCGCCAGCCGGTCATCCTGCACTGGCTCGGCGACATGTTCGATCCGCAGCTTGCCGGCTACTGGGGCAGCGCCGATGTCGATGCGGCGATGGCCACCGCGCTCGGTGTCATCGAGGCGCATGCCGACAAGGTCGACGGCATCAAGATCTCGCTGCTCGACGAGCAGCGCGAAATCACGATGCGCCGGCGTTTGCCGAAGGGCGTGCGGATGTACACCGGCGATGATTTCAACTACCCGGCGCTGATTGCCGGCGACGGCGTGGGCGACGCGCCCAATCAACGCCAGAGCGATGCCCTGCTCGGCATCTTCGACGCGATCGCGCCGGCAGCGAGCGCTGCCCTCGTCCAGCTCGCGGCCGGCGACATCGAGCGCTTCAAGCAGATCCTTGCGCCGACGGTGCCGTTGTCGCGTCACATCTTCCGCGCACCCACGCGCTTCTACAAGACTGGCGTCGTCTTCATGGCCTGGCTCAACGGCCACCAGAGCCACTTCACGATGGTCGGCGGCCAGCACAGCGCGCGTTCGCTGGTGCACCTGGCGGAGTTGTTCCGGCTGGCCGATGCCGCCGGGCTGCTCGAACACCCCGACATGGCGCTGCGGCGCATGCGCACCTTGCTCGCACTGCACGGCGTGGGCGCCTGATGCCAGCTGTCGATACCGAGATGCGCGACTTCAGCACCGACCACCGCTGGCTTTCGATCAACACCGCCACGGTGCGCGCGCAGTGGCCGCTCGAGCGCATCATCGAGGAATGCGCGGCGCGCGGCATCCGCGCGATCTCGCCGTGGCGTGACCAGGTCGCCGCAGCCGGGCTGCAGCGGGTCGCGGCACAACTGCAGTCGACCGGCATCGAGCTTTCCGGCTATTGCCGCGGCGGCATGTTCCCGGCTGACACC
>CAJDUZ010000117.1_pt1 | contig 9334 bp, 9 predicted proteins | sample 7391221 | NCBI WGS metagenome assembly CAJDUZ01 (sample SAMEA7055692, study PRJEB34461) | soil metagenome | biome: terrestrial ecosystem; feature: Peninsula; material: soil | place: Antarctica | collected 2016
CGCGCTGCACGCTGCGGGCCTCACCCCTGGGACGGTCCGGCGGGGTCATGGCTTATGCGGCCAGTTGTGCGATGAGCTCGATCTCGACACAGGCGCCCAGCGGCAACTGCGCCACGCCGAACGCGCTGCGCGCATGCTTGCCGCGCTCGCCGAAGATCTCGCCGAGAAATTCCGAGCAGCCGTTGGTCACGAGGTGCTGCTCGGTGTACTCAGGCGTGCTGTTGACGAGGCTCATCACCTTGACGATGCGCTCGATGCGGCCGAGGTCGCCGACCGACGCATGCAGGGTGCCGAGCAGATCGATCGCGATGGCCCGTGCCGCCTCGCGGCCCTCGGCGGTCGTCAGGTTGCGGCCGAGCTGGCCGACCCAGGGCTTGCCGTCGCGCCGCGCGATATGACCGGACACGAAGACGAGGTTGCCGGTCTGCACGCAGGGCACATAGGCGGCAGCCGGAGAGGCCGCAGGCGGCAGCGTGATGCCGAGGCCGGCGAGGCGGTCGTAGACGGTGGACATGGGTTTGTCTCGGGGTGCGAAGGGATTGGCAAATCCTACACTGCTGCGATGGGGGGACTCGACACCGGTTGGCGTCTGGCCGCGCTCGGCCTGGGCTGGATCGCCGGTGTCGCGCTGCAGTTGAGTCAGGCGGAGCTGTGGCCGTCGGCGCACTATGCGCTGCTGATCGGCCTTGGCGTGCTCGGCCTGCTGGCTGCTCGGCGTTGGCGTCCCGCCTTTGCCGCGGCAGCGATCGGCGTGGTGCTGCTCGGCTTTGCGGTCACGGGCTGGCAGGCCGCGCAGCGCATGGCGGCAGTGCTGCCGACCAGCCTCGAAGGCCGCGACATCGTGGCAACCGGCGTCGTCGCGAGCCTGCCGCAGGCCGGCCCCGGCGGCGTGCGCTTTCGCTTTGATGTCGAGGAGGCGCACGTTGCCGGCCAGCCGGTCGAGGTGCCGGCGCGGCTCGCGCTCGGCTGGTACGCCGGCTTCCGTGAAGACCCGGCGCGCGCTGCGCGCCGGATGGAACTTCGTGCCGGCCAGCGCTGGCGCTTCACCGTGCGGCTGCGCCAGCCGCACGGCAACCTGAACCCGCACGGCTTCGACTACGAGCTCTTCCTGCTCGAGCAGGGCGTGCGCGCCACCGGCACCGTGCGCGAGGCGGCGCTCCTCCATCCCGCCGCCGGCTATCCGGTCGAGCGGCTGCGCCAGCGCGTGCGTGACGCCATCGAGGCGCACGTCGCCGACCGGCGCGCCGCCGGCGTACTGGCCGCCCTCGCGGTCGGCGACCAGGGCGCCATCGAACAGGACAACTGGGATCTGTTTCGAAACACGGGGGTCTCGCATCTGGTCGCCATCAGCGGCCTTCACGTGACGATGTTCGCGTGGCTCGCGGGCGTCGGCGTCGCGGCGCTGTGGCGCCGCAGCGCACGCGCGATGCTCTGGCTCGGCGTGCCACATGCCGCGCGCTGGGGCGGCTTCATCGCGGCGTGGCTCTACGCCTTGCTGGCCGGCTGGGGCGTGCCCTCGCAGCGCACCGTCTGGATGCTCGCCACCGTGACCGTGTTGCGCACCCTGGGCGTGCGCTGGCCGTGGCTGCTGGTGCTGCTGCTGGCCGCGGTCGTCGTCACGGCGTTCGATCCGTGGGCGCTGCTGCAGCCCGGCTTCTGGCTCTCGTTCATGGCGGTCGGATTGCTGATGGCATCGGCGCCGGGCAGCCCGCACGCGTCCGAGCAGCAGCGCGCACCGCTGGCCGGCTGGCGCGGCTGGCCAGCGCGCATGGTCGCCCGGCTGCGCCAGGACGTCCGCACACAAGTCGTCGCGACGGTCGGGCTGACGCCGCTCACCCTGATCTTCTTCCAGCAGGTCTCGGTCGTCGGCTTCGTGGCAAACCTGCTGGCAATCCCTTTGGTCACGCTCGTCATCACCCCGCTGGCGTTGCTGGGCATCGTCGCGGCGCCGCTGTGGAGCCTGGGCGCAGTTTTCGTGCGGCTGCTGGAAGGCTATCTGACGTGGCTCGCGGCGCTGCCGGGTGCCGTCTGGATCGTGCCGGCCGCGCCGCTCTGGGCGCAAATCGCGGGCCTCGTCGCGGCGGTGCTGCTGGTGGCGCCCCTGCCATGGCGCGCGCGGCTGCTGGCGCTGCCGCTCGCCTTGCCGCTCGTGCTGCCGCCGCTGGATCTTCCCGGCGAGGGCCGCTTCGAATTGCTCGCGCTGGATGTCGGGCAGGGCACTTCGGTGCTGTTGCGCACGCGGGCGCACCTGCTGATTTACGACACCGGCCCGCAGTACTCGGCCGAGAGCGACGCCGGCCAGCGCGTCTTGCTGCCGCTGTTGCGGGCGCGCGGCGAGACCCGCATCGATCGTCTCGTGCTGAGTCACCGCGATCTCGACCACGTCGGCGGCGCGCGGGCCCTGCTGACGGCCTTGCCGGTCGACGACCTGATGAGTTCGCTCGAGCCGGAGCATCCATTGCTGGCGCTCGCGCCGCAACGCACGCGCTGCGAGGCCGGCCAGGCGTGGAGCTGGGATGGCGTCAGATTCGACGTGCTGCATCCGCTGCCCGAGGACTACGCAGCCGCACGCAAGTCCAATGCAATGAGCTGCGTTGTGCGCGTCAGCGACGCCGACGGCGCAAGCGTGCTGCTGAGCGGCGACATCGAGCGCGCCCAGGAGGCGGCGTTGGTCGCGCGGCACGGCGATGCCTTGCAGAGCGATGTGCTGATTGCGCCGCACCACGGCAGCCGCACCTCTTCGACCGCGGCCTTTCTCGACGCCGTCGCTCCGCACACCGCGGTGTTCCAGGCCGCTTATCGCAGCCGTTTCGGCCATCCGGCGCCCGACGTGCTGCAGCGCTATCGCGAGCGCGGCATCGCGATCGTCGCCAGTGCGTCCTGCGGCGCATGGTGGCAGCGCGCCGACGCGAGCCACGGCACCTGCCGGCGCGATGCCGCGCGGCGCTACTGGCACCATCGATCTGACCGCGAGCGCTGAGGCGCAGCCCACGCCGACATCAAACCCGCCGGCCCCTTGCGCATTTCGAAGATATATTTAGAATAAATCTTCATTTCCTTCGAGGCTGGGCGGCGTCGATGCTGATCGGATCGGGTATTTCGCGCTGGACGATGGTGCACTTCGGCTGCGCCATCGTCGCGCTGCTCGCGGCCTTGCTGCTGCTGGTGGCCGGCTATGCCGACCCGGTCGGCGCACTGCGCGCGCCGTCGACCCTCATTGCCGTGCACCTGACGACGATCGGCTGGCTCAGCGTCTTGATGCTGGGCGCGCTCTACCAGTTCGTGCCGGTGATCGGCAATACCAGCCTCTACAGCCAGCGCTTGCCGATCGCCGCGCTCGGCTGCATCCTCGCCGGGCTCGCGGCGATGCTGCTCGGCTTTGTCGCCTTGAGCGGTGTCGGCGTGCTGCACCCGGCCTGCCTGCCGATCGGGGGCGCGCTCGTGCTGATCGGCTTCGTGCTCGGCGGCACGAACATCGGGATGACGCTCTGGAAGGTGCGGCCGCTGCCGCTGCACGCGGCCTTCGTTGCGGTGGCCCTGGTGTTCCTGCTGCTCGCCGCACTGTTCGGCGTGGCGTTGGCGCTGGCCTTCGTCTGGCCCCAGCCGCCGGCCTTTCTCGTGCGCATCAGCGGCGGCGGCCTCGCGCTGCACCTGGCCGCCGGGCTGGGCGGCTGGTTCACCTTGACGGTGATGGGCGTCAGCTACCGCTTGCTGTCGATGTTCATGCTCGCGCCCGACGAGCCGCGCCGCACCACCTACGCCGCCTTGCTGCTGACCGCCGGCGGCCTTGCCTTGTTGATCATCGGCGGGCTGGTGCAGATCGAGGGCGGGCCGGGTGCGGCCTGGGTCGAGCGGCTGGGCGCGGTGGCAACGGCGCTCGGCGTCGTCTGCTATCTGGCCGACATCGTCGAGTTCTATCGCAGCCGGCGCCGCAAGCTGCTCGAACTCAACAGCGTGACGGCCGCGATCGCGCTGGCCCTGCTCGCGCTGGCGCTGCTGCTCGGCTTCGGCCTGGCGGTCGCCGGCCGTCTCGGCGAATTTGCCGGGCCGCTCGGCTATCTGTTCCTCTTCGGCGGCCTGAGCGGGCTGGGCCTGAGCCAGCTCTACAAGATCGTGCCATTCATGACCTGGCTCGAGGTGTTCGGCAAGAGGCTCGGCAAGGGCCCGGTGCCGCGCGTGCAGGATCTCGTCGACGAACGCCGCGCGAAGCCCTGGTTCATCGCCTATTTCACGACGGCTGTGATCGCCTCTGTTGCGCTGGCCGTCGGGCACGCGCTGCATTTCCGCATCGTCGTCGCGCTGCAGTTGCTCGCGACGCTTCTGATCGTCATCGAACTGTGGCGCGCGCGCCATCCCGACCCGAACCTGAAGCCGACCCTGGCGCGCGCGGCCCCGCCGTTTGCCAGGAAACCTGAAGCGCCGGCGGTTTCCTCGGCCGGCAACACGCCCCACCCCACCGGAGAATGACATGACCCCGACGCTGCAGACCCTCGACGTGCGCCCGATCCTCAAGACAGGCGGCGAACCGTTCCAGGAAATCATGAAGGCGGTCTCGCAGCTCGGCACTGGCGAGGGCCTGCGGTTGCTCGCGACCTTCAAGCCGGTGCCGCTCTTTGCGGTGATGCAGAAGAAGGGCTACACGCATGGCGAGCGTGAACTCGGCGGCGGCGACTGGGAGGTCGTCTTCACGCCCGAGCCGGCGGCCGCGCTTGGTACTGCCGCTGCAGCCGCGCCTGCTTCAAATGCTGCAGCCTCGCCGCGCGCGAATGAGCCGGTTGCAACGGGCGCCGCGCAGCCCGGTCACGCCGATGCCACCGGCTGGCCCACACCGCGCCACAGCCTGGACAACCGCGACATGCTGCCGCCTGAGCCGCTGGTCATCACGCTCGAGGCAGCCGAAGGCATGGCCGATGGTGAGGTGCTGGAGGCCTTCTACGACCGCGAGCCGATGTTGCTCTATCCCGAATTGAAGTCGCGTGGCCACGCCGCGCGCTGCGAGAAGCTCGGGCCGAACGACTATCGCGTGCTGATCCGGATCGGTGGCGGAGCCGGCGCATGACCAGGCCCACCGCCGAGGAACTGCGCGAGGCGTTGAAGGACGTCTTCGACCCCGAGCTCGGCTACAACATCGTCGATCTGGGACTCGTCTACGACGTGCGCATGACCGACGGCGTGGCCGCCGTGACCATGACGCTGACGACACCCGGCTGCCCCGCGGCCGACTACATCGAAGGCGGCGTGCGCCAACGCCTGGAGATGATGGAAGGCCTCGAGGACGTCGACATCAAGGTCGTCTGGGAGCCCCGCTGGAGCCCTCAGGCGATGAGCCCGGCCGCCAAGGAGCATTTCGGCGTCGTCGAGGAGTAGGGCGCTTCAGGCCGTCGCCGACGCTGCCCAGGCCATCGCCGGCACCGCTCTGGGCCGTCGCCGGCGCCGCTCAGGCTGTCGCCGGCGCTGCCGCGGCGATCTGCCGCAACGCGCGTTCGAAGGCCTCGACCGGCTGGCCGCCGGAGATCAGGTGGCGCTCGTCGATGATGGTCGCCGGCACCGCTTGGATGCCGGCGTCGGTGTAATAGCGTTCGCGCCGTCGCGTCTCGTCGGCGTACTCGTCGCTCTCGACGACCTGGCGTGCGCGCTCGGCGTTCAGCCCGGATTCGGCGGCGAGGCGCACCAACACGTCCGGGTCCGACGGGTTCTCGCCGTCGCTGAAGTACGCCTTCAGCAGCGCCTTTTTGAGCGCGAGTTGCTGCGCCGCGCCTTCGAGCTCGGCCCAATGCAGCAGGCGGTGCGCGTCGAAGGTGTTCCAGACGCGGCTGCGCCGCTCCATGTCGAAACCAAAACCGAGTGCAGCACCGCGTTGCCGGATCACCTCACCGTTGGCGCGCGCCTCTTCGGCGCTGATGCCGTACTTCTGCGTCAGGTGCTCGATTGCATCCTGGCCTTCGGGCGGCATCTGCGGGTTCAGCTCGAACGGCTGGAAGTGCAGATCGGCCGTGATGTCGGGCCCGACACGCGCAAGCGCCGCCTCGAGCGCGGCAAGACCCACCGCGCACCACGGGCAGGCGACGTCGGAGACGAAATCGATTTTCAGATGTGTGCTCATCAGTGGATCATCGCGCGGCGAGGCCCGCGCTTCAGCGATCGCGCGTCAAACGACTTGACCCCGCAGGGCCATATGCTCGCGGCGGACGCGGCGTGCGCACGCTACCCGATGTACGCCGCATACGCCGCATGCGCGCTGCGTTTCATTCCTCGAGCAGGCTGCGCAGCATCCACGCCGTCTGCTCGTGCACCGCCAGGCGCTGCGTCAGCAGGTCGGCGGTGGGCTGGTCGTCGGCGTCGTCGGCCACCCGGAAGATTTCGCGTGCGGTGCGCGCCACCGCCTCGTGGCCCTCGACGAGGATCGCGACCATCTCGAGCGCATGCTTCGACGTCGTCGGCGCATCCTTGATCGAGCTGAGCTTGCCGAATTCGGCATATGAGCCCGGCGCATGGTGACCGAGTGAGCGGATGCGCTCGGCGATGGGGTCGACCGCGTGCCACAGCTCGGTGTACTGCGTCGTGAACATGTCGTGCAAGGTGCTGAACATCGGCCCGGTGACGTTCCAGTGGAAGTTGTGCGTCGTCAGGTACAGCGTGTAGGTGTCGGCCAGCAGGCGGCTGAGCCCCTCGGCAATCGTGGCGCGCGCCTTTTCGTCCAAACCGATGTCGATGCGCCGGGCAGCGGCAATCCTGTTGACGGCCATGGGTCGATTTCTCCTGATGAATGGGTGGCGACGAGGATGACGGAACGATATCGAATATAGGCCAAGGTGCGGGTCGGGGCGGGTCTCCTGGCCTTTTGGGTGACCCCGTTCCGGGCGTGCGCGCTGCGCCGGCCTTCCGTCTTCGGCGGGATGTGCGGCGCGGCCAGCCGAGGCAAGACTTCCGGGCGGGTAACAGCTCGGAAGGACGCGCAATGGCCACGCTTCATGCCTCGATCTCGGCTGGACCACGTCGCGGTGATGCGTCCGACGACGGGCTGGCTGCCGCATCGGCCGCACAGCCGCAGCGACAGCCGGGCGCAGCGTGTTGCGATTCGCCCGCCCAGCGTCACGGCCCCGGCTGGTTCGAATCGAGCTGGGATCTGCAGCGCGGGCTGGATGTCCGCGAAGGCCTGCCGGCCGATTGCCGCTGGGAGGAGTGGGTCGAGGCCTGGCTGCGCAGTTGAGGGGCGCTTCGGAGCTGGACGTCGCTTCCGACGAGTTGGCGGAGGATGCCGGTCCCGCTTCGGTATCCCTGCGGACCGACCTCGATCGCGGAAACCTCGTCTACGGACTTCCCCTCATGGCCGCGTTCGCCGCGCGCACTATATTTGTTGCACTTTTCAACTGTTGCCCACCGCACCTGAATGAAACCCCCGGCTCACCGGCGCAAACCGCTGAACGTGCATGTCGACTACGTGACGATCACGCTGGATGTCGTCAACGAACGGCTGAAGGCGCAGGGCTCGGAGTTGTATCAGCGCGAGTGCGGCTTCAGTCTGCGTGAGTTGCGGCTGCTGCGCTTCATCGGCAACGAGCCGGGCCTGACGCTTACGCGCTTGATCGAGCGCTCGTTTCTCGAGAAGACGCTGGCCTCGAAGGCCGTCACCAGTCTGGTGCAGCGCGGCCTCGTCGTGCGTTCGGTGGGGCAGGCCGATGCGCGGCAGATCTGCCTGGAGCTGACCGACGACGGCGTTGCGGCCGTGATGAGCGCCGAGCGCATCGGCAAGATCGGCATGGATTGTTTCCACAAGGCGCTCAGCGACGAAGAGCGCGAGATGTTCCGGCTCTGTTTGCAGAAGCTGGCGCAAGCCGGCGACGAGATCGTGGCGCGCGAGGAACGGCACGCGAAGCGGCCCCCGTCTGGCAAGACGCTGGCAGGCGCTGCTTCCCGAGCCGTCGCTCCCCTGGATTCCCTTACCCCGTCAACGCAAGGACGAACGACATGAAACCTCGATTTCTCGCCCGCCTGCTCGGTGCCACGCTCATCGCGTGCGCCGCTGCTGCGACCTCCGCGCAGGCTGAAACCATCCTGCGCATGGTCCCGCAGGCCGACCTCAAGGTGCTCGACCCGATCTGGACCACCGCGTTCGTGACGCGCGACCACGGCTACATGATCTACGACACCTTGTTCGCGATCGACGGCAAGGGCGATGTGCAGCCGCAGATGGTGGGCAAGTACAACGCCTCGACCGATGCGAAGACCTGGACCTTCACCTTGCGCGACGGCCTGAGCTTCCATGACGGCAAGCCGGTGACGTCCGACGACGTGATCGTGTCGCTGCAACGCTGGGGCAAGCGCGATAGCCTGGGCGAGCGTCTGTTCACGGCGATGGACAAGATCGAGCCGGTTGATGCGAAGACCTTTCGAATGACCTTCAAGCAGCCCTTCGGCATGGTGCTCGAAGCGCTCGGCAAGCCCTCGGGCAGTCCGGCCTTCATCATGCCCAAGCGAGTCGCCGAAACGCCGGCCGACAAGCAGATCGACGACTACGTCGGCTCGGGGCCCTACATCTTCAAGAAGGATGAGTTCCGTCCCGGCGAGAAGGTGGTGTACCTGAAGAACGCCGCCTACGTGCCGCGCAGCGAGCCGCCGTCCGGCATGGCTGGTGGCAAGCACGTGTACGTCGACCGCGTCGAGTGGATCATCCTGAAGGATGCGCAGACGCAGACCAGCGCGATCACCAAGGGCGAGGTCGACATGCTGTCGTGGATGCCCTACGAGCACTACGAAACGCTGCGCGCCAACCCGAAGCTGGAGCTGGTGGCCGGAACCACACCGGGCTCCTATTTCCTGCACCTGAACCATCACATCGCGCCGTTCGACAACCCGAAGATCGCGCGCGCCGCCATCATGGCGATCAACCAGGCCGCGTTGCTGCGCGCGCAGATCGTGTATTCCGATTTGTATGGAGCCTGCAAGTCGATCTACCCGTGCGACTCGCCGCTGGCCTCCGACCAGACCTCGTACTTCACCGGCAAGCCGCAATTCGAGGCTGCCAAGAAGCTGCTGAAGGAAGCCGGCTACGACGGTACGCCCGTGGTGCTGATGAACCCGGCCGACTTCGGGCTGCTGAACAAGCTGCCGCCGGTCATGGCGCAATTGCTGCGGGAGGCTGGCTTCAAGGTCGATCTGCAGGCGATGGACTGGCCGACGTTGCTGATGCGCCGCGCCAAGAAGGATCCGGTGAGCCAGGGCGGCTGGAACCTGTTCATGACCGGCTGGGGTGCCAGCGACAACATGAACCCGATGTATTTCGCACCCTTGACCGGCAACGGCGAGAAGGGCTGGTTCGGCTGGGCCAAGGATG
>CAJDUZ010000140.1_pt1 | contig 9254 bp, 8 predicted proteins | sample 7391221 | NCBI WGS metagenome assembly CAJDUZ01 (sample SAMEA7055692, study PRJEB34461) | soil metagenome | biome: terrestrial ecosystem; feature: Peninsula; material: soil | place: Antarctica | collected 2016
ATGTCGTATCGCACGCGCATCCGCACGCCGTCGTTTCCGCACCTGCAGACGATTCCGCTGCTGTGCCGTGGGCTGATGGTGCCCGACCTGATCGCGATCCTCGGCAGCCTCGATTTCGTGATGGCCGACGTGGACCGCTGACGCGCCTAGGAACCCGCATGCTGAGCGACACCGAACGCCACGAGATCGAAGCCGAGTTCGCGCACTATCCGGACAAGCGCTCGGTCTGCATCGAGGCGCTGAAGATCGTGCAGGCACACCGCGGCTGGGTTTCCGACGAAGCGCTCGACGACGTGGCGGGCTTTCTCGAGCTCTCGCGCGCCGAGCTGGAAGGGGTTGCCACCTTCTACAACGTGATCTTCCGAAAGCCGGTCGGGCGCCACGTCGTGCTGCTGTGCGACAGCGTCAGCTGCTGGATCATGGGTTACGAGAAGCTGCGCGAGCATTGCGCCAAAAGGCTAGGCATCGCACCTGGCGAGACCACGGCCGACGGCCGCTTCACCTTGCTGCCCAACGTCTGCCTGGGCGACTGCGACCACGCTCCGGTGATGATGGTCGACAAGGAGCACTACGGCGATCTCGACGTCGCGCGGCTCGACCAGATCCTCGACCGCTACGAGCAGGAAGCGCCGGCCGACAAGCCCGGCGCGCCGAGATGAAACGGTTCGCCGATTCGTGCGGCGCGCACGCCGAGGACGGGGTCCTCGGCTGCGTGCGCGCCCCAAATTCGATGTCGATAGCGGATCGAGGGTCGATCAGGCGCGGGACGCGCGAAGCGCGGTGGAGCAATTGAGATGGCAGACGACCGCCTCGAGCACCCGCTCACCCACAACATCCGCCCCGACCGCGACCCGGGCGACATCGCGCGCTACGAGAAGAGCGGCGGCTACACGGCCCTGCGCAAGGCGCTGCAGATGACGCCCGGCGACGTCATGGGCATCGTCAAGGATTCGAAGCTGCGCGGCCGTGGCGGCGCGGGCTTTCCGACCGGGCAGAAGTGGAGCTTCGTGCCGATGGGTGCCGATGCGCCGCACCCGAAATACCTGGTCTGCAACGCCGACGAAATGGAACCCGGCACCTTCAAGGACCGGTGGCTCCTCGAAGGCGACCCGCACCAGTTGCTCGAAGGCATGATCATCAGCGCCTGGGCGGTGCAGGCCGACGTCGCCTACGTCTTCCTGCGCTGGGCCTATCAGCTGGCGGCGCGACGCATCGAGCAGGCGATCGCCGAGGCCTACGCACATGGCTATCTCGGCCGCGACATTCTCGGCAGCGGCTGGGGGCTCGAGCTGCACCTGCACGTGAGCGCGGGGCGCTACATGTGCGGCGAAGAGACGGCGCTGCTGAACGCGCTCGAAGGCAAGCGCGCCAATCCGCGCGCCAAGCCGCCCTACCCACAGGTGAGCGGCCTGTGGGGCAAGCCGACCGTGGTCAACAACGTCGAGACCCTGTGCAACGTGCCGCACATCATCGAGCACGGTGCGGCCTGGTTCCAGGGCCTTTCGCCCAACAGCGACGCCGGCACCAAGCTCTATGGCGTGAGCGGCCGCGTCAAGCGCCCGGGCCTGTGGGAGCTGCCGATGGGCACCTCGATGCGCGAGCTGCTCGAGGAGCACGCCGGCGGCATGCAGGAGGGCTTCGCGTTCCGCGGCGCGCTGCCGGGCGGCGCCTCGACCGAATTCGTCACCCCCGAGCACCTCGACGTCGCGATGGACTTCGACTCGGTGCAGAAGGTCGGCAGCCGCCTGGGCACCGGCACGATGATCGTGCTCGACGATCGCACCTGCCCGGTCGGCATGGTGCTCAACCTCGAGCACTTCTTCGCGCAGGAATCGTGCGGCTGGTGCACGCCGTGCTGGTCGGGGCTCTCGTGGGTAGAAAAAATCCTGCAGGACCTCGAAGACGGCCGGGGCGACGACGCCAGCCTCGAGCGGCTGCTGCAGCACGCGCGGCTGCTCGCGCCGGGCCACACCTACTGCGCGCTCGCGCCCGGCGCGGCCGAGCCGTTGCACAGCGCGGTGCAGCACTTCCGCGAAGACTTCGAACGCCACGTGCGCGAGCACCGCTGCGCCTGGAAATAGCGCCTGGACACGACGATGGCGACGATCCACATCGACAACCGACCCTACGAGGTCGACAGCAACCAGAACCTGCTGCACCAGTGCCTGACGCTCGGCTTCGACCTGCCCTATTTCTGCTGGCATCCGGCGATGGGCTCGGTGGGCGCGTGCCGCCAGTGCGCAGTCAAGCAGTTCAAGGACGAGCACGACACCAAGGGCAAGATCGTCATGGCCTGCATGGTGGCGGCCAAGGACGGCACGCGCATCTCGATTGCCGACCCCGAGGCGCACGAATTCCGCCAGAGCATCACCGAATGGATGATGGTCAACCATCCGCACGACTGCCCGGTCTGCGACGAAGGCGGCGAGTGCCACCTGCAGGACATGACGGTGATGACCGGCCACGTCTACCGGCGTTATCGCGGGCTGAAGCGCACCTTCCGCAACCAGGACCTCGGGCCGCTCGTCAACCACGAGATGAACCGCTGCATCCAGTGCTACCGCTGCACGCGCTTCTATCGCGACTATGCCGGCGGGCGCGACTTCGATGCGCTGGTGCTGCGCGACAACGTCTTCTTCGGCCGCGACCGCGACGGCACGCTCGAGAGCGAATTCGCCGGCAACCTGGTCGAGGTCTGCCCGACCGGGGTCTTCACCGACAAGAGCCTCAAGCAGCACTACACGCGCAAGTGGGACCTGCAGACGGCGCCTTCGATCTGCGTGCACTGCAGCGTCGGCTGCAACACGATCCCCGGCGAGCGCTACGGACTGTTGCGGCGCATCCGCAACCGCTACAACTTCGATGTCAACGGCTACTTCCTCTGCGACCGCGGCCGCTACGGCTACGAGTTCGTCAACGGCGAGCGCCGGCTGCGCCAGAGCATGCTGCGGCCGGCGCGCGGTGCGCCCTTGCGCGGTGCCGGTCGCGCCGAGGTGCTGCGGCATCTCGCGGGGCTGTGCGGCAAGGGTGCCAAGCTCATCGGCATCGGCTCGCCGCGCGCCTCGATCGAGGCCAACCATGCGTTGCGCAGCCTGGTCGGACCCGAGCGGTTTCATGTCGGCATCGGAGCGCGCGAGGCCGGGCTCGTGGCGCAGGTGCTCGAGATCCTGCAAACGGGGCCGGCACGCACGCCGTCGCTGCACGACATCGGGCACTCCGATGCGACCCTCGTGCTCGGTGAAGATGTCAGCAACAGCGCACCGATGATGGGATTGGCGCTGCGCCAGGCGGCGCGCCTGCAGCCACAGCGCGCGATCGCGAAGCTGCAGATCCCGAGCTGGGACGACCACGCGGTGCGCGAGGCCGTGCAGCATCGGCACGGGCCGCTCTACATCGCGAGCCTCGTGCCGACCCGACTCGACGACATCGCGACCCGCACCTGGCGCGCCGCGCCGGCTGACCTGGCGCGCCTGGGGTTCGCGGTCGCGCACGCGCTCGACGCCAGCGCGCCGGCCGTCGACGATGCGGGCGACGCGATGACCGCGCTTGCCGCGCAGATCGCCGACGCCTTGCGCGCGGCCGAACGCCCGCTGGTGCTTTCGGGGACCGGCTGCGGCGACGCCGCGGTGATCGCCGCAGCGGCCGCTGTCGCGCAGGCCCTCGTCGCGGCCGGGCGTCCGGCGCAGCTCGGCTACGCATTGGCCGAATGCAACAGCCTGGGCGCTGCGATGTTCGGTGGCGCGAGCCTGCAGGCGTCGTTCGACGCGGTGCACGGTGGTGCGGCCGACACCGTCATCGTGCTCGAGAACGACCTCTACCGGCGTGTCGATGCCGCGGCCGTCGACGCCTTCATGGCCGCCGCAAAACACGTCGTCGTCATCGACCACAGCGCGCACGCCACCGGCGAGCATGCCGATGTGGTGCTGCCGGCGGCGACCTTCGCCGAAGGCGACGGCACCCTGGTGAACCAGGAGGGCCGCGCGCAGCGCTCGTTCCAGGTCTTCGTCGCCGACGGCGAGATCCAGGAGAGCTGGCGCTGGCTCGACGACATCGCGGCTGCAGCCGGCCGGCACCACGGCGCGACCGAAGCCCACCTCGAGGCGGCGGCGCGCGGACCCGGCGTCGTGGATCGGCGCAATCTAGACGACGTGACCGCTGCCTGCGCGGCGGCGTTGCCGCAATTCGCCGGCATCGTGCAGGCGGCCCCGCCCGCCGGCTTCCGCATCGCCGGGCAGAAGATCGCGCGCGGCGCGCACCGCGCCAGCGGCCGTACCGCGATGCACGCCAACGTCAGCGTCTTCGATGTGCGCCCGCCCGCCGACCCCGATTCGGCGCTGGCCTACACGATGGAAGGCTTCCATGGCCAGCCGCCGGCGGCGCTGATTCCGCGCTTCTGGGCGCCGGGCTGGAACTCGATCCAGTCGCTCAACAAGTTCCAGCAGGAGGTGGCCGGCGAGCTGCGCGGCGGCGATCCCGGCGTGCGCTTGATCGAACCGGCGGCAAGCCGCCATGACGGCGACGACAACGGCAGCGCCATCACCCGCGACCCCGGCACGGCGACACACGACAGCCCGGTGCCGTCGCCCTACCGGCCCCGCGACGGCGAGTGGCTGCTGGTGCCGCTGCACCACGTCTTCGGCAGCGAGGAGCTGAGCATGCTCTCCCCGCCGATTGCCGAACTGGCGCCGGCGCCCTACGTCGCGCTCAATCCCGACGATGCCGCCGCACTCGGCCTGGCCGCAGGCGAGCCGGCTCAGGTGCAGCTCGGCGCCGTCGGCTGCGCGCTGGTGGTGCGCCTCGAGCCGGCGCTGCAGCGCGGTGTGGCCGGCGTGCCGGTCGGCCTGCCCGGCGTGCCGCTGCTCGAGCTGCCGGCCAGCGGCACGGTCAGCGCGGGAGTGCCGCAGTGAAACGCACCACCCGGATCGGCGCACTGGAGGACGGACGATGAATCCGCTGCTCCAGTCCTGGCTCAACATCGTCGTGATCCTCGTCGTCGTGATGGGGTTTTCGGCGTTGCTGACCTGGATCGAGCGCCGCCTGCTCGGTCTCTGGCAGGACCGCTACGGCCCGAATCGCGTCGGCCCGTTCGGCGTGCTGCAGATCGTTGCCGACGCGATCAAGATGCTGATGAAGGAGGACTGGGTGCCGCCGTTCGCCGACCGCGCCACCTTCGTGCTGGCGCCGGTCGTCATCGTCGTCACGACCCTGCTTGCGTTCGCGGTGGTGCCGATCGCGCCGGGCATCGGCGTCGTCGACCTCAATATCGGTCTGCTCTTTTTCATCGCGATGTCGTCGCTGGGGGTCTACAGCATCGTGCTCGGCGGCTGGGCCTCGGGCAACAAGTACTCGCTGCTCGGCGGCTTTCGCGCCGCAGCACAAATGCTCAGCTACGAGGTCTTCATGGGCTTCTCGCTGATCGGCGTGGTCGCGATGGCCGGGTCGTTCGACCTGCGCAAGATCGTGCTCGCGCAAGAGCACCTGTGGTACTGCATTCCGCAGTTCTTCGGCCTCGTCACCTTCGCGATCGCCGGCATCGCCGAGACGCGGCGGCTGCCGTTCGACCTGCCGGAGGCCGAGACCGAACTGGTGGCGGGCTTCCACACCGAGTACTCGGGGATGAAGTTCGGCCTCTTCTACATCGGCGAATACGTCGGCGTGGTGCTGATCTCGGCGCTGATCGTCACCCTGTTCTTCGGCGGCTGGCTGGGGCCCTGGCTTCCGCCACTGCTGTGGTTCCTGATCAAGACCGGCATCGTCATCGCGCTCTTCATCCTGATGCGCGCGGCACTGCCGCGGCCCCGCTACGACCAGTTGATGGCCTACGGCTGGAAGCTGATGCTGCCGATCGCTCTCCTCAACCTGATCGGCACCGGCGCCGTGCTGCTGGCGCTGCAGTGAGACACGACATGGTGATCTGGAATTCGATCAAGACAATGTGGTTCATCTTCCTGCACGCGTTCGCGCCGCGGGTGACGATCCAGTATCCGGACGAGATGCCGAAGATCCCGCCCCGCTGGCGCGGGCGCATCGTCCTGACCCGCGACCCCGACGGCGGCGAGCGCTGCGTCGGCTGCTACCTGTGCGCGGTGGCCTGCCCACCGAGCTGCATCTCGCTGCAGGCCACCGAGGACGAGAACGGGCGGCGCTACCCGGAGTTCTTCCGCATCAACTTCTCGCGCTGCATCTTCTGCGGCTACTGCGAGGAGGCCTGCCCGACCTACGCGATCCAGCTCACGCCGGACTTCGAGATGTGCGAGTACCAGCGCCCGAGCCTGGTCTACGAGAAGGAGGACCTGCTGATCGACGGCCAGGGCAAGTACCCGGGCTACAACTACTGGCGCGTCGCCGGGGTGGCGATCGGCGGCAAGGACAAGGGCCAGGCCGAGAACGAGGAGCCGCCGGTCGACCTGCACCGGCTGCTGCCCTGAGAACGCGCGATGGACGTGGCCTTCTACTTCGCCGGCGCCGTCGCGATCGTCGCGACCTTGCTGGTGATCGCGTTGCCGAGCGCGGTGCACGCCTTGCTCTACCTGGTCGTCTCGCTGCTCGCGGTGGCTGTCGTCTTCTACGTGCTCGGGGCGCCGTTCGCCGCGGCGCTCGAGGTCATCGTCTACGCCGGCGCGATCATGGTGCTGTTCATCTTCGTGATGATGATGCTCAACCTCGGCCGCGCCGCGGCGGCGCAGGAACGCGCCTGGCTGGCGCCGACCACCTGGATCGGCCCGGCGGTGCTCGCAGCCTTGCTGCTGGCCGAACTCGTCTACACCTTGACGCATGCCACCGGCGCGGGCGCTGCCCAGGTCGTCGACGCGCGGCTCGTCGGGGCGCGGCTCTTCGGCCCCTATCTGCTCGGCGTCGAGCTCGCCTCGCTGCTGCTGCTTGCCGGGCTGGTCGGCGCCTACCACCTCGGCTGGCGCGACGAGAAGGACGGGCAATGAGCACCGCCGGGCCGTCCCAAGGTGCGAACGACCCCCTCGGGGGGCAGCGCAGCAGCGCAGCGGCGCAGCCGCACGCGTGGGGGCAAGCATGACCGGCGCGCCAATGGCCCACGGCCTGCTGCTGGCGGCGATCCTGTTCGGGCTCGGGATGGTCGGGCTCATCGTGCGCCGCAACCTGATCTTCATCCTGATGTCGATCGAGATCATGTTCAACGCCGCGGGCCTGGCCTTCATCGTGGCCGGTGCGCACTGGGGCCAGGCCGATGGCCAGGTGCTGTTCATCTTCGTGCTGAGCGTCGCCGCCGCCGAAGTCTCGGTCGGCCTGGCGCTGCTGCTGCTGTTGCAACGGCACTTCAAGACACTGGACGCCGACGCGGCCAGCACGATGCGCGGGTAGGTATGACCGCGCGTATCGCATCGAGGGGGCCAGCCTGACCATGCTGCACCTGCTCTGGCTCGTCCCGGTACTGCCGCTGGTCGGCTTCGCGATCCTCGCGTTGACGACCGGGCGGTTGCCGCACGCGGCGATCTCCTGGATCGGCTCGGGCTCGGTCGGGCTGTCAGCGCTGGTCGCGATCCTGATCTCGTTCCAGTTCCTCGGCGCGGCCGACCTCACGTTCCACCAGGTCGGCTGGACCTGGTTCGACGTCGCGGGCTTTCGTCCGGCCATCGGCTTGTACCTCGATGCGCTGTCGCTGGTGATGATGCTGGTCGTCACCATCGTCAGCTTCCTGATCCACCTGTACTCGACCGAGTACATGGCCGAGGACGAAGGCTACAACCGCTATTTCGCGTACATGAATCTGTTCGTGGCGTCGATGTGCGTGCTGGTGCTGGCCGACAACCTGCTGTTCCTCTACCTCGGCTGGGAGGGAGTCGGACTGTGCAGCTACCTGTTGATCGGCTTCTGGTATCGCGACCCGGTCAACGGCAGTGCGGCGCAAAAGGCCTTCATCGTGACCCGCGCCGGCGACGCCGCGATGATGCTCGGGCTCTTTCTGCTCTTCACCCACCAGGGCACGCTCGAGATCCAGCCGCTGATGCAACGCGCCAGCGCCGACTGGTCGGGCGGCTCGAATCTCGCAATTGCCGCCGCGGCGCTGCTGCTCGGCGGAGCGGTCGGCAAATCGGCCCAGCTGCCATTGCAGACCTGGCTGCCCGATGCGATGGCCGGCCCGACACCGGTCAGTGCGCTGATCCACGCGGCTGCAGTTCCTGGTCGCGCTGGTGGGCGCGCTCACCTTGCTCCTTGCCGGCTGCAGCGCGCTGGCGCAGAACGACCTGAAGCGCGTGCTGGCGTATTCGACGATCAGCCAGATCGGCTACATGTTCCTCGCGCTCGGTGTCGGTGCCTGGTCGGCGGCGATCTTCCACCTGATGACGCATGCGTTCTTCAAAGCGCTGCTGTTCCTCTCGGCCGGCGTCGTCATCATGGCGCTGCACGACGAGCACGACATCCACAAGATGGGCGGGCTGCGCAAGAAGCTGCCGATCGCGTTCTGGAGCTTCCTGATCGGCAGTGCGTCGCTGGCGGGTTCTACAGCAAGGACCTGATCCTCTGGCACGCCTGGTCTTCAGCCGACGGCAGCCCCTGGCTCTGGGCCGCCGGCTGGGTCGGCGCGCTGCTGACGGGCGGCTACATCTTCCGTGCCGTCTTCCTGGTCTTCTTCGGCAGTGCCAAGACCGCCATCGGCTGGCGCCCTGGCTGGCGCAGCATCCTGCCGCTCGTGGTGCTCTCGGTGCTCTCGGTGGTGGGCGGCTGGATCGAACTGCCGCCGTTCCTCGGCGACGTGCCGCTCTTCACGCACTTCGTCCAGCACACGCTGCCGGTCACGCCCCTGGTGCACGGCGGCGAGGCGGTGATCGAGTGGCTGGCGGTAATTGCCTCGCTCGGCGGCATCTTCGCGGCCTACTGGCTCTTCATGCGGCATCCGCAGACGCTCGAGCGCTGGATGCAGAGCGCCGCGGCGCAGCGGCTGCGCGCCTACTGGCACGGCGGCTGGGGCTTCGACTGGCTCTACGACCATCTGTTCGTGCGGCCCTATCTTTGGCTGGCCGACATCGATCGCGACGATATCGTCGACAGCTTCTACACCGGCATCGCGCAGCTCTGCATGCTCGGCTACGGGTTCTTGAGCGCGAGCCAGGATGGCAGAGTGCGCCGCTATGCCGCGGCGATCGGCGCCGGCGGCGTCATCGTCGTCGCGATCGCACTGTTCGCATGAAGGACCCACGCATGACGTCGCCCGCATCATGCTGACCGCACTGATCTTCGTGCTGGTCGTCGGCGGCGTGCTGGCGTGGCTCGGCGAGCGC
>CAJDUZ010000120.1_pt1 | contig 9250 bp, 9 predicted proteins | sample 7391221 | NCBI WGS metagenome assembly CAJDUZ01 (sample SAMEA7055692, study PRJEB34461) | soil metagenome | biome: terrestrial ecosystem; feature: Peninsula; material: soil | place: Antarctica | collected 2016
TTTCACCGCGCTGGCGCTGCACCACCAGGTGTCACCGCCAACGATCAACATCTTCAACCAGGATCCCGAGTGCGACCTGGACTACTGTGCCAACGAGGCGCGCGAGATGAAGATCGAACACGCGGCGAAGAACAACTTCGGCTTTGGCGGCACCAACGGCACGCTCGTCTTCAAGCGGGCCTGACGCACACGCGTCGCTGCGCCGATGCGCGCATCCCCGGCCCTTCGAGTTTCGCTGAAGCGCTTCGGCGTCTGGCGCGGCGCCGTCGCGCTGTTGACGTTGCTGGCCGGCGCGGTGCTCGTTGCCTGGGTCTGGGCGATGAACCCGGCACAGCAGCATCATCGCTGGAGCTGGCTGCTGGCCACCCTGCTCGGCGCGTTGGTGCTCGGCATCGCCGTCTCGCTCTGGCGCACTCGACCCTTCGATCTGCATTGGGATGGTGAGCGCTGGCATCTGGCCGAGGGGACCGACGCGCAGCCCGGCGAACTGGCCGTGGCGCTCGATCTCGGGCCCTGGCTGCTGCTGCGCTTCAGGACTCATCCGCGAGGGCCCACGCGCTGGCTGCCGGTGCAGCGCCGCGGGCTCGAAGCGCAATGGCATGCGCTGCGCTGTGCCGTGCATGCGACAGCGGGCGAGGGGCCGTGATGAACGCCCCCGACGTCGATGCCCCGCTGATCGCCCGTGTGAAGGCCGGCGATGACCGGGCGTTCGAGATGCTGGTGGTCAAGTATCAGCGCCGCATCGAGCGGCTGATCGGCCGCATGGTGCGCGACGTCGACCTGGTGCCTGACATCGCGCAGGAGACCTTCATCCGCGCCTACCGCGCAATTCCGCAGTTCCGCGGCGACAGCGCGTTCTACACCTGGCTCTACCGCATCGCGGTAAACACCGCGAAGAAGGCGTTGATGGAGCTCAAGCGCGACCCGCTGGTGACCGAATCGCAGCGCGCCTCACGCGGCGACGACGAGGAAACTTCCCGGGTCGAGAACGAACTAACCGACGGCGAGACGCCGGACGCGGTGCTGGCAAGCAAGCAGATCGCCTCGGCTGTGAACTTTGCCATCGAAGCGTTGTCCGACGAGTTGCGCCAGGCGATCACACTGCGGGAGATCGAAGGCCTCAGTTACGAGGAGATCGCCGAATTGATGGATTGTCCGATCGGTACCGTGCGATCGCGGATATTCAGAGCGCGTGAGGCGATCGCGGCGCGGCTGCGGCCCTTGCTCGATACGCACGATGGCAAGCGCTGGTAGCGCGGAGTCATGGGTGACGCTTGAACTGGAGATGGTGATGGACGAGTCTGCAGAACAACCGACGTCGCTGGAAGCCTTGTCTGCACTCGCCGATGGCGAACTCGACGATGCCGAGAGCGCCTGTTCCATCTGGCGCAGCGATCCGGCGGCGCGCCTCTCCTGGCACGCCTATCATCTGATCGGCGACGTCCTGCGCTCGGCCGATCTGGCATCGGATGCCGATCGTGATGCGGCCTTTCTCGAGCGCGTACGCGCGCACCTGCGTGAATCGGTCGCGTTGCCGGTCGAATCGATCATCGTTCCCGGTCCGACCGCTCCTTGGGTGGAGACGCGGCTCGGGCCGGCGCGACGCCCGGCCGCACGGGCAGCGACCCGCATGCCGGCCGGTGTGATGCGCCGCCGTGCCTGGATCGGCTCAGCGGCCGTCGCGGCGGGCTTCGTCATTGTCGCAGGCGGGGTCGTGCTGACGCGCTCACCGACGTCGAGCGCGCCGGTCGATGCGACGATCGCACAGGCGACGTCGCTGGCACCGGGCGCAGCAGGCGAGGCCGCCGACGTGCCGGACGTAATGCCGCTCGTTGCCGACGGTCGGCTGATCCGTGACGCGCGTCTCGATCGTTATCTGGCCGCGCACAAGCAGTTTGCCGGCAGCTCCGCCCTGGGATTGCCGTCGGCCTTCGTGTACAGCGCCGCGACCGATCGCCCGGGCCGTTGACGCCGACCATGTTGCGACCGCTGCGCGCCATCACGCTGCTGTTTGCCTTCGTCGCCGCGGGGCCGGCACTGGCGGCCCCTGATGGCGTCGAGCCGCCCGTCGAGATGCGGGCCTGGCTGCTGCGCATCCACGAGGCGGCCAGCCGCAACAACTTCCAGGGAACGTTCGTCGTCAGCGGCGGTGGCAACGTCGCGAGCGCCCGCATTGCGCATTTCTGCAAGGGCAGCGAGCAGTTCGAGCGCATCGAGTCGCTCGATGGCCGCGAGCGCAACGTCTACCGCCACAACAACGTCGTCCACACGCTTTGGCCAAGTTCGCGCGTGGCGGTGATCGAGCAGCGCGAGTTGCTGATCTCGTTTCCGGCGCTGCTGGAATCGGGCGGCGACGGCGTTGCCGACTACTACGATGTTCAGGCGCAGGGTGAGGACCGCATTGCGGGCCATGCCGCCGATGTCTTGCTGGTGAAGCCGAGAGACGCCTTGCGCTACGGTTATCGCCTGTGGGCCGACAAGGCCACCGGGCTGCTGCTGCGTGCCGATGTGCTGGAAGCCGGCGGCCAGGTGCTCGAGACGTCGTCGTTCTCCGAGGTCGCCATCGGCATCAAGCCGCAGCCGGCCAGCGTGCTGGGGCCGATGAAGCAACTCGCCGGCTATCGTGTCGTGCACCCTGACCTGACGCCCACCAGCCTGCAAGCCCAAGGCTGGGCGCTGCGCGAGCTGGTGCCGGGCTTTCGCCAGGTGCGCTGCGTGAGCCGCCGCATGGACATGGCGGCCGGGGTCGCGTCCGACGACGATGCCGGCCGCGTGCTGCAGACGATCTATTCCGATGGCCTGACCTATGTCTCGGTCTTCATCGAGCCGTTCCGCCCGGGGCGCCGGGAGCGGCCGATGCTGACGGCGATCGGCGCGACCGGCACCTTGATGCTGCGCCAGGGCGACTGGTTCATCACGGTCGTCGGCGACACGCCCGCGGCGACCTTGCGTCTCTTTGCCAAGGCGCTGCAGCGCGACCGCTAGGCCCCACGGGCTGCGTTCGCGCGCTTCCGGCGTGCTGCCGTGGACGCTGCCGGCCCGGCCAAAGCCCGCTGGCCTCGCCCGGCATCGCCCGTCGGGCGGGTCCCCGCGGCTATCATCTGCGGCCACTCACGTTCGGGATGACGCACCAGTATGAAACAGCCCCCACGCACACTTTTTTCGCTGCCCCGCGCGGAGAGCGTCAGAAAGCGCTTCTGGCTGGCCGCGATGGCTTTGTGCATCGGCCTGGGCGCACAACTGGCGCCTGCCACCGGGCACGCTCAGGTGGCGCTGCCCGACTTCACGCAACTGGTCGAGCAGGTCGGCCCGGCGGTGGTCAACATCCGCACCACCGAACGCGTGCGCAGTCCGCGTGGCGGCCCCGACGACGAGGACATGCTCGAGTTCTTCCGGCGCTTCGGCCTGCCGATGCCGAACCGCCCGGCGCCGCGCGGCCCGCAACAATCGCCCGAGGCCGAGCCGCAACAGCGCGGCGTCGGCTCCGGCTTCATCCTCAACGCCGACGGCTACGTGATGACCAACGCGCACGTCGTCGAAGGCGCCGACGAGGTCTTCGTCACCTTGACCGACAAGCGCGAATTCAAGGCGAAGATCGTCGGCGCCGACAAGCGCTCGGATGTCGCCCTGGTGAAGATCGATGCGAGCGGTCTGCCGACCGTGCGCATCGGCGACGTCGGACGCCTGAAGGTTGGCGAATGGGTGGTCGCGATCGGCTCGCCGTTCGGTCTCGAGAACACCGTCACCGCCGGCATCGTCAGCGCCAAGTCGCGCGACACCGGCGAGTTGCTGCCTCTGATCCAGACCGACGTCCCGATCAACCCCGGCAACTCGGGCGGCCCGCTGATCAACATGCGCGGCGAGGTGGTGGGCATCAACTCTCAGATCTACAGCCGCTCGGGCGGCTACATGGGCATCTCGTTCGCGATCCCGATCGATGAGGCGATGCATGTGGCCGACCAGCTGCGCGCCACCGGCCGCGTCAGCCGTGGCCGCATCGGCGTCGTCATCGACCGCGTCAGCAAGGAGATTGCCGAAGCGATCGGCCTGGGCAAGCCGGTCGGCGCGCTGGTGCGCAACGTCGAGGCCGGTGGCCCGGCCGACAAGGGCGGGGTCGAGGCCGGCGACATCATCACGCGGGTCGATGGCAAGCAGGTGACGACGGCCGGCGAGTTGCCGCGAATGATCGGCAGCGTCAAGCCGGGCAGCCGCACCGTGCTGCAGGTCTATCGGCGCGGCAGCTACAGCGACCTCAACGTGACGGTGGCCGAGTTCGAACCCGAACGCACGGCGCGGCGTGGCGACGAGCGCGAGAAGTCGAAGCCGCCGGCGACGGTCGGCAGCCTCGGCTTGGCCGTGGCCGACCTGACCGAGACGCAAAAGCGCGAGCTCAAGGTGAAGGCCGGCGTTCGGGTCGAGGCCGTCGAAGGCGTGGCGGCGCGTGCCGGACTGCGTGAAGGCGACCTGATCCTGGCGCTCGACAACACCGACGTGACGAGTGCCAAGCAGTTCGAGGCACTGGTTGCGAAACTCGACAAGAGCCGCTCGACGACCTTGCTGGTACGCCGCGGCGACAACGCCAACTTCGTCATCCTGCGGCCCGCCCCGTGAGTGTGGAGAGTTGCCAATGAGTCCCGGGCAGCGTCATCGCCGCTTCGACGGCAGCAGACCCTGATCCCGTAAAGGTTTCTCTCGGCAACCCGGAAATTTGCTCAGTTGGTTGTTTTCAGACAGTCGCGCGAATCCCGGATCGCCCGACGAAAAGTTAGCGAGCGCCTACACTTGGCCGCCTGAGGTGCGGATTCGTCAGCCCGGGCGGCTCAATCGTGGGTCCGAACGCCTGCTTTTCAACCCGCCGGCATGATCGTCGGATTGGCGCACGATTACCCCCAGGAAGTCCACAGGCTCATGTGGATAAGCTGTTGATAGATTTACTGTTGGGACACGGCAACGACCGGCGTGAGCCCCGTTGAAGGCTTTGGCCGCGGATGTTTTGGCTACAATAAAAGTCCCAACAAGCAGTTGCCAAACGTTTTTGTTGGAAGGCGCGTCAATCTTTCGACGTGCCTTTTTTTTGCGTACGGTCAGGGCCTTCGGGCCTTCGAATCGTTACGCGATAGAGCCTGCCGCGCAACGGCGACGCCGTTGCAGCTTCGAGAGAGGTGCGCGCGGCAGCACACTGCAGTAAGCATGGACGACATCCGGAATTTCTCCATCATTGCCCACATCGACCATGGCAAGTCGACCTTGGCGGATCGGCTGATCCAGCGTTGCGGCGGCTTGAGCACGCGGCAGATGGAAGCACAGGTGCTCGACTCGATGGCCATCGAGCGCGAGCGCGGCATCACGATCAAGGCGCAGACGGCGGCCTTGCGTTACGAGGCGCGCGACGGACGGACGTATCGGCTCAACCTGATCGACACGCCCGGCCATGTCGACTTCTCGTACGAGGTCAGCCGGTCGCTGTCGGCCTGCGAGGGCGCGCTGCTCGTGGTGGACGCGAGCCAGGGCGTGGAGGCGCAGACGGTCGCCAACTGCTACACCGCGCTCGACCTCGGCGTCGAGGTCGTGCCGGTGCTCAACAAGATGGACTTGCCGCAGGCCGACCCGGCACGTGCGCGCGAGGAGATCGAGGACGTGATCGGCATCGACGCCGAAGACGCGATTCCTTGCAGCGCAAAGACCGGCGAGGGCATTGACGAGATCCTCGAAGCGGTCGTGGCGCGGATGCCCGCGCCGCGCGGTCACGTCGACGCGCCGTTGCGCGCGATGATCATCGATTCGTGGTTCGACAACTACGTCGGCGTCGTCATGCTGGTGCGCGTCGTCGACGGCACGCTCAAGCGCGGCGAGCGCATCCGCCTGATGGCCAGCGACGCGGTCTATGCCGCCGAGCAGCTGGGCGTCTTCACGCCGCAGTCGGTGGCGCGCGACTCATTGGGCGCCGGCGAGGTCGGCTTCGTCATCGCCGGCATCAAGGAGCTGCAGGCGGCCAAGGTCGGCGACACCCTCACCGTCGAGAAGAAGCTGCCGAACAATTTCGGGCCGGCGACCGAGGCGCTGCCGGGCTTCAAGGAAATCCAGCCGCAGGTCTTCGCCGGTCTCTATCCGACCGAGGCGAGCGAATACGACCAACTGCGCGATGCACTCGAGAAGCTCAAGCTCAACGACTCGTCGCTGCGCTACGAGCCGGAGGTCAGCCAGGCGCTCGGATTCGGCTTTCGCTGCGGGTTCCTCGGCCTGCTGCACATGGAGATCGTGCAGGAGCGGCTCGAGCGCGAGTTCGATCAGAACCTGATCACGACCGCGCCGAGCGTCATCTACGAGGTCGAGCTCGGCAACGGCGAGGTGATCAAGGTCGAGAACCCGTCGAAGATGCCCGACATCGGCCGCATCACCGAGATCCGCGAGCCGATCGTCACGGTGCATCTCTACATGCCGCAGGACTACGTCGGTCCGGTCATGACGCTGGCCAACCAGAAGCGCGGCCACCAGATGAACATGGCCTACCACGGCCGCCAGGTGATGCTCACCTACGAGATGCCGCTGGCCGAGATCGTGCTCGACTTCTTCGACAAGCTCAAGAGCGTCTCGCGCGGCTATGCCTCGATGGACTACGAGTTTCGCGAGTACCGCACCGCCGACGTCGTCAAGGTCGACATCCTGATCAACGGCGACCGCGTCGATGCGCTGTCGATCATCCTGCACCGCAGCCAGAGCCAGTTCCGCGGCCGCGCGGTGGTCGCGAAGATGCGCGAGCTCATCCCGCGGCAGATGTACGACGTCGCGGTGCAGGCGGCGATCGGGGCCAACATCATTGCGCGTGAGACAATCAAGGCCTTGCGCAAGAACGTCATTGCGAAGTGCTATGGCGGCGATATCTCGCGCAAGCGCAAGCTCCTCGAAAAACAAAAGGCCGGCAAGAAACGCATGAAGCAGATCGGCTCCGTCGAGGTGCCGCAGGAGGCGTTTCTGGCCATACTCCAAGTGGACGATTGATGGGTGCCCTGACCGGTCTGCTCTACGCCTGCCTGGCGATCTACCTGGGCGGTTGGTATCTCGGCAGGTGGGGCGGCAATTTTGCGTTGCTGCTGTTCATCCTGACCGTCGTCACGTTCTGCTACTGGCTGGCCGAGCGCTTCTACTTCGCACCGCGCCGGCTTGCCGCCGCCACCGCACTCGAGCGCCAGGACGCCAGCCGGCGCGAAGAGCTCAACCGACAGGGCATCGCGCGCGTCGACGACAACCTGGTGCCGGCACGCCGCGCGGTGCTGATGCAGCCGTGGTGGCTCGACTGGACGGCCGGCCTGTTCCCGGTGATCCTTGCGGTCTTCCTGCTGCGCTCCTTCCTGTTCGAGCCTTTCAAGATCCCGTCGGGCTCGATGATCCCGACCTTGATGGTCGGCGACCTGATCCTCGTCAACAAGTTCCACTACGGCGTGCGGCTGCCGGTGATCGACAAGAAGATCATCCCCAACCACGATCCGCAGCGCGGCGACGTGATGGTGTTCCGCTACCCGAAGGACACAAGCGTCGACTACATCAAGCGGGTGGTCGGCCTGCCGGGCGACGAGGTCGCGTTCCTGAACCAGCGTCTCTACATCAATGGCGTTGCGGTGCCGCTGACGCCGGTGCCGCCGCCGGGCTTCTATGACGAAGAGACGATGCGCTACTACCCGGAGTACACCGAGAAGCTCGGCAACGTCGAGCACCACATCCTACTTAATCCGCAATCCGTGCCTTTTTATGGGCCGCCGGATCAGATCACGTTCCCGTTCCGCGACAACTGTCGCTACAGTGCCGAGGGCGTTGCCTGCAAGGTTCCGCCGGGCAACTACTTCATGATGGGCGACAACCGCGACAACTCGCAGGACTCGCGCTACTGGGGTTTCGTGCCCGACCGGAACATCGTCGGCAAGGCGTTTTTCGTCTGGATGAATTTCGGCAACTTGAAGCGGATCGGCCCGTTCCATTGACGCTGGGCGGTGCGCGAGGACGGGAGCACGCGGATGAGGTCAGGCTTGAAGGGCGCAGCGCGGCAACGCGGCATCACGCTGTTCGGTTTAATGTCGTGGGCCATCGTCGTCGGCTTCGTCGCGCTGGTCGGCATGCGCGTGCTGCCGACGCTGAACGAGTACTTCACGATCCAGCGCACCGTCAACAAGATTGCCACCGAAGGACACGCCACGGTGCCGCAGATCCGCAATGCCTTCGAGAAGCAGAAGGACATCGAATACTCGATCACCTCGATCGCCGGCAAGGATCTGAACATCACCAAGGAAAACGACCGGGTCGTCATCAGCTTCGCTTACGACAAGGAGATCGAACTGATGCAGCCGGTCTTCATTCTGATCAAATACGAAGGGCGCTCGAAGTAGCGGGGTCGCGGCCTCGAACCGGCCGGTCCCGCGCGCCCAGATGCAGCAATCTCATGCCCTATCCACTCGATGAATTGCAGCGGCGCACCGGACATCGCTTCTCCGATCCGCAACTGCTGACGCAGGCGCTGACGCACCGCAGCTTTGGCGCCGAACACAACGAACGGCTCGAATTTCTCGGCGACGCGGTGCTGAGCCTGGTCATCTCGAGCCTGTTGTTCGACCGCTTCGCCGTCTCCGACGAAGGCGACCTGACCCGCGTGCGCGCCCACCTGGTGCGTGAGGACAGCCTGCACCGCGTGGCCTTGCAGCTCGGCCTGCCCGAATTGCTGCGGCTCGGCGAAGGCGAGGCGCGCGGCGGTGGCGCCCAGCGGCCGTCGATCCTGGCGGACGCGCTCGAGGCGCTGATCGGCGCCACCTTTCAGGACGGCGGCTTCGGTGCGGCGCAGGCCCTGGTGCAAAGGCTCTTCGGCCCGATCATCGAAACCACCGACGTTGCGAGCTGGAGCAAGGACGCCAAGACCGAGTTGCAGGAATGGCTGCAGGCGCGGCGCTTCGCGGTGCCGAACTACAGCATCAGTGCAACGCGTGGCGAGAAGCATGCACAGACCTTCCTCGTCGAATGCGCGGTGCCGGCGCTCAATCTTGTCGAGGCCGGTGAAGGCCGCTCGCGGCGCGCCGCCGAGCAGGAAGCGGCACGCCGCATGCTGCAGATCCTGTCGGCCAGCGACCGTGCCGACGGCCCGCTGCGCTCCTGAAGTGAAACCGTTCGCGAATTCATGCAGCGCGCTCGCCGAGGACGAGGTCCCCGGGCTGCGTTCAGCCAATTCCCATTCACTCCGCCCGGGGACCCCGCCCTCGGCTGAACGAGG